>Ga0209639_1002956_pt1 | contig 12128 bp, 15 predicted proteins | sample EPASupsiteHSE605_FD_187268 | JGI IMG/M metagenome (GOLD analysis project Ga0209639, IMG submission 187268) | Bioremediated contaminated groundwater from EPA Superfund site, New Mexico - Sample HSE6-05 (SPAdes) (version 2) | ecosystem: Environmental > Aquatic > Deep subsurface > Groundwater >...
CCCATGATTTTGTAAAAGAACCAACTGTTAATAATAGCTCTTACTGGGATTGGTGGAAGGAAAGGTTTGGGGACCTATTCTAACCTGCATCATTGAACATCTTAATCAGGGGGCAGAAATGATCTTATTTAGATGTTTACTCTAAACAAGTCCTAATTCGTTCAAAAGGAAATGTTTAACTTCACTCGGTCCAGTAAACTGAAGTCTAACTTGCCGAATACCCACGATATACACTTTTCGCATAGCATCTATGATAATAATGCATGAGTATTATAACGCGAAGTATGTTAACATATCGACAAGTAAAAGAAACAATTAATTGTAGTGCTGAGTAGTGGATTCTAATTTTACAAGGAGGGATATAATTAGTAACTTTTTAGAGTTATAGTAAGATACGTTCTTAGATTTGTTGCTTAATTTTAGTTGTTAGGGAGGAAGTATCTTGAAGTTCTCACCATTTAATTTCCAAGCGCCTTTAGGTGCTGGGGGTATCACGCTCATGGCATTCAGTTATCTTCAGTTTGCAGTGCCTCATGGAAAAGGATTAATTAAGCTTTCAGATATCCCTTGGGCAAGTTTGACAACAATGCAAACTAGCTTGTATGTTCCTTTAATTGGGATTATGTTGGTATTCACTATTATTAATTTACTTTCTATTGTTGTTTTTTCAAAAGACCTCATTCAATGGCTTGCGACTAAGCAAGATTACAAAGAGTTTATGAGTGGCCCACCATCAAGAATTACAGGCATTTTTGTACCCATTGCCTCACTGTCTATGACTATGAATGTGATTTTAGCTCCCTTGGCTTTTTTTGTTCCGAAACTATCAGCCAATATCCAAGTAGTGATGTTGCCTGGCTTGATCATGTTTGGATTTCTTTTGTTGATTCTTTTGAAGCTTGAATTTACGGTCCTTAAAAGCTGGTTAAGCCAGCCTTTGGATGTCACGAAATTAAATTTCGTCTGGCTACTTGATGTTTTTGCATTGGGGTTAGTGAATTTAACCGGGGCAGGAATAGCCTCCATGGCCAGTAACAGAGAGATTGCATCGATAGCAGCTGTTGCAACCTTGTTAGCCTTAAGTATTGGTTCTTTCTTACTTGTAATTAAACTCACTTATTTGATTTACCAACAGATAAAATCCATCAAATTACCGGATAACCAAATACAACCTGCGTTTTTTTTAGTAGTTCCAATTACTTGTCTGTATGGAATAAGTTATTACAGAATCATGCTCTACTTGCAGACCTGGTTTTCCTTTGATATTAAGGTAGCATCGTTCTTTTTTATCACATTTTCTTACGTCATAGCAATTGGTTGGGCTATATTTACAGTATATTTACTTACTGATTACTTCAAAAATTATTTTTATAAAAGTGAATATTTCCCGACTCAGTGGGCTATGGTTTGAGCGTTAGTTGGCTCCCAAGTTTTGGGAGTTTACGCATTCGGAAATTATTATCCAAGTTCTGTACTTTCAATTGTGAATTATTTAAGTATCGTATTGGCATCAATTATTTATTTCTTCGTTTTTGCTAAATTTTATCAAGCAAATAGGAAAATTGCTTAAATTGGTTAGATTATGATGGAGGTCATTGAACAGTTGCCCATGTCGTCAAGACTATGGAAGGAATTCGCCCGGGAGTCGTTGCTGTTTCTAAGGGTTATGGACACTGGGCTTTTGGATCAAGTGATGTGGTAGTCGACGGCGTGGTCATTAAAGGTGATTCGAGCCGAGCCACAGGCATTCATATTAATCCAATCTTCCGCCTAGATGATAACCTACGTGGTACACCATTGAGTGAACCTATTGGAGGAAGTGCATCCTTCTATGATACGTGGGTAACGTTACAAAAAGTGTAAGTTGATAAATATACAAAAGCTGATCTGGTCTAACTTGACTAGGTCAGCTTTTGTATATTTGTTTAAGGGTCCCTCTCATGAATTAATCGTACTAAAGACATATTTGCCTTATTATTCACCCCAATCATTGTAAATTTTTCATCGCTCCCCAAAGTGAGCTTATACTTTTAGTTAGAAGGGCAGAGGATAAGATTCATGACATGGTAGAGGATTTAACTAACAACGGAATTGTGTTTAAGATACCTGTTCAAATGGAAATGTTCTAGTTTTGTCATACGATTGCCACCTAATAGTAAGAGCAAGTTTTTTATATGAGCCTTCGGGCTCTTTTCTTTTGGAGGGGATATGAGTGAGATCGACTAAGAAAACGAGAATTGAGCCAACCCTTTTCCAGTGCCCAAACTGCAAAAAGAAATATTTCTCTTATCAGGTAAGAATGTGGTGTCCGGAGTGTACAACGGAGAAAGAGGAGAGTGTAGGTTCTGATGATGCGAGGGAATAAAGGGAGATCGGTTCCAATGTAAAAGCCTACAAAGAAAGCCTAGGTGATCACACCTAGGCTAAAACTGTTAAGGAAATAATAATCTCCGACAAGGGATTGGCCGGCAGATCGGTTTTCGTGGCCTCCTTAGTTCCCCAATAATTATTAGCAGTAAAATAATAATTATTATCAATGCTACAAAAATCATATACATCACCTCTTTATTTAGATTCCCATAAGAATGAGAGGTTTCTTGATTTATACTATTCAGCATGTCCATTAAATGTTCTTGGAAGAAAACTAATCGGATAATATAAAATAATCTGAGCAAAATCCTTTAGTTTTTAAAGATAATTATTTTCTGTTTATACATTAAGGTTTTCAGTGCAAAAGCCGTCAACTCACCAATTTCTATCTCTAAGATGGTACACATTTAACAGAAGATGAATACCCTTTAGTTTGCGTTACCTATGAGGTAAGCCCAACGTGTCAACAAAGAAAAGAAGTTATCAAGGCAATGGATGAGTTTAAAGTCAGTAATTCGGAATGGAATGGGTATGAACTGGACAATGATTCACAGTGGTCAGGAATCACTTGTGACAGATCATTGCTTGATTTTCTGAAGGATGAAGATCATATTATTTCAATTCAAAAATACTTTATCGATATTAGCGCTAGATCGCGGCCGTGGCTTTGCACGAGTTGGGCGCAATAGCTCAGGCGCGAGGTTGTTACGCTGGCGGGAGAGCGGGGATAATCCCTGCTTTTTCCCGTAATTAAAAAAATAAGGAACTGGTTCATACGGATTCTGGTACAGAATCAAATATAATCCATTGACAAAATGTTATTACCAAAGTAGCATATACCCATACCCCTATAGGTATATATCCAGAAAAAATACTAGGAGGACAAAAAGATGCGCCAATGTATGGATATTCCCAAAGTTCAAACCAGAATTAAAAAAATTGAAGGGCAGCTAAGGGCTATTTCGGAAATGGTAGATAAAGATATTCCTTGTGAAGATATACTAATACAAATTAACGCTGCCAAAAGTGCGCTTCATAAGGTTGGTCAAGTAGTATTGGAAGGGCATTTACAGCACTGTGTCCGTGATGGTATCGAGCATGGCGATGCTAACAAAACAATCGCTGAATTTGCTAAAGCAGTAGAACATTTTTCAAGGATGGGTTAAGGGATAATATGAAAAGATTAATAGACGTATTTAAAGACGAAGAAAAAAGAGTCATCCTATTCCTAGCAATATCTGCCATATCTTTGCTTTTTAGCTTTTCTCATATATTCAATTTCAAGATTGATGCCGCCTGGGCAGCAATTATTCTCTGCGGTGTTCCGATCGTCAAAGGTGCAATCGAAGGGCTTGTAAAAGAGTTTGATATTAAAGCAGATGTTTTGGTGGCAACTGCACTCGTTGCTTCTGTTTTGATAGGTCAAATCTTTGCTGCAGGTGAGGTTGCCTTCATTATGACTTTAGGTGCCTTATTAGAGGAACGTACTGTTGCCAAGGCTCGTGCCGGTATTGAAAAACTAGTACATCTTACCCCTCACACTGCTAGAATTGTTCGAAATGGAATAGAAAAGATAATCTCTGCCGAGCAAGTTAAGATCGGCGATATGCTTCGTGTACTCGCCGGTGAAACTATTACTGTTGACGGTGTTATAATTTCCGGCCAAACCTCGATTAATCAATCGGTTATGACAGGCGAATCGCTGCCAGTCGATAAAGGTGTTGGCGATGAGGTTTTTAGTGGTACAGTAAACCAGTTCGGCACATTTGATATGAAAGCTACTAAAGTTGGTGAAGATAGCTCAATACAGAGAATGATCAGACTTGTAGAGTCTGCTGATGCCAGTAAGGCTAAAATTGTCGGCTTGGCAGATAGATGGGCTACTTGGATCGTTGTCATTGCTCTTGTCTCAGCAATTGGGACATGGTTTGTCACAGGAGAAATTATTCGTTCAGTTACCATACTTGTTGTATTCTGCCCATGCGCCTTAGTGCTGGCAACCCCTACAGCCATTATGGCAGGAATAGGTAATGCTACAAAATATGGTATTCTTGTCCGTGAAGGGGATGCCCTAGAAAGACTGGCAAAAGTGACTAAAATTGCCTTTGATAAAACCGGAACGCTTACTTATGGTAAACCTGCTGTTGTAGCTGTAGAAAGTTTCAATGCTAATATGAGTTCTGAAAAATTATTGGCCCTGACAGCTTCTGCTGAGTTGCGTTCCGAACATCCCTTGGGGAAAGCTATTGTTTTACATTATAGAACTATTTCCAATTCAGCTTTAGAAGAACCGGAAGATTTTGCAATGATTGCAGGTCGTGGCGTTAGAGCGGTTGTTACAGGCAAAACAATTTTCGCAGGGAATAAAGAATTGCTAGCTGAAAACTCTGTAGTTGTATCTCAGGATCTGCTGGACAAGGTAATTGGATATAGAGATGATGGGTGTACAATTATCTATATCGCTGTAAATGGCTGTGAGGCCGGTTTTGTAGCCTTAGCTGATACACTGCGTAAAGATTCTTTAAACATAATTAGAAAACTTCAATCGATTAATATAGAAAGCATATTATTAACTGGCGATAACTCTAAAGCAGCTTCTCATATTGCCAAGAATGTCGGGATTACTAATTTTCACTCAGAATGTTTACCTGAAGATAAAATGTCTGCTATTGAGCAATATCAAACGAAAAATGAGATGGTTTGCATGGTTGGTGATGGGATTAATGATGCACCAGCCTTAAAAAAGGCCTGTGTCGGGATTGCAATGGGTGGGATCGGTAGTGATATTGCTATTGATGCAGCAGACATTGCTCTAGTCGGTGATGATATTAAATGTATACCTCACCTATTAAGTCTATCTCAAAAGACAATGTCAACAATTAAGCTGAATTTATCACTTTCTATGATTCTTAATTTCGTGGCGATTATACTAGCGATGACAGGTATTTTAAATCCGATACTAGGTGCCTTAGTGCATAATGTAGGTTCTGTTGTAGTTGTTTTGAACTCTGCAAGACTATTAAATTATAAAAATTAATAGTAACTTTAAACGAAACCGAGGTTGTAGCCTCGGTTTCTTTACGGATACTTTATAAAGTAATATGTTTACCCGGTGCAGGACCGGGATTTTTTAATAATATGCTTTATTAAATAGATGTGCAAACTCCGCTAATGAAGTTTGTCCCCTGTATAAATGTGCATGGCCATTATCGATAGTGGTTGTACCACAATAAGAATGAGTGTGTCCACCGCCAGGTAAATAAATAGCCGGTCCACTTACCCCTGCATAGTAGTGAACATGTCCATCATTAAACGTTGTTACACCACTGTAATAATGAACATGTGAACCTCCTCCTGGAACAGTGTTTCCTGTTATGCCTACCAAGTAATGGATGTGTCCATTTGCGCAACTTGTACGGGTCTCATAAGAATGAACATGATAGTCTGAAGTATACAAAAATTCACCCCCTATATTTCCAGTTTATGTATAAAAATGGACTAGGGTGAAACGTTGTCGTATTGAATTTAATAAAAAAAATCCCGTTTAGAAATTCGTCTAAACGGGATCTCTTTCTTACGATTCTTTTGCAGCTAATTCATTTAAAGCTTTATTTGCTACTATCAGTTTATTACTTGATTGCTTCCGGTCCGTAAATTTCCTGACTTTAAGATTAAGTACAGGGGAACTAGCGTAACTTAAATGTACCACAATCTGTTGCTTCAGTTGATGTTGCTTGAGATTGGTGCTTAGTTACTTGAATACTTGGTGCTTTACAGATTTTCGCTTGTTCATTGTACATACATTCGTTTACATTGCATTTGACTTCAGGACTTTCCAATTTCCTCACTTACCACTGGTATCAAAAACGATGGATTAGCGCCTAACCTTAATTGTTAAAAGAGTAAACTCTTTCAGTTTAGGGTTAGAATTAGTAATTATGCTGAATTTTTTTAAAAAAAATGGAATTAACCAACTTCATACGGTAATAAGATATAGCATATGAACCAACGAGGAGGGTTATATTTGAACGCATTATTGCTACTAGGGGATTTTGTTCGGGAATCTCTGGAACTACACCTCTTTTTTGGGCGAATTATGAAAGAACATTCAATATTTCTAGAAGCTGGTTTTGTAGCAAAAGATGCTGCACTAGCGCAACAGGCAGATTTGTTTAAATTACAATTTGCCGAAGTCTTACAGGAGGCTGTAATCCTGGCTAATGGTGTAGTTAGTGAGGAAGCATTAAACTCGGGAGAATCGATAACAGATAAAACTCTGCGGGCAGAACAAATTACCGAGGAACTTTCAGGTATTACTATGGAATCAGTTATAACTACAGAAGAACTCAGGCTGACGCCAAATGCAGGGATGAATCAATCACTATTAGAGGCACAAGTCACGGCCTTAAATCAGAAAGCTATTGGTTTAACAAATGCTTTAGTTCAATTTAAGACCAACGTACTTGAAGGAATGCTGCAATGTAAATTATTCACTTTCAATTTCCCTTTATTAATAATCCATATCCGGAGAGAAGCACTTTTCTACATTCATCATTTAGAACGATTGCAACGACACATGGTAGTTGATTTTGTTCAGGAAGCTATTGAAGAAGAAAAGTTTTGGAATAGGCAAATGGCTGAGCACGCACAGTTTATTAGACAATTATTAGACCCTACTGAAGATAAGCTAATCGTTACAGCAAATAATTTTGTTGGAAAATTTGATAGGCTTGAGTTAATAGCGCAGGGAGGGGGACAAGGTACATTAACTCTTAGCCAGTTAACACGGGAAACTATCACGACAACCAGTGCCTTCAGGGACTTTAAAGCTGCTGGTACAGAAGGGATATTAGTTGGTAAAATAAAATCAATACTTTTTCCACTCTTAGCTGACCATGTATTAAGAGAAGCAAATCATTACTTAAGAATATTAAATAGGTCAAAACGAGATTTACAGTTATAGCACAAACAAATATCGGGTTTACGAAATTTAACGGTGAAAAATGGAATTAATAGAAGAAAGTAAGTTCTGTTAATTACATAAACCACTTCAGATAATTCCGAAATGCCAATTGAGGTTATCATCTTTAATGCTGATAACCTCAATTGGTATACTTATTTGTTATTAAGAATTAAACAAAATAGATATGAGTCTAGGCTTTAATGGCATTCCTTAGTTTAAAATCTTCGACGAATGAAAAATGGATTAAAGAATGGATTAAAGAATCCAAAACGCCTGAAACTAACCATAAAAATATGCTCCTTTCTCAATAAATGCTAATATTAAATATTAGCAAGATACTTGCCCACAGTAAGCTTTAAAAGATTACGCCCAAAGCAATTAATATTAGAATCGCTATACATATTTTTGTCCTAGGCAGGTGGTATAGTTCTATTAGTAAAACAATGAGAGGGTAACAACTATGTCCGCAGGAAGGGGATATTAGACGTCCAAATGTAATTCGACTCAATTAATGGCTAAACAACAAGGGAGGATGGAGGATTAAGCCAGCTGTTGCGGGGAATTAAATACAATTGTTTAACTCTAAGAAATATCTGGGAGCTTCTTTTCTCATATTCATTGACAGAATTAGAAACGAACAATATAATCATATTAACATATTAGCTATTTATAATATAATGAAGATCAGAGGTGAAGGTGAAAATGTCAAAATGGGCAACCAACTTATTTCAAATGTATTCAAGGCTTTAGGTCATCCTACAAGAATCCAAATAATTAAGCTCCTAAGAAAAGGTGAACTGTGCGTTTGTGATATCTTACCTAATATTGATTCTCTTCTTGGGCTATTGGACGTATGGGTGCAGCGAGAAACCATGATCAAGTTAATGGGTGAAAAATCAGGCTTCATCGGGATTTCGCTTGCCTTTATTCTTGGTTCGGCGGCAGCAGGGCCATTATACGCAGCTTTTCCCATTGCAGGCGTCTTGTTGAAAAAGGGCAGTAAATTTTCCAATGTACTAATTTTTATAGGGGCATGGTCTACAACTAAAATACCGTTACTCTTATTTGAGGTTACTTCGATGGGGTGGAAATTTATGCTAACACGATTTATCATAGATATTCCGGGTATTGCGTTAATTGCTTATACCACGGATAAGCTTTTAAGCTCAAAAGAAAAGCAGTATATTTATGATAATGCAGTATTAATGGAAAAGCATAGTTAAGCTTTAAAAAACAAGCTTTCACAGATAAGAGAAGAATGGAGTTGCAATGATGAATATCGGGATTTTCCCTTGTCAAGGCCGTTGTAACGTTAGTATGATGACAAAAACAGTGGCTGAATTTTTCGTTGATGATCAAATAATACGTGTATTACCCCACTTAAGTTTACCAATTGACAATGAAAGTGGGGTTAACGAAAAGTATATTGCCTTAAATGGCTGTCCAGCAAAATGTGCTTCCAAGGAATTTAAGATTGCTAGACTTAAACCACATGAAGAAATCGTCATGACCAAGGATTTTGATCCCAAGAATAATGAAAAATATGCAGAGTTATTGAATATCGATGAAGAGGTATACATGGTACAAGAAGTGGTCGATAAATTGTTGGGAAGTTCTGAGGATGCCCCAAAAAGTTGTAATTAGCATCAAGGAGATGATCGTTTGTTTATTTTTGAGTGGTTAAATAATCAATTACTCAGAATGGAGTGGCTTAGTAATTTAATTAAGCTCTTAGTAGAAAATGTTTTTGGATTGAGCATCCAGGATCGATTAGGTGGAAGCGTTCATTTCTATATTTATGACGTTATAAAAATCTTTATATTGCTTTCCGTCTTAATCTTTACAATTTCATATATCCAAAGTTTTTTCCCGCCTGAGAGAACCAGAAAGATTTTAGGTGGATACAAGGGAGTTTCGGCAAATATATTAGGTGCTTTACTTGGAACGGTTACACCCTTTTGTTCGTGCTCTTCCATACCGTTGTTTATCGGTTTTACAAGCGCAGGGCTGCCGATTGGTGTGACATTTTCATTTTTAATATCGTCTCCTCTGGTCGATTTAGCCTCGGTTATTTTACTGGCCAGTATCTTTAACTGGAAGATTGCCATAGCCTATGTGGTTGTTGGGGTTGTCCTTGCAGTTATTGGCGGTACCATCATTAGTAAAGCGAAGCTTGAAAAGTATGTTGAATCATTTGTATTTGGAAATAAGGTGCTTGAGGTTGAACAAGAAGAGCTGACGGCTCGTGAAAGAATGGAATATGCAAGAGATCAGGTCTTAGATATCATTAAAAAAGTATGGCTATATATTCTGATCGGTGTCGGGATCGGTGCAGCTATCCATAATTGGATTCCTGAAAATATCATTTCAGCTGTGCTTGGCCAGGATAAATGGTATTCGGTTTTATTAGCCACCCTTGTTGGTGTGCCAATGTATGCAGATATCTTTGGAACCTTGCCCATCGCTGAAGCCTTAGTCTTAAAAGGGGTAGGCATTGGAACTGCCTTATCCTTCATGATGGCTGTAACAGCACTTTCACTGCCCTCCATGATATTGCTAAAGAAAGTTGTTAAGATGAAGCTTTTAGCGATCTTTGCGGGTATTGTTACTCTGGGAATTCTGATCATCGGATACTTCTTCAATGCTTTTGGGTATTTATTAATGTAGACTTAACAACTTTTTACAACTAAACTGAGAAGGAGGTCTAATTATATGTCAGATACGTGGTATCCGGTCATCGACTATGAAAAGTGCATTGAGTGTGGTGCCTGTATGGACAAATGTAAACATGGGGTGTATGATCACAAAAAAATACCTACTCCGGTTGTAATTATTCCGGAAAATTGCATCCAAGGATGTCATGGATGCGGAAAGCTTTGCCCAGTGGAAGCTATTAGTTATGTTGGTGATCATGGAGAGAGGGGTGGAAATTTAATTTGTTCATGGGGAGATGATAATGGAGGCCGCTGTGAATGAGTGATGAGAATAACAAACAATTTAAAAGTATAGCGATTAAAGTTATAATACCAGTGATGCTTATTTGTATTATAGCTGGTATATGGGCAGTTAAAAATAACAAACAAGATGCTGAACTACTAGGTAATGAAAACCCTGACTTTGCATTGCATGTAACTGAAGCGTTGGATCTTAACAAACTAAAATCGTATGGACTACCTATCGTGATTGACTTTGGTGCTGACTCTTGTATTCCCTGCAAAGAAATGGCTCCGGTATTAAAAGGATTAAATGAGGAGCTTCAGGGAAAAGCAATCGTTAAGTTTGTTGATGTATGGAAGTATCAGAAACTGGCCGAAGGATACCCAATCAGTCTTATACCGACACAGATTTTTATTGACGCAAAAGGTAATCCTTTTAATCCATCAGATCCTGAGGCTATGCAGATGAAGCTTTATTCGCTGAGAGAATCGAATGAGCATGTCTACACGGCTCATGAAGGAGGGATGACCAAAGAACAACTAATGAGTGTTTTGAAGGAAATGGGGTTGAAATAATGGATATCCTTACTAACCAGTGGCTTGAAGCTATTTCAGCAACTATTTTCACCAATCATTGGTTGGCACCGTTTTTAGCCTTACTGGCAGGGGTACTTACTTCTCTTACTCCGTGTGCGCTGACAAGCGTACCACTTGTCATAGGCTATGTAGGAGGAACAGGACAAAGGGATGCCAAAAAGGCCTTTTGGCTGTCGGTTGTGTTTTCAGCTGGTATGGCTGTCACATTTACCATTTTAGGGACAGTTGCTTCTCTGCTGGGCAGGCTAATGCAAGGAACCGGCTCCTGGTGGTATATACTGCTTGGTATACTTATGATTTTAATGGCTCTACAAACCTGGGAAATATTTAATTTTTTCCCTTCTTCCCATGCTATAAGTAAAAGTACTAAACGAGGCTTTATAGGAGCATTTTTTGCTGGAGTATTAGGTGGTTTTTTTTCATCGCCCTGTGCAACACCAGTTTTAGTGGTATTACTTGCTATGGTCGCCAAAGAGGGAAACTTGTTACTGGGAATATTACTCTTACTGATTTACTCTTTAGGACATAGTTTCCTGGTGCTGATTGCAGGAACATCTGTGGGTTTTGTACATAAGCTTTCATCAAGTAAGAAGTATGGCGGTGTTAGTAAAATTCTAAGAGTTGTTATGGGCACATTTATTGTGTTAATTGCCTTTTATATGTTTTATTTGGGATTCTAAAAAAATTAATTAAGGAGTGAATTTCTATGATCATCAAGATTTTAGGTTCCGGCTGTAAAAACTGTGAGACTTTGAAAGAAAATACCGAGAAAACATTAAAAGAGACAGGCATAGAAGCGGAAATAATTAAAGTCGACGACCTTCAGGAGGTTATGGCCTATGGGGTAATGTCGACCCCGGCCTTAGTTATAGATGAGAAGGTGGTTTCCGTTGGTAAAGTTTTGAAGCCGAAAGATATAGCTAAGATTCTTGAAACTTATAAGTAAAAATTGATAGGTTCCCTAAATCTCCAATGGTAATAGCTTCTTCAAAAATGAGGTGGTTTGCTGTGAGTACTTGTATAAACTGTGTTTGGGACGAATTCAGTGTACCCCTCAAAAGGTTTATTAAGAAACGGGTTATAAATGAACAAGATGCCGATGATATATTTCAGGAGATTTATTTGAAAATCCATAAAAATCTCGGTAGCGTGATGAATGAGGATAAACTTCATGCTTGGATATACAGAGTCGCTCGTAACACTATTACGGACTACTATAGGAATCACAATAAGTATGAAATCACAGATCTCACTGAAGATCT
>Ga0209639_1002958_pt1 | contig 12116 bp, 10 predicted proteins | sample EPASupsiteHSE605_FD_187268 | JGI IMG/M metagenome (GOLD analysis project Ga0209639, IMG submission 187268) | Bioremediated contaminated groundwater from EPA Superfund site, New Mexico - Sample HSE6-05 (SPAdes) (version 2) | ecosystem: Environmental > Aquatic > Deep subsurface > Groundwater >...
TGATCAAGGAAGGTCTTATTATAGTATGAATATCAATATTCCAAATTGTTTCTTCTCTAGATATTCAACAACTCGTTTAAGAGTACAGATTTTTATTAACCCTCATATTTCACCTTGTATATCAATTCTTACTTTCTGCATTTCCAAATTAATGAAATCAAATCTTCATGCCTCATTAAATAATAAACTTATCAAAACAATTTTTTTCTTTATTCAGAAATCAATTGACCATGAATAGAAATAATTGAGAGTCGCATGAAAAAAACTATAGAAACCTGGATAATCAATTATATTGTTTCAGAAAAAGTCGGATGTTCACAAAAAGGGGGCTTTCGTTTAAGAGTACCATGGTATTAATGTCGAATCCATTAATTCATAGGTTCAATACTATGGAATATATATAAGGGTAGGCTTGGGCGCTCGTGCATGCTCGATCAAAACTTTACAAACGCTCCAGCAAAAAGTGTCATCCGAGCATTTTTACGTTATTTTTTTTTTTCATTTTCATTCAAAAAGTCAACTAATTTTGCATTTAGTTTAATGAATGATCGATGCTATTTGCGAAAAAATAAATTTATAAATTAAACAATATATTTTTTTACATAACCTTCAAATAACGTACAAACACTCGTAGCTCTGATGACACTTTTTTGTGCGAGCGTTTGTAAAGTTCCAAGCTCCGAACATGCTCAAGCATTTTTGCCCAAGCCAATATAAGGGTTCAAGCCATTCTATGAATATACCAGAGGTTTCCCTCTAGCGATGGACAACTTTTTGTTAAGTTTATCCAATTGTATTTTCATTAATTTACAAATCAGTTGAAGAAAGACAAAATGAACAGCATCTTTCAGGATATTGAACCCTAAACGAAGAATTTTTTTACTCAAAGAATGTTTCATTGTCATATGCTCTTCTGCTTGAAACGCTCTCTTGATTATTTGCCCCGATTTTTAGATTGAGATTAGCTTTTTTGGGTCTTCCTCTCTTTTTCCCAATGATTTCTTTGCTTTGAGGACTATAGGGAAGAGAAATTTTGAAATGATTTAATATGATGAAAAATTTGGAAGCAATATTAAAATTTTAGAGAGGAGAATGGTTCAGGAACAATTGAAATAGAAATCGATAAATTACTATCTCTATATTCCTTTATATTGGAAAAAACTTTCTCAGTAAATTCTTGCTACTATAATATAAAAAGCCTGGGCCAGCTTCATGCATTTTAGGATCGAGAATAGAATTACTTAAGTGCATCTGGGGGAAAAACTCCAAAATCATGTTCTGATATTGCAACACGTTACTAATCATCATTACACAAACCAATTTTATCTCGAATTTCTGGGAATTTCTCATATAATCCAACGAATATTGGAATAATCCCATCACTAAAAACCTTATGGCGAATTCGTACTTACTGATGTTAAAAACGTAAAAAATATAATTTAAAACAGCTAAAAAGGCATCTGAAGACTCCAAAGTCATTAAAACAAACAAACATAAATTTCAAAAATCCAATTGTCATTATATTATCAAAGTTAATGCAGATACTTTTCCTAGAAATTGATTATATTGTTGATATGTCAACAAAACTCTGGAACTCATAAAAACAACAAAACCATAAAAAGACATCCTCTGTTTCGATTTCACCATTTTTTCTCGCTAAAAAGTTCAATAAATCGATTAAAAACTATATCATGCACTTTATGATCATTTCAGGGAATAAAAAAGGAAAAACTTCACAAATCTGTTGATGTAATAGGAGGATTTGAATATTCCTCATCAAGAATATGCTATTCCACATGTGTTTAAAAACAGTTTGTGCGAGGGTAAGAGTCACCAGGTTTTGTGAACTGGACTTTGTACTAAAGCTGAACATGTGATGCTTCGTAAGTTCTGCAGTGATTTTCAAATGCTAATGGGAGAATTTGACGAAGATGATGTATCTGAGGCTGAAAGATATCGATTAACTGTTGGTAGTTTCAGAATTGATAGACTTTATTGGAAAAAAATTCAATGAGTATCCTCGATATACTAAATTATTTAGATAACTCTCGGGAAAATTTTAATTACGTATTTTAAGCCTTTCTGATTTAGAATAGCCGGAATGAGCATTTTTTCGGGTATAAATAAAATAATATAAAAAATCAATAATAGTGGGGACAATTTTGATTTATTTAACCAAATTCATTTATAATATTATGTTGATATCAATAAAAAAATCTATCTCATATATTGCTAGAGCCTTCTCTTGCTTCCGAGATAAACAATCATTATTGTTACAAATCTAAACCTCAGAAAACCCAACCAGACCCTTCAATGCAAAGTTTACAACTGGAGTCAAAAAACCCTGTGAATTGTTCTGAAAACTTATCAATTATATAAATCATTTATTTGAAATTATGGTGGTTAAGATAGCTACAGTTACAATAAACTCTCAGAATATTAATGCGGAGAACACGGGTTCTTCAGAGATCGAATTCTTATCAACTTCATAAGATCCATAATTATATTGTTGGAGATGAGATATCTAAGGGAATGGTTTCTTCTATAAGGGAGTCATTTCATCAAGAAAATTGGGGAACTTATGCAGTGAGGATGATATCGAAGAAGAAACTCATGGAACTTGCCAATTTTAATGAAATTGCCTTTAGCGATATGGTTATTGCTCCATTACTAGTCCATCCACATATTGTCAGAGTTCATCAAACAATTGAGTCTCCAGCGCATTTTTTTCATGTGATGGATCATTACCATGAGGGGAATTTATCCAAATTGATATCGCAAGGGGTGGTTTCTGATGGAATTTTACTCCAATTTCTTGATCAATTGCTATCCGCCATAGAGTATTTGCACAAAAGGCAGCTATCTCATAATGATATCAGGCCAGAAAATGTTTTGTTGGCCCCAAATGGCGTTTTGAAGCTCAACGACTTTAGTTCTACCAAATTTGCAAGCACCAACATTGAAAGAAGTTGCAAAGCCAAAAGAGATTATTCCGCCCCTGAAGTTTTTATTTGTGAGGCATTTAATGGGCGCAAGGCCGATATTTGGAGTATTGGCGTGCTTGTGTATACACTATTTGCTGGTTTTTGTCCATTTTCTGAATTGGAGAATGATTATAAAACATCTGAATTAGATCTATCAATAATTCCTGAAGATGTGGCCGTTTTTATTAGAGATTGTCTTCAAAAGAATCCTGAATCCCGTCCTGATATTTCCAAGTTAAGGTTATACTCTTGCTTTGATGCTTTGGAGTTTCGTGCTCCATCGACAGAAGATTTGAATTACGAAAGACCCATGAAGAGACATTTTGCACCCATTATCACACGTTTATCAGAGTTTTTGTCGTCAACACCAGAAAGAATCATTGATTTATTAATTTCTTCAGGTGTTAATTCAGCAAAAATACTTTGTTCTCTATTAGAGGACTCGATTAGAGCGGAAAGAATGATTAATCAAAGCAAGAGCCAGAAACAGATAAGAATGAGATCATTGTCAGATAAAGATTCTCAGTTTTTTGATAATGGAATTGAGATTAAACCTCGATATGAAATAACAATAAGGGAGCTAATTGGCGAGAATGGTTATCTTGTTCTCGATGCTTTAAATGGGCATGTGCTTTCTAAAAAGTTTTGTATATCCACATCTCTTCAAGGAACAAAAACACTGGTTTACAATACCGAAGATGATGAAGATATTAAATTAGAAATTGATATTGAAGATATGCCGGATGAGCATTGCTGTTTTATTGTCATCCAAGGGGATGGGAAAACGGATCATATAGCAAGAGAGTTTTCATACTTTTTGAAATCAAAGTTTCCCATAGTTGCATAATCAGTAAACTATTTTGTGTGCTACTCTTTTTTAATTTTTTTTTTTTCAATTTTTAAAATGAGTCGAATTTTTGTGTTCAAAGTAGCTCTGATAACATATTTTCAGAATTCCGACGATAGCTCAGTTGGTAGAGCATGGGACTGTAGAATGATATGGAAATCCCGGGGTCGTCGGTTCAACTCCGGCTCGTCGGAAATTTTTTTAATTCTTTTTTATGAAAGAGAAGAACAATACAATGAGGAATAAGGTGATATTTTTGGGAGAAATGGGAGTTGGAAAAACTTCTATTATAAACTGTTTTCGTGATCAGATTGGTGAAATTCGTCCAACAATGAATCCGACTTCACATCAAAAAGATTGGTTATTTAAAGATAAATCTGTGCTTTTAAATATTTGGGACACTGCTGGTCAAGAAGCCTATAGATCTCTTTTGCCGATATATATGCAAGGAGCTCAAATAGTTTGTTTAGTCTTTGACATTTCTCAGAAGGACACATTTATCAAACTTGATGACTGGATTGCGAAGATCCATGAGAACCCTGGAAAAGCTGAAATCATTATTGTTGCTAATAAAAGTGATTTAACTCAGGTAGTGTCAAATCAAGAGCTTAAAGAATATGCTAATAGATTCTCACTGCCTTTTGTTCTAACATCAGCTAAAACTAAGACACATATTTCTTTGTTACTAGACATGATATCAGAGGCAACACAAAGAATTTCACCTGAGTATCAATTTGCTATTGAAGAACAGGTTACAGAACACTGTTGTTAGTTTGACTGGATTATATTATCGTTTATCGTTAAGGGTTTATTAAATGAACAGACATAGAGAGGACCCCAGCCTCGAATACAACCCAATCTACCATTCGTATTTACGTGAGTTAAAGCTGATATTTCCTCATATTGATGTGCAAATGATAAGATCTGCTATTCTAAAACATCAACATTGGGATGAAATTGTCAAATCTTTGATAGATCCGAATAAAGAAGTTTGTTTTCCTAAAAACGATGTTGTTGCACAAAAATCGGTGGATTTTCAACCACAAACAACTCCCCAAGATTTTTCTTTATATGGAATTTCTTCACAAGCCACAATTTATGACTCTCCATGCAAGTTGTATTTGCCACAATCTTTGATATCACTTGATATTGATTTTGGTCTTTTTGGTTCTTTTGATCAATCTGATCCAAACACAATCCATTCTAAACCATCAAAAAGTCTCAATCAAATGAGGCACTATCATTCAACCAATGAAGTTAATCATTTTTAAACTCTAATTTATTAAAAATACAAATCATTATTCATTATTGATAAAGAATCTAATACAATGGTTACCCCTGGTCTTATCATTGAGCAATCCTCGATTGGGCAATGTGTAAATAAAACCATCCTCTATAAGACCCATTATTGAAAAATCAATATAATCTCCATCAATGCATTGAATAGTTATCTTCTTTCCGTTTTGAACCTCTTTTAGAGACACTATCCTCGTCTCAAATATATCATATTCCACTCTTGTATATCTAGGATGAGGTAGATCTAAAATCTCGAATATTATATCGGATTTTTCTTCGTTGTTCTGATTTCCTTGTTTGTTGAGAGTGATTTTAAACCCAATAGGGAGCCCGGGCGTAACACCCACTTTGCATTTCATGAATTTCTTTTTCCCATTCGCTGCAGTCAACACATTATATATTCTATTTGTTCCAAAAAACAATTCTTCAAGTGTGCAATATACAGGAACATTAATATCCCCAAATTGAGGACCAGAGAAACAAATCTCATCATCTTTGCTACCATTCCGTAAAAAATTACTGCTATTTCTATTCATATTTGTAATATACCCATCCTTCCCATAAAAACTATTATAAAGACAATCAAATTCTGTTTGTCGAGGAAAATACTCCTTTCTACCACTATACTTTGCTGGGCAATTAAATGATTTGTCATACTCCATCCTTTTGTCCTTATTAATCAATACAGAATATGCATTTGATAACCTTTGAAACACTTGTTGGCATTGTTCCTTTTTTTCCAAATTCTTGTCTGGATGCCATTTCATCGCCAAATCCCTAAAAGCTTCTTTAATCTGTATCGAAGAAGCATCTCTTGAGACTCCTAACAATGAATAGTGATCTTCCTCTAACTCATTCATTGCAGGGAAATTCAATGATTAACAGTGTTTTGGATTGAAATTACATTCATTCAAAGATTGACTTTGTGTTCGATGTTTGAGAGCAATGGGCCACTTTTGTAAATTACATTTTTATAAATGCCAATTAATTTTTCCCTTTCAGCCAGTGAAGCAACCCTGCTTTCAGCAATCGTGATTTGTTTATGTAAATAATCTGCATCCACAAAATTAGAATTAGAGATTAATTGGCTTGGGGGAATATGCTCGAGCAAAAGTAGCAAAACACTCCGGCATTAGAAAAGTTCAGTCTCCGAACATGCTCGAGTATAGTGATGGTTTGTAATTTTCTCGTTGAATTGATAATTTATGGGAAACACTATATGTTGAAATATTGGTTTGTAATTTATAATGTACCTCGTTTTTTCCATGCCATTTCAACAATCATGTGTCCTTTTCATTTAAAAATCCAAATTAAATCAGTATGAGTGTGATTCTTGAATCGGAGGTCAATTTATTAATGTTTAGGTGCCATATTATATACTTAATCGAGTGATTTCTCTCATCATTAATCAAAATATTCTATATTTAACCCGACTATTTTCTTATTCACATTAAAACCTAACAACTTAACATTGGGATCTTGTGGAGATGAAAACTATCTATAAAATTTTACAGCTCAATTACAAAATTTATATTCAAAGTGAAACCATTGTTTCTATCACCATGAAAGAGAACATAGTGCTTAAATTCATTATGAAATTTTGTTTTCAGGCTAATTTTAGTGGTGATAATAATCCACTATCGAATTATATTCTCACATTTCGTAAAAATATATTTGAATTTGGCATAGGAACATTTTTTAGTCTCTTAGAATTGCGGAACCCAGAGAAACTCTTTTCATTTTTGAGTTACCATATTTTTATGGCAGTTTGTCGCTTATTTTTTGATTTGATGAGTTATTTTATACTCTTTCATCATTTTTTTCAATTTTCAATTGAAATCGATCGATTTTTTTACTTTTTCTTTCAAACCTTTCTCCACAGGCTGTTAATTTTGGTTTATTCAACAGTATTTAAATCTACAAAACATAATAAAAAAGGGCATTTGGAATCAATGAAACCCAAACAAATCATAATATTAGTGTTAATAACATTAATTTCGTTTTTATTATTCTTATTTCCAGAAACATATATGTCAAAACAAAATGAATCTGATTCAAACCATGGCTTCAATATTTTCAAAACAGATATGTTTTTTATTAGTTTTTATTGTAAAAAACCTATTGATGTTGCTTTATTGTGCGTAAATGAAAGTTTAGATCAGGGAAGATCTTATGAACATAATAATGTCAGTATATATGATTGCATGTTCACTAGATTGTCTCAATTTATTGGAAATGGTGGAGTTATTCATATTGATGGTGGACTTTATTCAATGAATATTTCTTATTCAATCTTCTTCAATTGTTCATGTACTAATTATGGGGGTGCAATATTCTTCAGTTCATCAAATTCTAATCTTAGAATGATTTGTGCTTCTAATTGCTCTTCTTCTTACTATAATTTTGCAAAGATAGAAGTATTACAGCAAAACTTAATGGATTCTCTGTCAATATCATCTTGTTCTCATTTTCTCTTTGGATACTATGCCTTATGGCTATCTTCGGGCATTCAAACCATTGATTCCACTAATAGTTCAATGAATAATGTCCTGAAGTCTTCTGGTATCGCTGTATCTTCTTCTTTCGCATTTTCCTATTGCACTTTCTCAAACAATAGAGCATCTCAAAGTGCTTGTATATACATCGCTTATGGCCCAGGTATAATGTTGTTTGTTAATATAGTTCATAATAATAGTCCATCATTTGGAGTTATTCATATCTATGAAGCATCACCGAAAATTCATTTTTCTATTTTTGATATGAATCAAAATGTACTTTTCTATATTAGTGGTGGTGATCCAGAAATAGCTCATTGTTTCATAAATCACACAGGAGTTTCTTTATCTGGGGTCAACAATACATTTTCACAAAGAAGTACATACTATATACAGTTCTTCAGTTCTTTTTTCTGTTATGCAGATAATCCCATTCCCAAAAGAACACATGAAGAAACAACACAAATATTGACAATTCCAAGAACATTTGATTTTGAATGTGAATTCATAATCATATCAGGAGCTAGAATCGAGAAAAATGGGGATTTTTTGGTGTTCCCAATACTCTTATCAATGCTATTGGTTTCCATGTGAACAAACTAGTATTGATTGTGAAGATCGGACTTAGTTATTAAATAAAACCTTCTTTGGAGTGATGATTTCTATTATATTTTCCCTCGTTGCTTGGGTTCGTATAACCAACAACAGCTTATACAGGACCAAAATTTTGTTGAAGCTAATGTTTGGTTTTTGGGTCTTATTTAGAGTAATCGCAAATAATGCGACATATAATCCGAAAGGAGAATTAGATGCTCGCCGGCAGAAAATGGAAGAAGATAGAAGGAATATGTTTGAACAATTATCAAAATTGGCAGAAAACGCTGGCGCTCATCAAATAAGTGATGGGCCAGATTTTGAGACTATTACTTATTCTAATATTACTATTATTTCGTTTTTGCCTATGAAAATCCCTTCCAAAACAAGAACAAAAGTCATTATTGAAACGTCTCCTCCGATTAACAAGAGTTGTTACTGCAGATTCGGTAACTATGTTCTATCGGGATTTATAAGTACAAACCATACCATCACATGCCAGTCACCTTTGTTATCAGTTGGAGAGACTAATCTTTACGTATCGCATAATCGTAAAGAATGGACAATTCCTGTTACAGTTACAATATATGATAATGATAGCTACATAAGCATCATTTTAATGGTGTTAGGCATTTCCGTTGTGGTTGCATTATATAATATGTTCAATAATTATCGAATTAAATCGATTAAAGGGAAGAAACACAAAGAAGAGGATGAATTGCCGCTTGTTAACTCTTCTATTAATGATAAGAAGAAGAAAAAAGTAGCCGTTTAGATTTTTAATGAATATCTCAGACACACTTAGTAAGGAGTATATTAATCATTTGCATGATGCTTTTGAGCTTTTTGACGAAGATGGTGATGATTATTTAGAACCAAATATGATTGAAAGTGCATTGAGATATGTTGGGCTAAATCCGTCAATTCAGGAGATCAGAGATATTCTTTCCGATATAAATTGCTGTCCAATCTCTTTTGGAGCATTTCTTTACATAGTTTTTCATCATTCTCGAAATTCCGACGTTGAAGATGAATTATGCCTTGCTCTTCAAGTTTTCGATACTGATAGCACTGGATTTCTCCCTGTTGATCAGATTAAAAAAATTATGAAGAGTCTTAAGCGCCCTTTTACCGATAGGCAACTCGAAGACGTTTTATCTCGCCTTCGTTCTCGCAATGGAAATGTTAAATATAGAGAATTCATCCAAATGCTCTTAAGACAATAAAATTCGGTCGATTTACTTTCTTGGTGGCGGTGGGGGAGGTGGAGGTGGGGGTGGTGGGGGAGGAGGAGGAGCTCCACCTGATGTTCTAACGGGAGTCTGTTGTACTGGTGGAGGAGGGATACTCTCTGTAATTATCCGATGAAAAGATGGACACCCCTCTGTTCCATTTGATTTTCCAGATTGATACTCTTTTGCTTTAATCTTGCTCAAGTCAGGATACTTTATATTGATTTCGGGGGGGAAACTATATGTCGGTGATGCTATTCTAGGAGGGGGAGCTGTATGTTGAGTTGACTGAACACCAGGACGAGACACTGGGGCTCTATTCCCTGTCTCATCATCATCGTCCCTCGGCGGTGGAGGAAGACGTGGTGTATTTGACCCTAACTGAGCAGCAAGAAGTCGTTGCCGTTCTGCGAATGTTGCCATAAGATGATATTGAGTGTCAAATTTGTAAACCACCTAAACGTTCTATATAAAATTAACTATTCGGGTCTTTTAGAAACCTTGGAATTCTTGGATTGCCTTGATGAGTGTATCAATGGCTTCTTCTGGGCAAGCGTTGTAGATGGAAGCACGGAATCCACCAACAGAAACGTGTCCTTTGAGGGTAAGGAGCTTCTTGGCTGTGCAGTAGTTGAGGAACTTGTTATCAAGATCAGCATCCTTAACTTCGTAACCATTTGGACGGAAGAATGGAATGTTCATGATTGAGCGCCATTCGGGCTTGACCTTGTTAACGAAGTGTGGGGAGTTGTCGATAGCAGCATAGATGCGAGCAGCCTTTTCCTTGTTGTATTGGTAAATAGCAGCAAGTCCGCCACGCTCTTCGATCCACTTGAAGATGTGGTTAGCGAAGTAGATTGAGAATGTTGGTGGAGTGTTGTACATGCAATCGTTCTTGATTTGGGTTCTGTAGTCAAGGGTGATTGGGCAGTATGGGCACAATGGGCGCTCGAGGAGGTCCTTACGAACGATAACAACAGACATACCAGAAACACCGAAATTCTTTTGAGCACAAGCGAAAATAAGACCGATCTTTTCCCAGCCAGTGATTGGACCGGAAACGAAATCTGAAGACATATCGATAACGAGTGGAGCTGGAACATCTGGAAGGTTTTGGAATTGGATACCTTGGATGGTTTCGTTGTTGCAGTAGTAGAAGTAAGCAGCTTCTGGTGAAACATCCCACTTCTCGCGAGCAGGAACATCAATTGGGTTGGCTGGTGGCTTGCCAGCAACAGACTTAACCTCAACGTTGGGGAATAAGCGCTTGCATTCTTCCCATGCCTTTTGGGACCATGTGCCAGTGCAAAGGTAATCAACACGCTTAGCATTACCAAGGATGTTCATTGGGATGGCAGAAAACTGAAGAGAAGCACCACCGGCAACGAAAAGAATTTCAAAATTCTCTGGAACACCAACAAGGTGGCGAAGGCGATCGTTAGCCTCCTTCATTTCGGCTTCCCAATGCTTACCACGGTGGGAAACTTCAATAACGGACATACCAGAATTGCGCCAGTTTGTCATTTCGGAAGCAGCACGCTCAAGGCAGACTAATGGAACAGCAGCTGGGCCAGCACTGAAATTGAAAACACGTTCTCCAGACATCAGAGACTTAAAGTGAAGTGTTTCCTATCGTGGTCACAATATACAAATTTTTGTTGAAAGATTCATCGTTTTGGATTTCTATTTGAAAACCAGTTTCTTTCATCGTTTTCAACTTTTTGATAGATGGATAAATGGTGGGGGTTATTTCATTGAAAAATTGCGTGGACAATTCATCCAGTTTTTGTGAAAGTGGGATTTTTTGAATTATTGTGAGTGTGTTTTCATACGGAGGATTAATATCTATTCCTATAGGATTATTGTTTTTTGGCAATTAAACTAGATTTTCTACAACACTAAGATGACCATTAAGAGCAGCTCTATGAAGAGGAGTCCAATTAAATATAAAAACTCAACACTTGTATTTTTTGCATTTATATCAGCTTTTTGATTAACTAGATATTCAACAACACTAAGATGACCATATTGAGCAGCATAATGAAGAGGAGTCCAATCAAATATAAAAACTCAACTCTATATTCTTTAGCATTTATATCAGCTTTTTGATTAACTAGATATTCAACAACACTAAGATGACCATATTGAGCAGCATAATGAAGAGGAGTATTATAAAATATAAAAACTCAACATTGGTATCTTTTGCATTTATATCAGCTTTTTGATTAACTAGATATTCAACAACACTAAGATGACCATAATAAGCAGCTCTATGAAGAGGAGTCTCATTAAATATAAAAACTCAACACCATTATTTTTTGCATTTATATCAGCTTTTTGATTAACTAGATATTCAACAACACTAAGATGACCATTATAAGCAGCATTATGAAGAGGAGTCCAATCAAATATAAAAACTCAACATATGTATTTTTTGCATTTATATCAGCTTTTTGATTAACTAGATATTCAACAACACTAAGATGACCATTATTAGCAGCTCTATGAAGAGGAGTATTATTAAATATAAAAACTCAATATATGAATCCTTTGAATTGACACTAGTTCCATGTGCTAACAAATACACAACACTTGATAGTTTACCATTTTGGGCAGCATTTATTATGTTATTATCAAAATCTGGTGGTTTGGTTGTTCGCCATTTACC
>Ga0209639_1002959_pt1 | contig 12112 bp, 8 predicted proteins | sample EPASupsiteHSE605_FD_187268 | JGI IMG/M metagenome (GOLD analysis project Ga0209639, IMG submission 187268) | Bioremediated contaminated groundwater from EPA Superfund site, New Mexico - Sample HSE6-05 (SPAdes) (version 2) | ecosystem: Environmental > Aquatic > Deep subsurface > Groundwater >...
CGAGTATCATTTTAGTTTCAAGTGACGAAATAATCTCGTCCGCCACATAAAAGGGATTGTCCGTGTTTGAATCCAGCGTGAAGCGCCCCATAAGGCTGATGACCGCAACGTCGCCGAAAGGCGTTTTGTACACGCCGTGCCCGAAGCCGGGACAGCAGAGCGCAAAATTCGCGGGACGCAGAATGCGGGCGTTTGCGCTGAGGTATTCCTTGATTTCATATCTCGCCCAGGTGTGATTGCCGAGAGTTATAACGTCCGCCCCCGCCGAAAAGATATTTTCCGCCTGAGCGGGAGTTATGCCTACGACATTGGCGTTTTCGCCGTTTACCACCGTAAAGGCAATATTATGCATCTTTTTGACTTCCGCGAGGCTGTGCGTGAGAAAATCGATACCCGATTTTCCGCAGACGTCTCCGACAGCGAGAATATTAACAGTCATTAGGCATTTCCTTTCGGATTTATCGGCAGTATATATAAGTTCGCGGCGCATATGCGTATTGTCTCAAAGCGCCTCAACCGAAGGCTTATAAACAACTTTTATTTTAGCATATTTCGCCTTGTAAGTGCAAACCAATTCATATAAATTTACAATTTGCACATACTATTTTCGCACTTGGAAGGCAAAGCTCTGCCGAAACGGGTTTTGCGGGCGCTTTGTTTCTCCCCTCCGATTTTATCCCGAATTCGCGGATATAATGCTTTTTCGCTTCGGCGGGGGAAAAAGTACAAATTTTGCGCATTGAGCGCGCGGGAGGTTTTTATAATGAATGCCAAAAACTTTGCAAAAGGCGTAGGCATCGGTATGGTCGTCGGCTCCGCTATCGGCATGACTGTCGGAGCGGCCAAAAGGAGCGGACGTCAAACCGGCCACAAGGTGAGCCGCGCCATCAAGACCGTGGGCGACATCGTCGAGAACATCGGCAGCGCCCTAAGCATGTAGTTAAGGCTCTGAAAGCTGAGCAAAACCGCCGCGTTTTTCATAAAAGGGGCTTGCATTTCGCAGGAGCATATGGTATTATACTCAAGCGCTCCGCGAATAAGCGCCTTTAGCTCAGCTGGATAGAGCGTCTGGCTACGGACCAGAAGGTCGGGGGTTCGAATCCCTCAAGGCGTGCCAAAAGCAAAAGGTCTCCGCATCCATTCGGATGCGGGGACCTTTTGTGACCCGGGGCGGGCGTCAAGTCAGGCAATCGGTAAAAAACGGTTTTCGTTTTTCCGAGAATAAGCATAAATGGATAATGTTACAGTTATGTGACAACAAGTTGCAAGATATTGACCCCACAAAGAAGTTGTGTTAACATAACGACTGTAAACGGAAGAGTCTTTTTATATACTTTTCCCATTATTCACGGTACTTCCGTTTGATGGTCGGCCTTGGATATCCAGATCATCAAGCGTTGTACATAATCGGGCCCCTTATCAAGGGGTACTATTAAAGGAGGAGTTTCATAGTATGAAATCTCTGAACAGAACTCTGAGTCTCGTACTGGTTCTGGCTATGTGCCTCGGACTGATGGGCGTTGCTGCTGCAACATCTTTCACCGATAACACTACCATCCAGTATCAGACCGCTGTCGGAACCATGGTTGGCATGGGCGCAATCAATGGTTATACCGATGGCACATTCAAGCCCACGGGCACAATCACCCGTGAAGAAGCCGCCAAGATGGTTACTTATGCCGTCCTGGGCGCAGACGTAGCAAAGACCCTCACAGTCTCTTCTACCGGCTTCACAGATGTCGCTTCCACCCGTTGGTCCGCTCCCTTCATCACCTATCTTGTGAGCAAGGGCATAGTCAACGGTCTTGGCGACGGAACCTTCAACCCCACAGGCAATGTCACAGGCTTTGAGCTTGCAAAAATGCTTCTCTGCGCTGCCGGCTATGGCAAGCAGGGCGAGTACACCGGAGCTTCCTGGGCTCTCAACGTAGCTGTTGACGCTAACAGCAAGGGCATTTTCACCGGCTCCAAGGCAACAAGCTTCAGCGCTGCCGCAACCCGTGAAGAAGCTGCTCTGTATTGCTTCAACGCAATCACCAAGGTTGTTGTTGTTAAGTACAGCAAGGATGATTCTTCCTATTCTCCCGTTGTTGCTGACAAAACCATAGCTATTAACACCTATGGCTACTCCGCTCAGGCTGCTGCAGCTATCACCGCTGTAACGTATAACGCAATCAAGGGTTATACTGTTGCCACCGTCGGCAGCTACACCATCCCCGCTGATTTCAGCGCTGTCGGCACCAAAGTCGTCGTTCACGGCAACACGACCACCGGCAAGGTGTTCTATGTTGAAACCACCACCAAGGTTCTTGACCTCAGCAACATGACCGCCGCTCAGTATAAGGCTGCTGTCATTACTGCCGGTCTCCTCACCTATAGTACCGCAACTGTTCCCCAGTACAGCAACTTCTATGCAAACGGCAACTACACTCTGCCTACCTCTGCAACAGCTTTCGCATATCAGGATGCGAAGCTCATAACTGAGACCAATTCTACAACCGGCGTAACGACGGTTGTCGCTGCTCAGTTCAGAACCCGCACAGTCGGCGCAGTATCTGCTGTTTCCGCTGTTTCCGGCGCTGAGACCCTCACAGTTCTTAACTCCGACGGCAGCTCGACTGTTATTACAAACGCAACCACCAACAAGAAAGCCTTCGGCGACACAGTTGTCAAGGGCGACGTAGTTATGCTGACCTCTGTCCACTCTGGTGATGCCTACGTTATTGAGAAGGCCAAGACCGTTACCGGCGCTGTCAGCGCTGTCAATGTCTCCGCTGCGGATGGCACCTATGTAACAGTCAACGGAGCTTCTTACTTTGCATCCACCAACAATGCCGCTTCTGTAACCGGCTATGTTGGCGCCGCCGGCATCACAAACCTTGCTTCCGGCACCGCATCGTATAACTTCTATCTTGATAACTTTGGCGATGTCATCGGCTACACCGGCACAACCGCTACCGCCACCGCCTATGATCTCGCCTGCGTTGTAGCTTTCGGCGACGTAGAAACCGATACAGGCTTTGGTGCTACTACTACTCATAAGTACTATGCACAGGTTCTGTTTGCAGACGGCAAATACGGCACCTATGAGATCGCAAGCTACAACGGCAAGACCGTCGTTGCTGCTTCCGCGACAGCCACCCAGATTCTGTATAGTGCTTTCTCGGGCAACACATATACCCTCTATAACGCAGTCCTCGACGCCAACGGCAAGGTCGTTCTGAAGGACGTTGCTACCTACGGCGCAGGCTTCACGCCCGCAATTGCAGATGATACGCTCACATCTCAGCAGATCATCAAGGGCAACGCTATCGTTGGCTCTGCTGATTTCGCGACTGCCAACACCCTGTACTTCTATCACGCCGGCACCTACGGCGCATCTGACTTCGTGTTCTATGCATTCAAGGGCTATGCAAACGCTCCCACAATGCAGGCTACACCGACCATTAACGATGTTGCAACCTTCACCTCCAACTCCGCTGAATATGCTGCCGGCATCGTATACACCGGCACACCCGCTGAAGTAGCAACCACCGATGTTTACTACTACAACGGCGCATACACCAAGGTAACAAGCGGAACAACGACCACCATCACCTATAAGCTCTATAAGAACGGTGTTGCCGAGGATTATGCTGTCACCAATACGACTGCTGTTCCCACAATCAATGCCGCCACCGCAAGGGGCTTCTACCTCAAGAAGGATGTTTTGGTCAATGATACCGGTCTTGCATCTTTCACCACCAATGTTGCTATGAACCAGACCATGGCTGGAATCGCATCCAACATTCTTGCCACGGCAACCGGCGTGTACTCCACCGTTGACACCACTGTTGTTGTCGACCTCAGAACCGCAACCCAGCTCGCAGCCTCCAATGGCGCCGCTGTCACCAGCGTTGCCGAGATCGCTGCTGCAAAGGCTGCCGGCTTCACGCTCAACTTCAACGTAATCTATAGCGATGGCAGCACTCTCGCTCTTGACGGCTCCCCTGCAAAGCCCTTCATCGCGAAGGCCATCTATGTAACGGCTGATACCGCTGCTGTCTCCATCTCCGCTCAGCCTGTTGCTGGCACTGCTACAGGTAGTGCTGCTGCCTCCACCGGCGCATGCACCATCGGCTCCCTTGCTGCTGCTTCTAACAACGGCTCTGCTGTAACCTATCAGTGGTATCAGGCAGTTTCCGCCTCCACAACCGCAGGCAGCACTCTGCTCACCGGCAAGACCTCTGCTACATTGGCTCTGACTGGTCTGGGCACGGCAACCACATATTATTACTATTGCGTAGTGTCTTCTGCTACCGCAACATCTGCTACTTCCAACATCATAACAGTTACCATCCCCGCATAAGCAAACCTCTAATCTATAACGCCTAGCGCGTTAAGATAGACGGAGACCCCGCACCATATGGTGCGGGGTCTTTGTTTTTTGCCTATTCCGCGGGTTCTTCGCTTATCTCCGGCGCGGAGGGGAACCAGTCCTCCGGTACCTCGCGCTGCTCGGTCTCCTGCGTGCCGTCCGGACGGCAGACTATAACTTCGATTATCATTTTCTCACCCCGTATATCTCAAATCTCGAGCCGGCCTTGATATTTACGCTGCTGTTGTCCGTCAGAAAGCTGAAGGAGGAGAGCTTTACGTTTGCGTCAAAAAGCTTCATCCCCACATAGTCGTGACGCCAGAAGCTCCCGTTGAGCAAACTGGAGCCGTGGGACATGAGCGCCACCAGATACTGCGCTGTGGTCGCCGCGGGAAAGCCGGTCAGTTCAAGCTCCAGCGTGCTGCAGGGGCCGTCCGTCGAGCAGACAAAGCCGTACCCCGCGTAGGTCTGGAGGGGAAGCGACGAGGAGGAGCTAAAGATCTCCCTTATGTTTGCGCCCGCGCCGTTTATCCTTCCGAAAAGCTGCTGCGCGGTGCCCAGCGGCGTGACCCTTATCGAGGCTATCACCTTAATTGACGAGAATTTGGTAAAGTCTATGCTCGAAACGTCGAGGTCTACCTGCTGCGCGTTTGCCGAGGTCGTGACATCCAGCAGCTTTGCAAGAGCTACTGCGCCGAGAGCCGCGTCTATCTTCTGGTTGTCCGCGTTCATGTCCTCCATCAGAAAAGGGTCGGTGAGAACCCACTGGTTGAGCGCCAGATTTGCAGTTTTATTTGTGCTTGCCATTTGTTGTCCTCCTTAAAGTCGGTATATCTGCAGAGTGCTTTCAACCCTGCTCCGCATCGGAGAAAAATGTGTACGCTTTTGTGCAAATGCAAAAGGTTCAGCGCCACAACGCAAAAAAGCGGCGGCCCCGTTTTTTTGCGGAGCCGCCGTATATGATGTTTCCTGATTTTATCCTATGTCTTTAATTGTTACATAAGCCGTTATCAGCGCCTGTGAACATTCGTTCAGGAGCGTTCGGGGCGTTTCCCAGTCGGCGGTGATTTTTGCCGAAGCCGCGGTTATCTGCGAGATACCGCTCATCGCCTGTAGGCACTTCTGATATGAGCTGTACAGTCCGGCATATGCCGCCGAATATTTGCTGTTATCCTTGCACAGGTCTGCGGCGGATTTCAAATACAGGGCGGTCATCTGCGTATAGGTGGACGCTTGGTCTAGCGCGGTCACTGCGCTGGAGAAATAACTGTTTGTTGCATCGAGATAGGCGTCGTTATAATCTTCCAGCGCGTTATCCACCTCGTCACTCGCAACATTGACCGTTGTGAGAAGCTGCGTGCTTATGCTGGAGCTTCCGGCCTTGACGATACTGAACTGCACTCTGAGGACCTCGTTTGCCAAACGGGTTACTATTGCGGCGGTTTCACTGCGGAGAATATAATCGGAGGGGCAGAATTCCCCCGCCGTCGTCTTTCCCGTGATTATTCCCGCGCGGTAGAGTGTGTATATGCTCTGGTAGGCGCCAGTCAGCGGAACATCGGGGATTTCTCCGACATTTATAGTGTTGATTTGGGTAAGCGCCGCGGAAGGCAGCGCCGCCTCAAGGATTTCGGCAAATTGCGAGCGTGTCGCATAGGCGTTATAATCGCTGTAATCGCCGGAGCTGATTATCTGGTTTGATATGCAATAGCTCAGATAGCTCTGGTACCACGGCGAGCCCGTCTTGAAGTCTGCGCTGCCGGTCATATAGATGCTGTTGAGCCTCGCGGCAAGGGCAATGACCTCCGCAAGCGTGACATTATCCGCCGCGCCGAAGGTACCGGATGTCCTGCCGTTCATCAGCCCGTATTCGTAGGCGGCCTCAACGTTAAGACTGTACCAGTTACTCGAACTCACGTCCGAGAAGGTGCCCTGCTTATAGGTGAGCGTCTTTTGAAAATTCGAAAGTCCCTGCGCAAAGGCGGCGACTGACAGCAGCGAAACAATCATAATAATACAAAGAACAATAGAAACCGTTTTTTTCATTTGGCGTCCCTCGCTTTCTATCTGGATTTTACCATATTTTAAGAATAATTCAAACAACTTTATCTTAATTTCAAAATAATGATTTTGATTCTGCCGTTTATACAGAAGGAAGAGGACGAAGCCTCTTCCTTCTGACTTTGATTTACTGATTATTTCGCGTATGCGAGGATTACTCTAATTCTGCCGCCCGCGCTTATTGACCTGTCATAGTAGCCGTAAAGCGTATATCCGCCGCCGTTCACAGCCGAGATGCTGCTCAGGTTGTAGCTGCTGTTCTTATATACATAGACGGAGACCCCGCTTCCGAGCTCAAATTTCCCGTCTTCGGTCTGCGCGTATAGGGTGTTCAGAGTAGTTATCCCTATCTGGGAAAGATTTTTCATTGAAACGATACTCTTGCCGCTGAACTCGATCTGTACGGGACCGTTTTCAACCGAGTAAACTCCCGAACCGCTGTAAGAGCCTGCGGTACCGTCAATGATATAGCCGTAAGTAGCGGAGGAGCTTGTCGTGCTTACGCTGCTGGAGGAGGCGGTAAGGATACCGTAGTCGTACATATCACCGGTCACATCATTCAAAATCAGCTGGCAGATCTTTCCGTCGTCGTCCAACGCATAGTAGCGTACGTCGCCGGTGTTCAGGGTAAGCCCTGCCAGTCTGGAGGTGTAGATTTTAATGAAGGAGCCGTTTGCGGTGGAATCCATCACCTGAACGTCTGATGAGAAGGTGTAGCTGCCTACGCTGGTTCCGGAAGAATTTACGATTCCGGTCAGGGAATTATCACCAATCTGCACAACTACTGCTTCTCCGCCGGTAACGCTTATCTTAACCAGATCGCCCTTATCAAGATAATCGCTGTCGATTTCATAATCGTAAGTGTTTCCGTCGGTGCAGGCAACAGTGACTATGTCGGAGGTATATGTATTGCCAGAGCTGTCAGTATATGTTGTCGTGCCGGTAGAAGCGACAAAGCCGTACTTCGTGGTGTTAACATCGATTGACGACACAACGCCCACGACATCACCATTCATTCCGAGAAGGAGTGTGACCGTATCGCCAATGCCAAAGGTGCCCATGTCTGACAGATCGTAGCTTGCGGAAGAAGATGAGACCGAAAAGGTCTTGCCGGCTACTGTAACAGAGGTCGGAGCGGAGGTGCTGGGAGTGGCCGCAGAATATACGCCGCTTACTTGATTGCGGTAGACCCAAATCGTCCTCATGCTGGTGTTATAGTAGTATACATCGTAATTGGACACGGAGGAAATGCCGGAGACAGAACCGTTTTTATAGACAGTCGCCGTGCTTGATGAAAAGGGCAGGGAAGAGCTCCACGAGGAGTCCTCAACGATGAAAGGCCCGCTCATGTTGGCGAGAACCAGAGAGGAATAGTCGAGTTCGCCGGAGCTGTTGACAGTATAGCCCAGTGTCGTGGCATAGTAGCTGCCCGACTTGTTTTTGGTGCTCATCAGATTATAAAACAGATTCATGCAGTCCTGTCTTGTGAGGACCTGTCCCTGCGTTTTTGAAATGTTGGCATTAAGGCCGAGCGCTGCGTATTTTGCAAGCTGCGCCTCGGGGAAAGAACCCGTAAAGTCGGAGGAAGAGTACCCGAGCATCTTGAGCACCGCGGAGGCTGCCTCTTCGAGTGTCACGCTGTTGTCGGGTCTGTATGTACCGTCCGTATAGCCGGTTAGCCAGCCGGAGCTAACAGCCGCCTGAACATAGGACGCCGCCCAATGAGTGTATTTTACGTCCTTGAAAGGCGAGGCTTTAGCCGTTGAGCTTATAGCGTCCTTATAGGTTGAAGCGGTGATCATCATTTTCGCGAACTGTGCTCTGGTAACGTTACCGGAAAGGTTCAGATTTCCGTTTTCATCGCCGGTAATGATACCCAACGCCTGAACTATCTGCTGTGCCGAGGTGGCACTCGCGGACGAGGCATAGGCGGACCCCGCCATCAGAGAAAACGTCATAGATAAGACAAGTATTATGGAAGTCAGCTTTTTCATTTTGTGATAATTCCTCTCAATGCAGTAAATGCACTTACCATTTGTTTTTTGGGGAAAGCATAATTTGCCGTTATGGAATGATATTCTATTTACTTTAATAATACTTAAAAATCGCTCAAATTGACTTAGTATAGCAAAAGAAAACAGCCCCTCATGGAAACGCCGTTCTATGAGGGGCTGTTCTATCATTTGTCAGACTCCACGCATCTCATCCGCGGCGTAGCCCGCTCCGTACACAACTTTTGTGAACCCCTCAAGCATACTTCGTCTTCATACGAAAACCATATTCGTCGGAGGTGTTTTCATGGCGATTTACCATCGAGCAGTTATTTCTTTTGGACTAGTGGATATTCTTGAATTTTCAACTTGTACATAATGATGAATTGTGATAAAATAAATTTGTATCTAATTACCAGTATAAGAAGTCTTATATGAGAGGTACTAACATGAAACGTAAAATCACCGTAGCTATAATAGGAGCATTATTACTAGTTTTGTTTATACAGGCGGCGTTAGCTGATGATTCCGGATTGTGCTTTACAGCTACAAACGACAAGCTGCTGGGTCTCAACTTTAAGACTGAAGCAGTCAGTGGTGTCTCATACGTTCCCGCCACGGCCTTTTCTCCTTTTGTATCTTACAGCTATTTTACTTCCGATTCAGTCGCTATGCTTTTTACAGCTAACAAGCAGATATTCTTCAATCTCACAAACGGCAACAGTTACGACAGCAACGAAAACTATTACTCTGTATCTGCGACAATTAAAAACGGGCAGGTCTATGTACCTGTGAATTGGGTATGTAATTATTTCGGACTGAGCTATTCCTTTATTTCCGGATATGGATATGGAGATGTTTTAAGAATAAAAAACGGCGCAGAAGTACTTTCAGATTCCGAATTCCTTGATGCGGCATCATCGTTAATGCTTAAATATAAAAACGAATACTATGGCGTGATGCAGTCTCCAGCTCCCTCTCCCTCTCCCTCCCCCTCAGACGACAGCAGTATTGATATGAAAAGTGCAAGTGCTTCTATCTGCTTCATAGGTATTCCCAGTAAAGAAATGCTGGACAGCCTTGATAATTACTCCGCCAAGGTATGCTTCTTTGTAACTTCAGACGAAGTATCTAAATCACCAGATATCGTGAGGCGTATTTGCGGTTCCGGCCACAGTATCGGGATTTACTGCACTGCTTCACCGGAAAGCGAATGCCAAAATACATCCGACATGATTTTCGATGCGGCTCAAATAAGACCGGTACTAATTACCTCTCCTGCAGATTTAGAACAGAGCGCCGTTGCCTTCGGAAATGATAACGGTTATGCTTATTTTAAGCCAGTAATTGAAATATCCGATACAATAAAAAGTTCAACCGACATTACATCGAAACTTGAGAAGCTTTCTGGATACACCTCGATATTGATACCGCTTACAGAAAAAGCTGAAGACTATATACCTGGTATATTACATTTCTTATCAAAAGAAAAAATAAATGTCTTGCCTTTATTAGAAACAATGACGTAAAAAAACCGCGCATGGATTTTGTTCCATGCGCGGTTTTCTCTAATCAGTTGCTATCTCTTGACATTCACTCCAGAAGCGTGTTCTTCGCGTTCGCGGAAAGCCATACTTTCTTCTCGTTCTGCGTCGCTACTATTTTATCTATATGCCACATCGACAAAAATATACATTACAAGAACTCCGATGTAGGCAAATGCAAAGAGCAGTTCTTTAATCGTATCTGCCATAATTTGTATCGTATCACCATTACCTACCTGCAAGGCGAAAGACACCTCTGGGCTGGAATCCTCCTGCAGGATAGATTCATTTAACGGAGCGAAATACTTATCTAGCGAGTAATTATATAATCGGGAAAGCATCAGCATCGTTACTATTCAATTGCCCTCGCCACCGCTCGGGCAAGGTCGTCCTGAGCCGTTCCGCGCGTCATGGGATATGCGACGCCTTCAACGGTCAGGTCTGCCACGATTGCAACCTCGCACTTTCCGTCGATGCGATCAAGCGCCGCAGCTCTCGCCGCTGCGAGCAGTTGCTCGACGGTCGGCTCAGCAGGCTCCGGTACATTTGTGAGCGTCAGCCCTTCGACGCCCTTGAAGCGAGCGTCGTTTGCCGTAGGAAAATACCCCGTGTAGGGGTATTTTTATTGTTTTATTCGTAATGTACATTGATTACCTCCTTAATAGGTAACGGTGGTGTAATAATTGGTCATTGTCGAATCATTGAACTGGGCTGCAGGAGACGCGCTGGAATACATATACAGAGAACCATTCTCAACTTTCATGTTAAATTACCTTAAACGATGGAACGGTTAAGGTGAAAATCACAGCATTCTTGTCATATCGGACTGACATTATTCGTGTCAAGTCAATATGACATTGCCAAATCGCTTTAACCTATATATTTAATATTTTAAAAATGATACTTTTGTTTAAAGGAAAATTTCATAATTTATTGCCGAATTAAGCCCGAGCCGGTCGAAAAGGTACAGCCTGGTTTCTTTGGCATCCTCTGACAAAATTTACCGATGCGAGAGAACCACGGCAAAGAAAACGATAGAAAATCATGCGAGAGATATTAAGGAGGAACAGAAAAATGTGTAAGAAAGCACTTTCCTGGTTACTGGCACTGTCTATGATACTGTCTTTGTTTATCTCCATGCCCCTTGCGGCCGAGGCGGAGGGGGCTCCGGCCGCCGTATTTTCAGACGGGGATTTGGATCACGTCTATTTTTTAGGTGACACGCTAAGCTTCAATATTTCAGGACTTCCGGTCGGTACAGGGGAGGGGCAGATTCCTGTAGGCACGCCTCTGAGAGTGAGCTTGGGACTTGCCGATCAGTCGGAAAGCTTTACTTCCGCCAATATTCTCAGCTCGGGATTGACCGACGGCTCCGCGGACGGTACCGGCTATTACACGGCATGTACGCTTGCGGCGGACGGTTCGCTTTCTCCCAACATAAGCGGCACCATAGCCGCCAGCTTGGCTGCCGGAATGATTGCAGTCCAGATATTTTATAATCCCACAGCGAGCTGGGTGAACATCATGCAGGGCCAGCCGCAGAACTACATACCGCTTATGTCCGGGGAAAACGCCGCCCTTATGGGTCTTGACGCCATGCTGGTAATGCCGACAGGCGTCACCAGCGACCCGGTTCTGGGCGCCGGCGCGCAGGATACCGAGAATCTGAGAGAGATGTCAATAGCTTTCACCAAGACGATTGCTTCGGGAGTCACGGGCTCGATTGCCTTCAACACAGGACTGGACATCCTCGACAACAGCTCGCTGCTTGAGGAGCTCGACACCGCTCTCATCATGAGTCCGGTAGCCGAGCCGACAGGTGGCGCTTATGCGCAGTACACGATTGGCGTTGACGTTTCGGACGCGGCACTTTCTTTCCTTGCCGCTACGGGGGCCACGGTTTGGGTCACCTCTGCGTCCTTTGACGGCCTGATGACGGGTTATTTCTCGGCCGTTGCGGCGGACGTCTCAGGCGGCACGGTCAGCGGGCTCACCTTCAGTGATGCGGATAACTCGGTTTATTTTAACGTCAACCACTTCAGCAGCTACACTTTATCGATGGCGGACCCGGACGGGGGAACGGCGCTTTCCGAAACGGTTTACCAAAATGCCGCGGCCGGACTTGCGGGCGCAAAAATATATGACGCGGCATTTTGGTA
>Ga0209639_1002964_pt1 | contig 12090 bp, 13 predicted proteins | sample EPASupsiteHSE605_FD_187268 | JGI IMG/M metagenome (GOLD analysis project Ga0209639, IMG submission 187268) | Bioremediated contaminated groundwater from EPA Superfund site, New Mexico - Sample HSE6-05 (SPAdes) (version 2) | ecosystem: Environmental > Aquatic > Deep subsurface > Groundwater >...
GAATCATTCCAATAAATGGACCAAAGTAAGGGATCATATTTGTAACACCAACTATTAAACTGATTAAGAGAGCATAGGGCACATTAAGAATAGATAATCCAATAGCACATAAAATACCTATTATTGTGGAGTCAATTGCTTTTCCGATAATAAAACGAGAGAAAATGGAATTTACTTCTCCTCCGTAGGTTAAGAAGGATTCAACAGAATCTTTATGAAACATTGCAAAAAGAAACTTTTTTGCATTTTTTATAAAGATTTCTTTATCCTTAAGAATATAAATGGCTATTATAAAACCAAAAACCATTCTTAAAAATGAAGAAGTAAAGGCAATAGCTTTACTAAAAGCTAAATTTAAGATTCCATTTAGAGATATAGTGAATTTTTCTAAGTAGCTATTAAATGTTCTATGTGCATAATTAACTACATCTGGATTATTAGAAAAGCTACTATGGGATAAGTTATTTTCAAACCAAATTTGGGTTTTACTTAAATAAAGTGGAGTATTATTTACTAAATCCTTTATATTCTTGGATATGGTTGGTGAAACTATATTTACAATGAGGGCTACAAAACCAAATACAATAACATAAACTAATATTATACTTAATGCTCGTCTAAGCTTAAATTTATCTTCTAAATAAATCATCATTGGATTTAATATATAAGCTATCCCAAAGGCCCAAAAAAAAGGACTTAAGATCGATATAATAAACCCAAAGCCGCGAGCAAAATAATCAATATTATTTATGATTTTAAAGAGGAAAAATGCAATAATCAAAATTGGAATTAAGTTGGAGTATGGGATTCTTTTACGGTTAATCAAGTATTATCTCTCCTTTGGATATATGGATATATGCATTTATGTATTTATGTATGTATATATGTAGTCCAGTAGATTATATCATCAAAATTAGTGTTATTCTAGTATTTTATTGGAAATTATGATATTTTATAAAAGCGGTATATTATAAAATTACATAATATACCGCCATTATGCTACATACTAACAACAACAGCAGAATATAGGTGCAGCACAACCTAATCCACCAAAACCAAAACCTAATCCACCGCAGAAGCAGCAAATTAATATTATTAATATTATTATGAATAAAAGATTATCATCTCTTCTTATTGGATGGCAGTTGTTACTCATTATAATTTCCTCCCTTCTTGGAGAAATTAAATTGATAGGATTCTCGGCATCTCCTACCAATATCATTATATGTAAAATCACTGATAAGTGTTTAAAAATATAAATTTTAATCTAAATATTTTAAGGAGACTCCACTTATGAAGAAATTAACTAGAGAATTTTATAAAAGAGACACCTTATTAGTTGCAAAGGAGTTACTAGGTAAGTACCTTGTGGTGGATAAAGAAAATTGTACACTGAAGGGCAAAATAGTGGAAGTAGAAGCTTACATGGGAACTAAGGATAAAGCGGCCCATTCCTATAGTGGTAAAATTACAGAAAGAACTAAGGTTATGTACAAGGAGGGAGGTTATGCATATGTATATTTAATATATGGAATGTACTATTGCATGAATGTGGTTACTTTAGAAGAAAACCTTCCTGAGGCAATACTTATTAGAGCAATTGAACCTGTCAGTGAGCTTGAAACCATGTGTAAAAATAGGTATGGTAAAAGCTTTCAAGAACTGAATAGTTATGAAAAGAAAAACATTACAAATGGCCCTGGAAAGCTATGTAAAGCAATGGATATCACAAAATGGCTTAACGGTGAAGACCTTTGTGGAGATAGGTTTTACATTTTACAAGATGAAAATGAAGATAAAATTGAAGTAATATCCTCGAAAAGAATTGGAATTGATTATGCAGAAGAAGCTAAAGATTTTCTCTGGAGATTTTATATAAAAGATAACAAATTTGTTTCAAAGCTAGATTAAAAAGAAATAAGTAAAGAAGCATCACATTAAAGTGAGTCTCTTTACTTATTTTTTTTAACTACTAATTCTTCTAATGCCTTAGCTAGCTGATCTGGACAAGAGGTGGACTTTCTGCCGCAGGTAATACCTTTGCATTTTTCCAAAACTGTTTCTACATCCATTCCCTCAACTAAATTAGAAATACCCTTTAAGTTTCCGTCACAACCACCAATAAAAGAAACATTTTTTAACTTATTGTCTTCTATTTCAAAATTGATTTTTATACTACAAATTCCTTTAGGATTATATGTATACATAAAAAGTCTCCTTTCTAAGTAAAAACTACAGTGTATGATTTAAAAATTATAAGGCATTAAGGATAAATAGTCAAGTAGTTATCCTTAATTAGCTAATTCATAGGGAGTTTTTTTAGTTACTTCGGATTTTCCTATAATAGCAACTAGCAATAGGTTTCAAATTTATTGAGAATATCATATATTGTACAAGGGGGGGTGAGACGGGTGGATGAATATTTATATGTATGTAATACATCTTCAGATAATTTATCTGTTATTGATATAAATAAATTCAGCGAAGAATGTAAGATCTCTCTAGAGGCATCTCAAATGGGGAGAGTAGGTCCACATGGTATTTGCAAATACGGAGATAAGTTACTTATAGCAAATAACTACAGTAATAGCATTTCTATAATAGATAGATACAAAAAGCAAGAAATTGAAAATCATTTTATTGGGATGCATTGCAATGATGCTGTTGTATATGAAGATAAGGCATATGTTATTTGTGGAGAGTCAAATTATGTAGTGGAATTTAATTTACTTACAAATAAAATTGATGAGGAATTACCCTGTGGCAATTTGCCTCATAGTATAGAAATAAATAAGCAGAAGAAGCTTATGATAATTTCAAACTTCGAAAATGATAGTCTGACCTTAATAGATTTAGAAAATAAAAAAAACATACAGGAAATAAAGGTAGGTGCTTATCCAACAAAAGCAGTATTCTCTGTAGATGGAAACCATATTATAATTTGTGAAAGTAATTTAGGAGCAGATGTTAGAGGAAACATAAGTATTATCTCTTTAAAAGGCTTTAGACAAATAAACAAGGTTATGGTTGGTAAGTATCCTGTAGATATGTTTGTGAATTCAGCATACACTTTTGTATCCAATTTCGGAGAAGGGACTGTAAGTATAGTGGACATAAATTACTGTAATGAGGTGAAAAAGATAAATATTGGAGGTATGCCAAGGGGCATTATAAAAATAGGAGATTATATTTATGTTGGGGATAATTATAATAACTTATTAATAAGAGTAGATATAAAAAAAGAAAATAAAAAAGTCATATCCATAGGTGGTGAACCTAATGGAATGACATATATTTAATCATCAATAAGCACTTCAAGCAATTTTTTATATAAATCCGAGGAATTTTTCTTCCACTTTGCACATAAATCCTGAGCCTGCTTATTGGTAGCCACATTTAATTTTATATCCATTAATATATAATTTTTCTCTACAGTTTTTAAATTTACAATATAATTATTGCCTTCAATTGTATACTCAGCGTAAACCGAGATTTCTTTTTTAATATCATCAAGCTGATTATCCAAGTACGTATCAATTGCTTTTATTTTATTTTTAGAAATTCTATTTCTAAATAAAGATAAAACTTTTAAACCATTATCCGATATTACGATTCTATTTTTTCCTTCCTGCTCTATAGTGTCTATAAAGTTGGAATTTAGGAGTTCTGTTATATATTGTTGAAGAGAAAAATAATTAATAAAATTGTTCTCTAAAATTATTTGAGTTATTTTATTATTTGAAATTGGAAGTTTTATTTTCTCTAACAAATAAAGTAAAAGAAGTTTGTCTTCAGCTAAGTCTGAGGTAGTACTATACACAATTCTCACTCCTTTAAGACTATTTATTAAAATATTATATCATAAAAAGCACTGAAATAAATCGGTGCTTATAATTTTTTTCATATTTTAAATATCAAGTATATTTTATTATAAGTAATATTTGGTAATAAGCTAAATATAAATTTAATAAAAAGATTTAAGGAGGAAATATGAAAATAGTTTTTTTTACTACAATATCAAAAAAGCTTATTTCTAGCATATGTATAATTATAACAATGCTAATTATTATCTCTTCTTTTCTATTAAGTAAGTTCGTTATCAGCGTAAATCAAGTAGAAAAGAATTACTTGCCAATATATTCAGTAGAAACTAATGAAAAAAAGGTTGCAATAACTTTTGATTCAACTTGGGGTATTAATAATACCAATGAAATCTTAAATATATTAGATAAGGAAGGAATAAAGGCAACCTTTTTCCTACTTGGAAAATGGGTAGATGAATTTCCAGAAGAAACAAAAGAAATTTATAAAAGAGGAAATGAAATAGGAAATCATTCTGATAGTCATCCAAGCATGAGTAATATTTCTGTAGAAAGACTAATTAAGGAGATTACTCTAGGAGATGAGAAGTTAAAGAAATTAACAGGGAGGAGCACTAAATTATTCAGATTCCCATCTGGAGAATATAATAAAAATTTAGTACAGGTAGTAGAAGGAACGAAACATATTGCTATTCAGTGGGATGTGGATAGTATAGATTGGAAAGAACAGGGAGCAGAAATTGAGTTCAATAGAGTAATTAAAAATGTGAAACCAGGGTCTATAATACTATTCCATAATGGTACTAAGTACACTACTGAAACTTTACCTAAGATAATTGAGAAGCTTAAAAAGGAAGGTTATAGCTTTGTAACTGTTTCTGAACTAATTTATAAAGAGAACTATTCTATTGATAATAGAGGGGTTCAGAAATTAAATAATTAGATTAAGGTTAAATTTCATAAATGTGTTGAAATTTAACTCATAATTGTATTATAATGGAAATATGCTTTAGATGGTATTTATTTGTAATACTACATAATGCATTTTAAGTAGAAACAATTTTATTAATTATTTCAATTTGGTTGTTATATTTTGTTAATTAACTGAATAATTATATTTCAGTAAGATAAATAATAAAGGAAACTAAGGGAGAGATGGGTTATGATGGACAATTTAATGTTAAACAACAAAATTTATTTGGAAGGTACTTGTGTATCAGGCTTAGAATTTAGTCATGACATGTATGGAGAAGGATTTTACTCTTTTAGAATTGCTGTAAATAGGTTAAGTGATGTAAGCGATATCTTACCAATTACAGTTTCAGAAAGACTCCTTACTGAATTAGAAATCAAAGAAGGATTGGACTTGGTTATTGAAGGGCAACTTAGGTCATATAACAAATTTATCGATGGTTCTAATAGACTGATCTTAACAGTATTTGCCAGGGATATACAGCCTTGCATTGAAAAAAGCAAAAATCCAAACCAAATATTTTTAAATGGCTATATATGCAAAGAACCTGTATACAGAACTACCCCTTTTGGAAGAGAAATTTCGGATATTTTATTAGCAGTAAATAGACCATATAATAAATCAGACTATATACCTACTATATCTTGGGGTAGAAATTCTAGGTTTTGTAAATCTTTAAGAGTAGGAGACAATATAAAGGTGTGGGGAAGACTTCAAAGCAGACAATATCAGAAAAAGATAGGAGAAAGTGATACATTAACTAAAACAGCCTATGAAGTGTCTATTTCAAAGTTAGAATATGCAAATCCAGAGGATAATATTAATCAAGAAATTGAATTTTTAGAAGATATAGCAGAATAAAAAAATACTTGGCTCAGCCAAGTATTTTTTATGTTTATTTTCTTAAATCATCAAGTATTTTTGTCTTATCCTTTGTTTTTTCATCTACGTGCTTTATAATTTTAGCTGGGCTGCCTGCAACAACTACATTCTCAGGCACATCTTCTACTACAACAGATCCAGCAGCTACAACAGAATTATTACCTATTTTAACACCTTCTAAAACAACTGCATTAGCACCAATTAAAACATTATCACCAATTTCACAAGGAGATTTGCTTGGGGGTTCTAGAACTCCTGCAACAACAGCTCCAGCACCTATATGAGAGTTTATACCTACCTTTGCTCTAGCACCAAGTACTGCATTCATATCTACCATTGTGCCTTCACCAATTTCACAGCCTATATTGATAACAGCTCCCATCATAATGACAGCATTTTTCGCTATTAGGACCTTATCTCTTATTATTGCACCTGGTTCTATTCTAGCATCAACATATTTTATATCTAATAGTGGTATTGCAGAATTTCTTCTATCCTGTTCCATTCTATACTTTTTAATTTTTTCTTTATATTTTTCTAAAAAATTTAGTATATCTGAACTTTCGCCAAATAGTACATATAAGTTGTTATCCCCAAAACAATCAATATTACCAAAATCACAACCATTTAAATCTCCATCAATATAGACCTTTAGAGGAGTGGTTTTTTTAGCTTCTTTTATGTACCTAGCAATTTCATAGGGATTAGTTAAATCATATTGCATTAAATAGCCTCCTTTAAAAAAATAAGTATAGTTTATATTATAATGAAAAAATCAAATAATTAAAAGTAAGAATATGTAAAAACACACAAATTAAAAATTAAATATAGACCTATATAAACAATTACAGTAAAATGGAATTAATTGCAGTGTACGAGGAGATGAAAATATGAATGAAATTATATCAAAAAATGTAAATAGTATAGAGATATCTGGAATTAGGAAGTTTTATAATAAGGTTCAAAACTATCCAGAGGCATTATCATTAACTCTTGGTCAGCCTGATTTTAAAGTGCCTTCTAAAATAAAAAAAGCTATAATTGATGCAATTGAAAAAAATAAAACAGAATATACATCCAATGCAGGTATCGAAGAATTAAGAGAAGAAATATCATTTTACTTGAAAAATAGTTTTAAGATAAACTTTTCTAAAGAAGAAATATGTCTTACTGTAGGTGGCAGTGAAGGACTTTTTTCTGTATTTAGTACTTTAATTGAACCAGGAGATAAGGTTCTTATACCAACACCAGCCTATCCTGCCTATGAAAGCTGTGTAAAAATTTTAGGTGGAAAGGTTATTAACTATGAATTAAAAAAGGATTTTTCAATTAATTATGAGAAATTAGAAGAAATCTTAAAAAATGAAAAGCCAAAAGCTATTGTAATTTCTTATCCAAGTAATCCTACTGGAGCTATACTTACAAAGGAAGATAGAGATGCTTTATATAATATTCTAAGAGATAAGGAAAGTATAATTATAAGCGATGAAATATATTCTTCCTTAAGCTTTGAAAAAGATTATTATTCTATTGCTCAATTTGAAGATATTAGAGAAAAAGTTATACTTGTAAGTGGTTTTTCTAAAATGTTTTCTATGACTGGTCTTAGGCTAGGTTACATTTGTGCTTCAGAAAGATTAATGAATGGAATAATTAAGGTTCACCAGTATAATGTATCATGTGCTCCTTCTATAGTTCAGTGGGGAGCATTAGAAGGACTTAGAAGTTGTATTTCAGAGGTTGAATACATGAAAAATGAATTTATTAAAAGAAGAGATTTCGTTTATAAAGGATTAGTTGACCTTGGTCTAGATGTGAATATGCCAAAAGGGGCATTCTACATATTTCCTAGTATAAAGAAGTTTAATTTAGAAAGCGAAGATTTTTGTGAAAGGGCGTTAAAAGAGGGGAAAATTGCAATGGTTCCAGGAAATGCTTTTGGTAAAGGGGGAGAGGGCTATCTTAGAATTTCTTACTCCTATAGTATGGAAACCTTACAGGAAGCTTTGATAAGGTTAGAAAAATTTTTGGGAAAAATATAGATTTATAAGTCAAATAAAAAATAGTAGCCTTGAAAAATCATTTCAAAGCTACTATTTTATTTTAAATTTATTTTAATACATCATCCATAGTATAAAATCCGTTTTCTTTACCACACATAAATTCAGAAGCTTTAAGTGCGCCTATAGCAAAAACTTCCCTAGAAAGTGCATAGTGGCTAAGTTCGATAATTTCTCCTTGTCCAGCAAAAATTATTTGATGATCTCCAACAATGCTTCCACCTCTAACAGCGTGAATCCCAATTTCTTTGTGCTCTCTTTTCTTTATTCCTTCACGACCATACACAAAATTAGTTTCTTCAGGTATAGAGTCCTTTATAGAATTTGCTAATAATAGAGCAGTACCACTTGGAGAGTCAACCTTTTGATTATGATGTTTTTCTATTATTTCAATGTCATAGTTATTATAAAGCATTGCACTAATGTTTTTTAATATTCCATTGATAAGATTAATCCCTATAGACATATTAGCTGACCTAAAAACAGGTATTTTATTACTACACTCTATGATTTTTTGCAAGGCTTCTTTTGAATAGCCTGTGGTACAAAGTACTAAAGGAAGATTTTCCTTTGCGCAGTAGTCTAAGAGTGAATTTAATGCTTCTGGTCTTGAAAAATCCAAAACAACATCAACAGGTATAGTACACTCTGAAAGTTGTGTAAATATAGGATATTTTACAGAGGGATCCTTTTGCATATCAATCCCGGCAGCAATTTCTAAGTTTGGAAAGTTTGATATGTTTTCAGAGATAACTCTTCCCATTTTACCTAAACATCCACATAATAATATTTTTTTCATAAAGTTACTCCCCCTTAAAAGAGTTGAACTTTTCTATAATATCCTTTAGTGCTTTAAGATTTCCTTCTTCCATTTCACATAAAGGAAGTCTTAAAGGTCCTACATTCATTTCGTTAAAATTCATAGCGGTTTTAATTGGAATAGGATTTACTTCTATAAACATGGCATTTATAACTGGAAGCATATCTAATTGTAATTTTAATGCTTCATCTTGATGACCACTAAAATACAAATCACAAATATTGCTAATTTCTTTAGGATATAAATTTGCTACAACAGAAATAACACCGAGTCCACCTAGAGAAAGTAATGGTATTATTTGATCATCGTTTCCTGAATATAGATCTATTTTACCTCTGCATAAAGACATCATCTCAGCAATTTGACTTATATTTCCACTAGCTTCTTTTATAGCAGTTACATTCTTTAATTCAGAAAGCTTTAATAAAGTTTTTGGAGCTATATTTAAACTTGTTCTTCCAGGAACATTATAAACAACAATAGGAATATTTACTTTATCGTTTATTGCTTTAAAATGTTCATAAATTCCCTTTTGAGTAGTTTTATTATAGTATGGAGTAATTACTAAAAGCCCGTCAACTCCGATACTTTCAGCCCATATACTCATGCTAACACTTTTTGCTGTATCATTAGTTCCAGTTCCTGCAATTACAGGTATTCTCTTATTTATTACATCAACTGTAAATTTAATTGTTTCTTTTCTTTCTGTTTCGGACATGGTTGACGCTTCACCAGTAGTGCCACATATTATTATTGCAGCAGTGCCATTTTCAACATGCCAATTTAGTAATTCTTCTAATTTATTAAAATCAACTTTATCATCCTTGAAAGGAGTAACAATAGCTACCCCAGAACCTTTAAATAAAGGCATTTTGAGTACCCCCTTACAATGTATTTTTACTTGTGAGATATCATCCATTCAGCAATTTGAATAGCGTTGGAAGCTGCACCCTTTCTAATGTTATCTGCAACTACCCATAGATTTAAACCATTTTCAATACTAAAATCTCTTCTAATTCTACCAACATAAACTTCATCATGACCTTCAGCATCTATTGGTAATGGGTAAACTAGGTTCTCAACATCATCCTTTAGTATTACTCCTGGTGCATTACTATAGATATTGAAAATATCCTTTATATCGAAAGGTTGTTCCAATTCTACGTTTATACTTTCGCTATGACCGTAGAAAACAGGTACCCTTACAGTAGTAGCTGTAATTTTCAAGTCATAATCGTTCATAATCTTTTGAGTTTCATTTATCATTTTCATTTCTTCTTTTGTGTAGCCATTTTCTAAGAAGGAATCAATATGAGGAAGAACGTTTCCTGCTATTGGATAAGGAAATTTACTTGGTGGATTTCCAAGATGACCTTCTTTCAAATCATTGAATCCTGCTACACCTGCACCAGAAACAGCTTGGTAAGTAGAATAAACAATTCTTTTAATTCCGTATTTATCTTTTAAAGGTTTTAAAGCAACTACTGCTTGAATTGTAGAACAATTAGGATTAGCTATAATACCTTTATGAAGCTTTATAGCTTCAGGATTAACTTCAGGAACAACTAATGGAACTTCAGGATTCATTCTCCAAGCACTGCTATTGTCTATAACAACAGCATTATATTTAGCGAAAACTGGTGCGAATTTTAAGCTAGTATCTCCTCCAGCAGAAAAAAGAGCAAAATCTATTTGTTTACTTTTTATGTTTTCTTCGCAAAGCTCTTCAACTACTACATTAGTATCCTTAAATTTTAGTGTTTTTCCTGCTGATCTTTTTGAAGCAAAAAAATAAATGTTTTTTATTGGAAAGTTCCTTTCAGCTAGAACTTCAATAAATTTGTTACCAACCATACCAGTAGCCCCAACTACTGCAACGTTGTATTGCATAATAAATCCCCCTATATCTAAATTATAGTTATTTCCCATTCAAATTTAATATACACATTACTAATAATTATACAACGTATGCCGCAAAAAATACAATTATTTTTACTACTTTGTTATAGTTTTTAGATATAATCAAAAAAATACTTAAATATAATAATATTATATACATAATAAAGTATAAAAGTTTCATATTAAGTGGAAAATAATATTATAAATAGAGAATTAAAAAATTTCATATTCCGTTGAAAGGAGATAACTTTGTGAGTGGGACACCCTTAAAAAAAATAATTAAGTCTAAGATAAAGTCTAATAAGGAGCTTTCTGAGATGGAGAAACTCAGAGAAAAAATAAAATATGAAATTGCCGAGGAACTTGGATTAAAAGATAAGGTAGAAAAGTTTGGCTGGGGTGCATTGACTGCCGAAGAAACAGGTAGGATTGGTGGAATAATGACTAGAAAGAAAAAAGAACTTAAGGTACCAAATAACAATATAATCCGTGAAATGGATGGATATAATTAAAGTACAAGAAACCAGCATTGTACATGATAAAAAATATTTTCTATATTTTATTGATTTTTAATACATAAATATATTATATTTAGTTTGAGAATTACAATAGTATAATATATTTATAGTAATACAATTATATAAAGTAGGGGGAAAAATATTGGATTGTTATAAAGAATTTGCACATATTTATGATAAACTACTTTATGAAGATATTGATTATAAAGCATGGTCAAATAATATCATAAATATTTGTAATGAACTAAAGATAAACAAAGGTAGCTATTTAGATTTGGCATGTGGAACTGGTAACATGACAAAAGAGTTAGGAAAGTTTTTTAATAATATATGGGCTGTAGATATGTCAAGCGAAATGCTTAGTGAAGCTGAAGTTAAGCTTAGAAATGAAAAGATAAAAGCAAAATTTGTGTGTCAGGACATATGTAAGATGAATTTAAATACTAAATTTGACCTAGTTACTTGTGTTTTAGATTCAACAAATTACATACTAGAATTAGACAATTTAGAACAGTATTTTTTAGGAGTGTATAATCATCTTAAGGATGGTGGAGTATTTATATTCGATATAAACTCTTATTATAAATTGACTAACATATTAGGAAACAACCTATTTACCTATGATGACGATAATATTGTTTATATATGGGAAAATATTTTGGAGGAAAACATTATTGATATGTATCTTACCTTCTTTATAAAGGAAAAAGATACTTACAGAAGATTTGATGAACACCATGTAGAAAGAGCATATGAGGAACAAACTATAGATAAATTATTATTAGGACTTGGATATAGGATAATAAAAAAACTTGACAATTATGGTGATGATATAATAAATGCAAATACTGAGAGAATAGCCTATATAGTCCAGAAATAAGAGGAGGTTAATGTAATGGCTGATAGAATTATTAAGGCTTTGGCAGGTAATGGACAAGTAAGAATTATTGCTGCATATACTGAAGAACTAGTTAACACTGGGGTGAAAATTCATAATTGTGCTCCTACTGCAGCTGCAGCTTTTGGTAGAATGCTTACTGCCGGATCAATTATGGGAACAATGCTAAAATCAGAGAAGGACGTAATGACTATTAAGATAAATGGAAATGGACCAACA
>Ga0209639_1002965_pt1 | contig 12083 bp, 7 predicted proteins | sample EPASupsiteHSE605_FD_187268 | JGI IMG/M metagenome (GOLD analysis project Ga0209639, IMG submission 187268) | Bioremediated contaminated groundwater from EPA Superfund site, New Mexico - Sample HSE6-05 (SPAdes) (version 2) | ecosystem: Environmental > Aquatic > Deep subsurface > Groundwater >...
GGTTTGAAAAACTCCTATATTTTGCATCAGAATACAACAAACCAATACAGGACAAAACGAAAAGAATATTTAGGTCTTCAATTTTTTCGCTCTAAGATACACCATTATTAGATAGACGCTTTTCAATAAGGAACTATCTGAAGGTTTTTGCTTTTTCTTCTAAAAAGGGCCTTCAGATGTCCTCATAATAATTTTAAATTATTCTCTCTCAATTTTTTAAGAATAAAGTTCTCAATAATTCAAAACCATAATCATACCCCAAGGTGAAATGCCCCAAAAACGCAACAGTTATGGTGAAATTCCCCTTGGGGCATTTCACCTTCCCCCATTATTTATGGTGAAATGCCCCCAAACCGTCCAAAAAATATGGTGAAATGCCCCCAAACCGTTTCGGTTAAGGTGAAAAACCCCAAGCACGTTAAATAACTTGGGGAAGAGAATTTCTTAATGATTTTGTAAAAATATTAAAATTCTCCAAATTTCATTGTAAATCATCCAAAATCATGAATGTTTAATTTGGGAACATTTTGATTCCCCAGGAATCATTGATTTTTCTGTTTGGGGAATTATTTACACACCTATCCACTTCTAACAAATATTGTCACATACTATTACAGATAATTTTCAAGTGGTTAAAAAAATACATTCAATCTTCTTAATATCCCAATCTCTGAGATAAAAAAAATCCTCAAACAATAGAAAACTTGATTTCTTTGATACTCTACCCCTAGAGAGTTGAATAAGCTAATTTGTAACAAATAATTAACCAATAAAGTACTATCTTCTACTACAAAAATCACAAAGAAGACCATAAAACCAACCACAATGTGAAAAGACACTTCAATAATGGCAAATATAAACTCATTCCCAAAAGTCAGTACTGGTCGGAGGTTAGACTTTTTTTATTTGAAATTTGAATACTTGGATTTGTTTTTGAATGTAAAAATAAAAAATTCAACAGTACTGAGTTTCGAGCAATGGTGTTTATTGAGGAAGAATTTTTGAAAAAATTGAAGGGAGTTTTTTCCAATTTTTGAGAGTTTTATACCAAGTCTTCCATTTTTGGAGATACTAATGAAGAAATGGTGCATTGTAAAAAATCTTTGACCTAAAACCCGAACTTTCTCTATTAACAAATCATCCTCATCTTGTCTCCAAGGATTATCCAAAATGGATTTTGATAATAATCCCAAAAAAGTTTGTAAAACCGAATCCTAATAAGCCAGATTTATGATGGAATAATCATCTATTAAACTTTTGTTTTCATTTGTGATCTTTGACGGCCTTCCTTTACAAGATTTTGGTGGAAATCCTCACACAATTTCATTCAAAAATTTGATGCAATTGCTAATTGATGACTTTGAGCATTTCAAAGTTGTTGCTATCATTGAATAGGTGTAGTTGTTTTTAATAAGTCTGATATGAGCTCATACTTGTTATAACATTGAAAGACATTAATAAACGGTCAATACAGAGTTTTGGGAATAAGTTTACATATATACACAAGTTTTATAGATTTAAGTAATCACAAAATCATAATTGTTATATTCAATTCCATTGTTACAATCAATACTATGTCATTGTGTTATTCATTATCTCCAATTTCTCTCCAAGAAGGAAAAATTCGTTTTTAGATTTATGGCGAGAAACCCGTTTATAGAACTCTCTAAAAGGCTTAAAATCATCCCTTTTAGTACAGAGGAGATTGTTTTAGATCATGCCGAGCTTTCTGAAATCGGGAAAGGAGATTTGAAACACTATCCAAATCTTCAACACTTGTATATCCCTCATAACAAGCTTAAAAATCTTAATAATTTGGATTACAATATTCGATTGACTTTTATAGATGCTAGATGTAATGAAATTACTGAATTTGATCTTTCGAAGCAGGAATTTTTGGTTGATTTATATCTTGCATTTAACAAACTCCAAGATTTAGAGCATACAATTTCTAAATTGGTACATATACGTAATCTTTCTGTACTGGATCTGAGAGGAAATCCATTGACCTTAGAGAAAGGGTACCGAAACACAGTGATTCATGCTTTTCCATCTCTTAAAGTTCTTGATGGTGTTGAAATCACGCTCTCAGATCGAAAAAGAATAGAAAATCCATCAAGAGACATCTCGAAGTCAAAAAGACCAGCATCAATTTTGCAGTGTCTCAAAGAAAGGCCAATGAGTTCTGCAGAGTATTTTGTATATCAAAAAGCTACCACTATTCGATCTGTATCAGAAATGAAACAAAGGAAAGTCAATGAAGAAATGACTGCAATATCAAGACAGAGGAAGGAAGAATTCGAAAAGGCTGCCTCAATTAAAACAGCTCCTTTTGCAGAAGGCCTTGATTTCCTAAGCAAAAATGCACCAAAAGTGATTGTCAAATCGGAAAGTAGCCAACAGAAAAGACCTCATACTCGTGCATACATTAAAAGACCCGTGTACACTAAAGCAGAGTACTTCTTTGATGAAGAAAAAAGAATGAATAAGCTTAACCCTGACTTGCCTCCAATTATTTTCAGGTTTGATCAGAAAATTACCTTTCCTTCTTCATAAAAATGTGATATCTTTTTAGTAATACCTTCTATTTAAGAAAGTAAGCAAGAAAGAAACGAGGCCTTTTGGGAGATGCTCTGTTTTTTGAAACATTTCACAAAGACTGTTATACATTTTGTCTTGCTCTTCTAAAATTACTCTCTCTATTTGAAGCTGATCATATATATCAACAACTTTCTTAATTTTTGTTTTGTCATTGTGACCAACATTTTCTAATAGATCCCTCTTTTGTTCTTCATTGGCAAGCTCCAAAGCTTTAGCCAATAACCAACTAACTTTTCCATCTGGTATATCAGTACCAATTTTGCCTGTTTTGGCCGTTTTTCCATATAAATCAATCCAATCATCTTGAAGTTGAAATAGAACCCCAGCATATAGGAGAATTGATTTCAAATCTTCAGATTTCCAAATTGACTCTGGAACTTTTTGAGAAGCCACTAATCCTGAAACAAATGGCTGCCATATGGAATAATATGCAGTTTTATTTGTTACAGTTAGCTTCCAGTTTTCAACAGTTGGCTCCTTTTTTGCCATATCAATAAATTGTCCAAATGTTGTCCGGTAAGATGCTTCAAAAAGCAGTTTTTGAATATTATACTTAACAGCAACAGGATAATTCTCGAAGTAGTGATCAATTATTATATAAATCACGTTTTCAAGGAAATATGAGTCAGAAACAGAAGCATATTTTTTTGGAATAACCAGATACCAACAGGGTTTCCCTCTCCTCATGCTTGATTGGTCCATTAAATCGTCTGCTACTAAAAATGACGCCTGAAGGATTTCTTGAGCCCAACCAAGAGCATATCCAGGCTTCGCTTCTTGAGAATCAGGATCAAATCCTGTTAATTCAAGAAAACCATAAACACTTAAAAGCCCGCGGTGACACTTACCCCCATCCGTGGAATAATCAACAAGTTTGCGGAAATAATCTTTCATTTCTGGATCATCCATTTTTATGGATAGAGAGTCGATTAATTCGAGTATTTCCTTCTTGAATGCAAAGAACTGACTTTGACCTTTATTCATGCAAAAACTGGCAGTTTTATGATAGAAGCTGGAGAGCCCCTACACCCTAATCCGATTGATCCTCGCCAAAACCTAGTATTAGCCAAAAAGAGTTTCCGAATTTTTGTTGGTGGTTTGCGTTATTCGGCCAAAGAAGAAGATCTTAGACCATTATTTCAGAAATATGGAAAAGTCAATTCTGTTATTATCCCTCTTCAGAAAAACGGATCTAGATGTGGTTCTGCTATTATTTTAATGGAGAAAGAATCGGAAGCACGTGAAGCCATCGAGAAGCTGAATAACTTGGTCTTTTTAGGTCGAAGACTTGATGTTTTACCATATGTTCCAAAGACAAAAGAGGAAAGAGACAGGATAAAGAACATGAGGAGAGCCGAGGAAGAAGAAAGAATGAATAAATATGAAAGAAATTAAATGTTTGAAGTTTTATATAACAAACTTGTAACCATTGACTTATCAGAAGGTTCAGGTTTTGCTTCTTTTTGTGGTGTTGTGGAATCAGAAGCACCATTTGTTGGAATTGGGTGGAGTTCTTCAACATATAATGACACGATAACATTAATGGTGAATTCATATCACAAATGCACTGATTTTTTAATTTCTGAAGAGAATTATTTTAATTTAAGGGTTCAAATCCCCTTTCCTGATTTACCTAGTCGATATATGTTTGAAAAAGTAATTGAATTACATTATTGTTTACCTGTCACAATACCTATTGTTCCATCTGCCAAAATTGTGGAACTAGAACTTCTCCCTTGGAATTTTTCTTTTCCTTTCCCCTCAACATCACTATATTCCGTTGGTCCTGCTTTGTTCTTTCCCCTTCTTCCCCGACTGAGGAATGAATTATTGAATGTTCCTTTCCTTACATGGATAAGAAAGCTTCAATGCAATATGAACCCCTCAATCAGCGATCTAAAGATGGTTTTTCCAAATACAAACTATGATGATTTGGATGACATATTTAGCTCATCTGTCTGTAAAGATGTTCCAGAAATGACAATATTCTCTATTATTCAGCAAATGTGTCAAAGATTTTGCTTGGAAACAGGGTTTAATATAAAAGAAATGTTCACATTTCCAAAATCCGAAGTTATTGAAGAGCAGAAGAACACAAAAGAGTTGAAACCTGATGTATTTCTAGAGAATCTTGATGGTTCAAAGAAGCCTGATGGTTACATTTATTTTCAGCCAATTTTTCACAATACTGAATCAGGACAAGTGCCTCCACAAATAGCAAATATTGATGATTCATATGTTTTGGTTTCTATGATTAAAAGGTATAAAAATAGGTTTTGGCCAGTTCTGTTTTCTCCAGAATTTGGTACATACTATGAGTTAAAAAATGGTCGAATTCAGGATATTTTAGTTGTTGATTCAGAGGAGAAGAAGAAAAATGTTTCTTTTATGAGAGCGAGGTTTCCGAGTTGGTCTCTTCATCCATTTTTTGGTTCACACGATCCAACTGAAGTAATTGTAGCTTCTATATATATTTCCATGAGTATTGTTTCCGAGTTATCATTGTTTTCCCCATGCTTTCCAATTTCTAAAACAAAGCTCTCTGAATTCAACAATACAACTGTATTTTGTGTAGATGAAAATGGAACAAAAGAAGTTAATATTTCTCTTGGAATGACTATTAATAATATCTTACAAAATGAAGTGTTTTCCAAAAATGTTAATAAGTCATATTTACCTGCTCTTGTGATTAATAATATGATAGTTCATATTTTTCAAAATGATGAGCGTATTCTTTATCCTTATAAATTCATTTATTTTTTTGAGAAAAATGAGAAATACTTGATAATTAATGGTATTATTCAGGGATATGGAATCAAATGCAATTCGTTCCCTATCACAATGAACGAAATTATGAACAAAGATCAGCTTTTTCTGTCTCTTTATGATTTTGTCGACAGAAAAGAGTTAATAGACGATGTTCCAAACAAGAATTTCCCATTCATAATCTCAACACCCCCCAAACCTGAATTGTTTGACTTGTTTGTCAACAATCCAACAGGGTTTCCAACTGTTTCCCAAAAATTACTAAGTTTTAATAAGAATATTGCTTCAATATTGTATTTGTGTGATGATGAAAGCCAGTATCAGAATGATTTAAGATATATTGTTGGGAGATTTGATCTACCATATGATTTTAAATTAAAGAAAAATGCATTTCAAGTATATGGACCTATTAATTTCTCTGAAAAAATGTTTTTCTTGATTTTAAGTCCAATGGGGGAACTTATTAACCCTGAGATTAATTTGAATATGAGTATACTGTATTTTTCGATATTATCATTACAGATAATTATTTCCACAAATAGATCTCATTACTATAATGATCTTTTGGATACTTTAGGAATCGAAAAGGGGCAAATCATTTATCATGATGATACAAAAATCCAAAAACTTGAAAAAATCGAATCCGTAGTAAAGTCCATTGGGCCAAGATTCCGAACATACCCAAGGGAGGATCTGATGGGTGGATATGATAGTGTTTTTTCAGAAACTTCTGATATCCAAAATTGTGAGACATTGGCACTAATGCTAAAATATTTGCGAGATAACTATGAAAAGCACAAGAAATATGGACAAAATGATTTTTTTGTTCGAAAATCAAGTCTATAAAATTCGAGAATAATTACTCATTTTTTGGCAAATAATGAAGTACCTACACACAATTATAAAAGAATCAAATGATATAATTCAATGTTTTTCCTTGTCTGGGGGGGATGATTTATATTTGGTTTATCCATATAGAGTTGATTATTGTATATTGGGTAATAGCATTGAAGTTAAAGATACATACCGGTCTAATAAAAAAATTAGACAATCTATTTTATTTGAAGGTGCTTTTATTCTTGTTTTTTCTGATAGTAGCATTAATGTCATGAAATCCTCACCTAATTGGCAAATAATTTCACAAATAATGTTATGTGACAATGCGGATCCGTTGAGAAACCCTGTTTCATTAATAGGAATGCAATTTAATGATAGAAGTGTGGTTTTTGCTTCATATTTCGAAGTGTTTTTCTATGTAAGCTTTCAAAACTGTGATTCACCCCACATTCAACGATTTGAAATAGCTGAAGTATTTTTTAAAGACGTTTCGTCGACAAATGATATAAATGTTTTTGCATTTCTTGGAAAAAAATCGAGTTCTGATGTTTTATTGTTCATTAATACCAAATCAAAAGACATAATTCAGAAAATCTTCTTAAATAGCGATTACCACATTTTAGTATCAATGAACTTTAATGAGAGCACTTTGTTCTTTCTTTTTTCCGATTTATATGTTGATTTTATTGAACGAGGAACAATTTTTGATTTTGCACCACTCAGGTCCAAACCAAATATTGCTTTTAGTTCTCCATCAGGAGATTTGTATATACAAACAATGGATTCTGTAATATATAGAATGGTTTTTTCTGATAAATCGGTTTCTTATGTTTGTAGTCTTCCATTATTAAGACATTGTTCCATTTTTAACAATATATATCTCTTTTGTGTGGACATTCACTTTTCCTATTTTCTTATAAAATTCTCTTCGTTGAATCAAGAAGAAAGTAACAATTCACAAGTCATTCAAGAATTCAAATCAGAACCCTTATCATTGATTACTGATTCTCTTGAATATAACAATCATCATATATTATGTGGGGGGAGGTCTGACAATTCTTTTTTGACTACTATGACAGACACATTGCCATTCAACCTAAGATATGTTTCTGATGGAAATGGGTTTTCTATGGATAAAGATGAATCTAGATCTCTCTCCATTTTTTCTTTTTCCAAAGACAATATAATATTGTATTCTCCAAAGAAAATTATATCTGTATTTGATTCAAATGTTAAGTCATATCAGGGTTTTATTGCAGCCGGAACCTTTAAATCAAAAGATACTATTGTTTTGTCAAATGGGATTTTATTTTCTGATAAGCTTGATTCTAGATTTTTTTCTATAATATCAACATATATATGTCAAGACATTATCATTATTCAGGACTCTGAATTTAATGTGTCGATAATAGGAGATTCCGATATTATTATCTCTTCATGCCATTTTAGTGGTCCATCATGTTTCTGTTTTGGACATAACCATATTTTTGGTACAGAATCAATTAATAGTAAGTTTTTCATCAATATTTATAGTTTTAATCTGGACTTTCTTGGACATATTGCATGTTTTAGTTCTAACATACTTAAGATGATTTATTGTTTTTGTTTAAATAGTATATTTGTTTCCCTAAAATCTGGTGATATTGTAAGAATATCATTATTAGAAACCGATGTAAAAGAAATCGTCACTATTTATCATCATGAATCTAATGTTGAAATAAGAAATTTTCAAGAAGGTATTTTGATATATGGAAGATCCTTGGTTTATTTCGATGGAAAACGCCATTGGCCCATATGTTTGCCAAAAAGAATAATTTCTTTTTGCAGCACCGAAACAGACATATACATACTAACACCTGATTTGTATATATATCATGTAGATATTCTTTCATTTGATAAAAGTTTATGTTATGAAAGAAACCCATTAGATCTACCTCCAAAAAAGATTGACCAATTTGATAATGTATTTGCTACGATTTGTCGTACAAACAACTTGGGATCATCATTATATGTTTTTCGGAATAATAATGCCATTGTATCGACTTTTGATTTATCAATCAAACCAATATCAATATGCTTTTACCAAGAAAACAGAGTTTTTATTGGCTTCTTAGCGAATCCATGTTTTGTGTCATCTTTTGTTATTGATTATGACCAAGATTGTATTAATTTCGAGCAAAAATATGAACTCACATTGCCCTCTTACAGTATTACTAGATTCAGAAATTCTATTCTAGTATCATCTGGTCCAATCTTAAATATTTTTGATAATGAAAAGGGTGTTATGTCCAAATTACTGAGTGTACCAACTGAAGTATCAATAGTAAGATCAGATAATAGCATTATTTGGGTTGCTGATCGTATCAAGTCGGTATTTGCCTACTCAGTATCCAAGGGAATTCAGTCAATAGTTTTAATTGCTTATGATTATATTCCTAGGAGTATTACTTCAATGAGTATTTTTGATAATTCCACACTAATAATTGGAGATAAGTATGGGAATCTTTGCTTTCTTAAACTTCCTAATGACATCATATTTGGACATCAGTGGCGTTTTGTTTATGATGCTGATTGTAATAGGGATGCTTCTTATCTAGAGATAGTTGCTGAGTGTCTTGTAAATGATACAGTGACATCTATTCTCAAAAGTAACAAGATTATCAAGTATACAACTCTTGGGGGAGAGATAGGAGCATTGGTTCCTATATCTGACACTGAATTTATAAGCCTCTCTGCTTTTAAAATCATCGATCAAAACCCAAATCCATCTGTCATTCCTTCTCACAGGATTCAAACAGGTGATTCGGCAAAAACACAAGGATTCATCCAAAAAATCTCTTCAAGAATGTATTCATAAACCAAATCTGTTTATTAAACTTTCATCTTTTGGATTTCAGATTTGATGTTTGTCTCAACTGTGCTGAATACTTTAGAAAGTTCGCTTGAGATAAGTGGGCGCCAAACAGATGATGACTTTGATGAAGAAGAAGCACCACCTAATCTCTTCTTAGTCTTCTTGTGAATGATTTCAGCAAAAACTTTGCATGTTGACACAGCTTCATTCACCTTGATAGAAACAGTGCCATCTGGATTGGATGTTGTTGCAACTAAGCCAGCAATGTACTTAGCTGTCCTCCACCTTTTATCAGATAATATATCCATTTCAAACCTGTTGAATATCTTTTTGGTAGTCCTAGCATACTTAGCAGAGCTGAGTTGGGTGCGAAGTTGAGCTGGATCAATCTTGTGCTTAGCGGCTATTTGGCTGGCAAGGGATACTGGATCTGATGTAGCATAGTTGCTTTGGTCAGTCTTCTTATCAAGAGCAGAAATTTGAATTGGCTTGGTTGTTTCAGAAGTCTTTGTCTTTTCAACAAACCGCCCAGTCTCCTTTACTATCTTTTTAGTGGCCTTGGTTACTGGCTTGGTTACCTTTTTAACAGCCTTTTTTAGTTTCTTACCCCACCCATTTTCTTCATATGTGGAAAGAGAGAGAATTGCAAAAACCAAAAACATTGAATGTCAAAAATGTTCCGTTTCTGAACTTCTGCCATTAAGGTCAATTTTTTTATGGACTGTAGAGAGATTGATATGTAAAAGTGACAAATGTAAGTACGATTAATATCAATTCATAATATTGAATTGATATTCAAATTGAGTTTTTGTAAATTTTCTCCACCTAAGCTTTGATTTTCTAACCATGATACATATACATTCATTTGACTCTTTACTCAAGAAATCTTATAGGATATAAGAAAGGAATAAAAATGAAAATATCACACTGATCTTTCTATCATTATCTATATGATTTGTTCATTCTAAATCGGCATATATGGTTTCTTTTTGTGTTTCTCTCCCTGTTTGATCAATGGTCCTCAATGAAGATTTCTCAAATGTTCTCTGTGGAAGAGAAATATTTGCATTACAATGAAGAGAATTGAAGAATTGTATTTGATAAGTCAATCTATTTGTCAATGAATTATTTGTTGTTGATACAGCTGTATGAATAGAGAATGATTCTGAGTGATCAATGAAAGAATGGGAAACTTCAAGTGATCCTTCTCTCACTGAGAATAGAAAATCTTGATTGTTTTGAAAAATACAATATATCATCTTTTTTGATCCTCCTTGGACACATATGACTCCAATGTTAGGACTATTGTTATGGACTATGTTAGCGGATGACATTGATATTGTTCCTGAGTATGCATGAAAGAATATGCAAGTACCATAAGATGCCTTGTTGTTTGAGAAAGTACATAGTGAGCTTGAGAAAGAGAGGGAACCTCCAGACCCAATAAATATCCCAGAAACCTCAACAGCATTGTTCATTGAATTGTTTATATTGTCAACTCTCTGATTATCTGCTGTTATTGAAATAGGATAATATCCAGATGGAGTATGAGAGCAATTTGAAACTGATAGATACTCCACTTGATTAGTTTGATAAGATGAAAAAAATGCAAAATGACCAGATGAAACCGAACATCTATTGGCACATATGCATTTTAGACTTGATTTATGAGAGTAGAAGTATATTGCTCCTCCTTCCTCAGCTGCTATGCAGTTATAGAACATAGAGTAATTGATTTTCATTGAATAACAATCTACACATGAAATGTATATCACTCCACCAGAATATGCGTATTCTGATGATCTTGAGAAGGAGCATTGAGAAATACCGATATCATTTTGTGAATAAGAACATCCCTGATCGAGATTTTCATCTACACACCCAAAGCTAACACCCCAAAGAATTGCTTTATCTTTCAACCATGTTGGGGAAATCATTTGATTTATCGAATACTTTTCATTGATTTTGAATGCTGAGATTTGTTGATACGGTTGATTATGTTGTTTGTGTCTACTAAGAATTTCAAAGATTTTTAACGATATAACTATAGATGATGAAAGGAAGATTAATGATCCTATTTTTTTGGCTAATTTATTGATAAAAATAAGTTGATTCTTCAAGAAAAGCATGGAAACATTCGAAAGGCCAGAAATTTTATGTGGGATTAATAAAAACTGATTCAATTGGATTCTTTTTGTTCCAAAAAATATTACCTTGCTTATGTGTATTAGAAAAACCATTGAATTCAATAAAATGAAAATCCCATAGAATACTAGACCATCATATTTGAATGATATAAATTGGATTGCATTGAAGACAAGAAGAATCCTATTTGAAGATAATGTACATTTAATTGTGACCATAACAAATAATTATTGGATTAGAATCATATTGAGAAAACTTTCTTTAAAGATAAGCTTGGATTCAATTGCTGAGTAGCCCAATCGAAACATTCTCACAAAAAAATGAAAACATGTCGATATTATTGGCCCTTGATTTCAATACAACGAATAGAATCATGTTTAATTCAAATTCTTTTCAATGCCAACGCATTTTTTAGCCCTCAATAGTATTTTTAGATGAAAGTTTTTATATTGAAATTCACAACTTATTAATTAAAAAAAATATGGGGGAAAAGTTCTTCCCTCATTTAAAAATGGCTCTCATATGTATTATGAGAAATATTGACATTAATTGGCAAACATTCTGATTTAACATGTCTTCACATGGATGGGGTTGTTCACCCCAGTTTATAAATCAAAACTTTAATTTTTTCACTAATAAATTAATCAGATTTTTCTTAAGATTACCCAGACAATTGCGATACTAAGGACTAATGGTTTGTAATGATATGTTTATTTATCGTGTCAAAAATGATCTCTTTTACCAAAAATCTCATATAGTACTGTGGCGATGGGAAAAAATGTTGCGGTGGGGACCAAAACGATAAAAATCCGTTATTTTTGATTTTTTTTCTTATTTCATTAATAACTCTTTGCCAGATATACTTATAGATTTATTGTTA
>Ga0209639_1002967_pt1 | contig 12081 bp, 5 predicted proteins | sample EPASupsiteHSE605_FD_187268 | JGI IMG/M metagenome (GOLD analysis project Ga0209639, IMG submission 187268) | Bioremediated contaminated groundwater from EPA Superfund site, New Mexico - Sample HSE6-05 (SPAdes) (version 2) | ecosystem: Environmental > Aquatic > Deep subsurface > Groundwater >...
CTTCGGAAGAAATTGAGAACTGGCTTTCATCAGAAAACAACAGAAAGCTATTGGATGAAGCAGCTATGTACAATCGTGCTCTCAGTTCATTTAAATATGTTTCTGCAAAGGAGAAGGAGAAAGAGCGTATACGTCTGATGAGCAAAATACAATCACCAGGAAAACAGCTATTCCGTTGGGTTGGATATGCGGCTTCTATACTGATAATAGCATCAGCGGGGCTCGTTTTCTATATGAGCAGTTCGGGTAACAAACCAGAACAATTGTCAATACAAGAAAAGATAAACCCCGGAGAATTCAAGGCTGAATTGGTATTGCCCGATGGAAAAAAGATATTGCTGGCTGCTAAGGAAGCATATGTAGATTCATCAAAAGGTGTGGTTGTTCAGAATGACGAAACCAATGGTCTTGTCTATTCTAAGAATGATTCTAATACTGGTGAATTGGAAAAAATCTACCATACCCTTAAAGTTCCTTTAGGTGGTTTTTATCCTCTCTTACTTTCTGATGGGACCAAAGTTTGGTTAAATGCCGGTTCAGAATTGAAATATCCGGTAGAATTCAATGGAGATGTGCGCGATGTTTATCTACGAGGTGAGGCCTATTTTGAGGTTATGAAAGACAAAATACCATTCGTCGTAAATCTTGAAGATAGCAGAATAGAGGTTCTGGGGACTAGCTTTAATGTTAATGCCTATAAAGGGGATGATAACATTTTTGCTACTCTTAAAAGCGGTTCCATTGCTTTCTATTCTGAAAAAGAAAAAATCAAGACAGTTATTAAACCAGGACAACAGTTAAAGATGAACGCCAATTCGGGAGAGACATCCGTAAGGGATGTGGATGTGAACACATACACTTCATGGACAGAGGGAATATTCAATTTTAACGAGATGAGCTTGGATGAGATTATGAAGATAATTGCCCGGTGGTATCAGGTGAAAGTTGTATTTAAAGATGAAAAGATCAGATATGACGAGTACTATGGTAAGATGCCTATGTATTCGGATATAGAGGATGTGTTAAGAAAAATAGAATTGTCTGGTAATGTAAAATATAAACTAGAAGGAAAAATGTTAACAATTACAGAAAGCAAGAACGGGATTAATTAAAATCCCGTTCCCCACAAAAAAAGTGTCGGCCAACACATTTTTTGTGAATTTTTAATTAAAAAAACCAAAACAAATGTATGAAAAAAAACTCAGATTCATTGCCATTTTCTTTATGGCAATCAATGCTTGACAGATGCTTAGGCAATGTTAAGAAAGCAAGCTTTTATTGTGTTTAATTGCTTTGTTGTTATCCACAAACAATTATGCTCAGCAAAAGGTTACTCTGACAATGAAGAACTCCACTCCAAAGGAGGTTTTCACTGCTCTAGAAAAGAAGACGGGATACACATTTTTTTATAAAATGGAGTATCTGGCGCCCTCGCAGAGGATTGATGTAAATGCAAAAGATGCAGATTTCTCTGACTTGTTAAAAGAGATCCTCGCTCCTTTAGGCCTTACATTCAAAATTGATGACAAGGTAGTTGTGATCTCTCCAAAACCCAGGACTCCTGAAGCAAAGAAGGAGGTTGTACTTAAAGGCAAGGTAGTTGATAAAAGCAACATAACCTTGCCCGGGGTTGCTGTACTGGTTAAAGGATCAAAGTATGGTATGTCAACCGACATGGGCGGAGAATTCTCATTCTCTGTTCCCTATCAGAGTGATATACTTCTTAGTTTCTCCTTTTTGGGGATGAAACCACGTTTGTTGAGATATACCGGACAAAACAACATGCTTGTAGTCATGGAAGATGACAGTACTAGTTTGAGAGAGGTTGTCGTGACAGGATATCAGGTACTTGATAAGGAGCGTGTAGCCGGTGCAATCAGCACTATCAAGGCGAAAGACCTCTTCTTTGATGGTGTGACCAACCTTGAACAGGCCCTTCAAGGAAGACTGCCAGGTATGGTTGTGACAAATACAAGCGGTCTGACAGGTGTCAGACAGAGTGTACGAGTGAGAGGAACTTCTACACTTATGGGAAGCCAGGAGCCAATATGGGTTGTTGATGGAATAATCCAGGAAGACCCACTGCCTTTTAAAGCAAGTGTTTTAGATGCTCAGGGAGGTGTAACCGAAGACAACTTCGACTTTATCAGAAATTTTGTAGGTAGTTCTATTTCATGGCTAAATCCAAGTGATATTGAGTCTATTACCGTGCTTAAGGATGCTTCCGCGACTGCCATTTACGGAGTAAGAGCAGCGAACGGTGTGATAGTGATTAATACAAAACTGCAAAAAGGAGGTCCGGCTAAAGTCTCTTACTCATTTGGACTCAATGTCGGGGAGAGGGTCAGCTATAAGAAGCTTGAATTGATGAATTCAAAGGACAGGGTGGCAGTCTCAAGAGAGATTTTTGACAGAGGTCTTATCTCTAGCTGGAGTAATAATAATATCGGATACGCAGGGCTTCTCAATGAGTATCTGAACAAAAACATAACCCAGGATGAATTCAATCAGGGGGTGGCAAAACTTGAAACAAACAATACCGATTGGTTTAACATACTCTTCAGGAACCCTGTGAGCCACAACCATTCAATTAATATATCCGGTGGGTCGGACAAGACAACTTACTATAGTTCGGTTAATTACAACTCTGTAAATAATACTGCTATAGGCAACCAAATGAAATCATACTCTGCCAGTATCGGTATTTCAAGCTATTTCAGCGATCGTTTTAAAGTTGCTTTCAGATTGTCCGGGTCTCGTTCAGATGTAGATGGTTTTAAAAAGGCGAACCCGTACTCGTATGCCTCAACAACAAACAGGGTCATACCTGCCTATGAGGATAACGGCTCACTGTTCTATTACCAGGATGCAACAAACCGGTTCATGTACAACATTGTCAATGAGAGAAACGAGAGCGGACTTACAACCAAGACTACAAACATCAATACGAACCTGAACCTGTCATATAACATAACAAAGGCTTTACGCTATGAGACTGTCGGAAGTTTAAACCTCTCAACAGTTGACGGTGAGTCTTATGCGACAGAGTTGTCAAACTATATAACTGCGATAAGAAATTATGAGTATGGTTCGGAGAAGCCGAATTCCGAGAATGCCAAGAATTCTAAGCTGCCTGTAGGTGGTGAGTACAATTATAGCGGAGTGAAGACATTAAGCTGGAACTGGAGAAACTCTCTCTCATACAATGCTCTCTTCAACAAGGTGCACGCATTGACAGCCATGCTGGGAGTGGAGATCTCGAGCAAGAAGTATGACGGACTCGCAACAACTGCCTATGGTTATCTTAGATATAGAGGAAAATCGTTTACCCAGGTTCCTGTCACTCTTACCAATCCCGTATCCGGTGCCTTATATGCAAACAGTCAGATTGAGAAATTCTCAAATGTCATTACAGACCGCCTGACTAACAATATGGGCATCTATTTGACTCTCAATTACGCTTATGACAACAGGTATGTCCTGAATTTCAGCGTTAGGAACGATGCTTCTAATAGATTCGGAAGATATTCTAATGAAAATTTCAATCCTGTGTACGCAGGTGGAGTGAAGTGGAATGTCTCTCGTGAAAAGTGGTTCCGCAAACAGAACATTGTCTCTGATCTCAACGTTAGGGCAAGTTTCGGATACCAGCGCAATATAGCGGAAAATTACAGTCCTAGCCTGATTGTTAAAATTCCTAAAGGGGCTGCAGCTACAATAACAGACATAAATACGCAGGAAGAGATGCTTAATATAAGCAGTCTCCCTTATACAGACCTTCGCTGGGAAAAGACCTTCTCTTCTAACTTTGGTTTGGACATGGGCCTTTTTGACAACAAGGTTATTTTCGGTGCAGATTACTATATGAAAAAGGGAACAGATATGATAACCGTTCTTGCAATCCCTGTTGAATATGGGATTGACGGAATGCCTGTCAACGGAGGTAGTATGGAAAACAGCGGATATGAGCTAAGTGCAATGTTTACTCCGGTTCGTACAAAGAATTTCACTTGGAGCATGAGTGTCAATACATCAAAGAATCATAACCAGATAACAAAAGTAGGTACGCAGAATGTAACATGGAAGACAGCAGTTGCCGGATCGATGTACAAGGAGGGTTACTCCTCATCTGCCTTCTGGGTATTCAAATGTGACGGTATTGACCAGAACACCGGTTATCCTGTTATAGACCTGAAAACCAAGGAGGGTAGCAATCCTTCAAACGATCCTACAGCTTATATGGTTTATGCCGGCAAGAGAGATGCCGATTTTTCTGGGGGACTTAGTTCTCAGTTCAGATACAAGCAGTTAAGCCTTTCATTTAATTTCAGCTTACTGGTTGGGGGTAAAAAACTCCTTAGCCAGGCATATAAGTCAAGCACTTTACCTAATGAGTATGACAACTTCTCGACTGAACTTCTGAACAGATGGGTGCCTGGTGACACAGATGCCACTTTTCCTGGACTTCCCGATTCAAATGTAAAGAACATCCTTTTACCGGGATCTACAAATATGTACGCCAGTGTGTATGAAATGTATAATTATAGTACAGCGAGACTGGTAAGTGCATCAACATTGAGATGTAACGGTATCTCCATGAATTATTCCCTGTCGGAGAGGTTTGCCAAGAGGGTGTTCTGCAAGCACATCTCACTAGGTGCAAGTATGTCTAACCCATTTGCTATAGTAAGCAAGGATTTCAGGGGCAGGGATGCTGAGGTGGCAACAGGAAGTCAGCCACGTACCAGATCTTATACTTTAAATCTCAGTTTAACTTTCTAACACGAACAATATGAGAAACAATATAATAATATACTGCTTAAGCCTTGTCTCCCTTTTTACATTGAATGGATGCCAGGACTTTCTAAAAGAATCAAGTCAGGATGAGATCGTTCCTTCTACAGTTAGTGATCTGAGATCAGTTATGTACAAGGAGGCTTATCCATATCAATTCTCTTGTGATAACTATGTTCCGTTACTGACCGATGAAATGGTTTGTAATGGGTTGAATTATAGCACCTATGCCTCTGTTCTTCAAAACGGCACGCCAGTGTTTACATTCAATCCGGAGATGTTCGATGGTACAGAGGCATTTCCTACAAATGAAAATTCATGGAAAAAATATTATGAGAAGATTAAGGGGTGCAATGTTGTAATTGGCCAACTGGCTAACGTATCCGGTTCCGAAAAGGATAAAAATGCGCTCCTTGGCCAGTCTCTGTGCCTCAGAGGATATTACTACATGAAGCTGGTCCTTCTTTATGGGAAGGCTTATACCGGAGCTGGGGTAGATCCTGAAGTGTCGTTGGGTGTTCCGCTTATTCTCTCTATGGAAGTTAGTGACCAATTCCCTTCAAGAAATACATTGAAAGAGGTCTATGACCAGATAGAGAATGATCTCACAAGAGGGGCCGATCTTCTAGAAGCAAATTATACATCAGAGACAGCTTTCAGGGTAGGGCATGTGGCAGCAAATGCACTTTTGACAAGGTTTTATCTTTATAAAGGTGATTTTGAAAAGCTTATTCAGTGTGCCAATAAGGTGACCTCTGAAGGACCTTCGTTGACTAACCTTACCTCACTTGGTACAACTTACACTGTTTTTGATCCGGCAGGAAGTCCGGAGGTTATATGGGTATATGGTAGCACTTTTGCAAGAAACGGGTCTTACTTCACAACCACATACTCAACTGCCACCGGCCCGATTCCTTTCACTGTCTCGAATGATCTCATCGGAATGTATGATGCTACCAATGATTTGAGATATAGCACTTACTTCTACTATGAAACTAATAAGACAACCGGTGTAAAATCAGCTATAAGGGGGAATAAACTCGGACAGAACGTCGCTAACTACGGAGAGCGTGGCATTCGTATGGGTGAGGCATATATAAACAGGGCAGAAGCAGCAGCCAGACTGTTCAAAGAGAAGGGTAATGCAGAGTACAAGACACTAGCTTTGTCTGATCTCAACACTCTTCGTCGGAACAGGTACAAGACAGGAACTTATACAGATGTTAATATTTCAAACCCAGATGAACTTATCTCATTCTGTCTTGCAGAACGTCAGAGAGAACTCTGTCTTGAGGAGGGGTTGAGATGGTATGATATCAAAAGACTGGGACTATCTGTTTCACACACGTATATCAATCCTGAAGGAGCATCATCAACTCATATACTGGAGGCCGGTAGTAAGCTTTATGCTCTTCCGATTCCATATGATGCCATTGGCCGGAATTATAAGTTAGTACAAAATCCAAGATAATAAGAAATGAAAAAAACATACTTAATTTTAATCGTCCTTCTTGCGGGGTTATTCTCCTCGTGCGAGAAAGGTGAAGGCACCCTTACTCCTTCGGGTATCGAGGAGGGGTATCACATGCCCCAGGGGAATAATCCATTTGATGCGACAATCATGGGTTATTATGAGAAATACGGTTCATGTTTCCTTTATAAATTTAAAGATAAGGACACATACTGGACCCCTTCCGGATGGAAAAACGGTGTTCCAAGCGAAACAATGACTGGTGGAATTGCTGGATATCTTGTAACACCTGCCGAATTGGAATATATTCCACAACAGTTGGCTCTAATAGAAAGATGTTGGCTTAACCTATATTCGGAGGCTTTTCTTAAGAAATTCCTGCCATTAAAAATAATGTTATGCTCGTCGGTGTCAACAGTTACTTTGTTGTTCACCCCTTCACCCGCGCATTTTGGCTTGACCCCCGTAGAAGGCTTTTTCAATTACGACAATATATGTGTAAACTACGGAAGCGAGAGTGTGTTGACCATGAATGCTAGTAAGGAGTTGGCACTGAGCCGGACATTGAGCAGATTGTTTGTTGAGCTTATTGTCAGCAGAGGCATGAGCTCTCCTTCGGATTTACCAGCGTTTACATCTGTAGTTTCCTACTCCGGCCTGAGCAATTTAAAAACAGTTTCAGCTGGTTTGGCCAGGGGCTTTTTCCCAATGCCTTCCAGTACGACTCCTGTTATTGACTGGAAAAAGTTTATGCTGCTGATGGTCAGTTATCCAGAGTCGTATCTCAACAAAAACAAGGCTATTACAAATGACAGCTGGGACACAAGCGAAGCCGCATGGGAAGGGATATTGAATCCTACAAAGGACACCAAAGGTCTGATGAAAAAGCGTTATGACATGGTGAGAAACTATTTTATCGAAAAATACAATATGGATCTTCAATCCATTGGTAACAGATTTAACTATTAATGAAGAAAATAATTAATGCAGTAGTCTTGCTGCCTCTTCTTTTCTGTTTCATGTGTTCATTAACAGCACAAAACAGAGAAGGAGTGGCGGTAAGCTCCTCTTTTATTAAAGAGGGGACAATTATAGACAGTGGTTTTATAAGCACTTTTCAGCAAGAGGGGAAATATTATCTTATTATCTCCGAATCAGCACTAGACAGGGACATCCTGGTTACAACCACAATCCTTAGAGGGTCAGCATATAAGGAAAAAGATCCTGAGATGCGTTTTGGTTATGGAGGGGATTCGGTTTTTGAAAAACTTATCAGAATCCGGAAGAAAAAGGACAATATTGAAATAATAAATCCCAGGTTGCTATATGAAGGGAGGCCGAACTCAATATACAGTTCTTATTTAAAGTCATTTGATGGGACAGTTATCATATCTGTGCCTATTGTTGAAAAGAAGCAGTCCGGGTATATCATTGATATTACCGATCTGATGAAGGAAGATTCAGAATTGTTCTCTCTAAAAGGCTCAAAGGATGAGCTGAAGCTGGGAGAGTACAAGAAGAATCTCTCATATACATTGGATGTCAAAGCTTTCTCAGAAAATATAAATTTCAGTTCGGTAAGGTATTATACAGTTGTTGAGAATAAGGAGAAGAAAGATGGCGGGGAAAGCTACAGCAATACAGCATGGGAGGTAGGAGCCAGCTGGCTCCTGTTGCCTGAAAAACCGATGAAGCCAAGAGTCGCTGAACAGAGAGTTGGCTATTTTCCTAAGTTCCTCAGAGGTACAGACGAGTGGCATAATTTTGAAAATGGTATACAGTCCGGTCTTACTGTTGCAGCGCGTTGGCGTCTTGAGCCTAAGGTTGAGGATATGGAACGCTATTTCAAAGGTGAGCTCGTTGAACCTGAAAAACCGATAGTGTTTTATATTGACAGAGCCACTCCTGATTATCTTGTGCCTTCATTTATAAAAGCTGTCGAAGCATGGCAACCTGTATTCGAGAAGGCTGGTTTTAAAAATGCTATCAAGGCAAGACTTGCACCTACTAAGGAGGAAGATCCTGAATATTGTGAGGGAGATGCTCGATATAGCCTTGTATCATATAAGGCATCACCTATCCCGAATGCTTACGGCCCTATGGTAAATGATCCAAGGTCCGGGGAGATAATAACCTCTCACATTGCTATATTTCATTCGGTGCAAGACCTTCTCCAGCGCTGGTATTTTGTTATGTGTTCGGTTGTTGACACGAATGCCAGAAAATACCCACTCTCACGAGAGCTCATGAGCAAGCTTGCCGGTACTGTACTAACCCATGAGGTTGGACACACCCTCGGGCTGATGCATGACTATATGGGTAGTACTGCTTATCCGGTAGACAGCCTAAGAAGTAAGAGTTTTATCCGGAAAAACGGGTTGGGAGCCTCTATAATGGATTACCAAAGGTTTAACTATCTGGCTCAACCGGAAGATAGTCTAGAGCCTCAAGATCTCTGCCCAAGAATAGGGGTTTATGACAACTACGCCATTGAGTGGGGGTATCGTTACTTGCCAGACACACTTGATGTGGCTTCTCAGACTGAGATACTTAGAAACTGGGTCGATGAGAAAAGAAAAAATCCCGCACTGCTTTTTGTCAGAGAGAATGATTTACTTGATCCACGTGTACAATCTGAGGATTTTAGTTCGGACGTGATCTATGCAAATAGCTTAGGCATAAAGAATCTGAAAGTAATTATGAATAATCTACAGGATTGGACCCCAAATGATGATCCTAACTATTTTCCCTTGAGAAGACGTTACCTCTCTGTCTTGAACCAATATAACAACTATATAAATCATGTATTGAAAATCATCGGCGGCAGATATATTGACAATCCTGAATTTGGTGAGGATCACACTTTGTACAGACCCGTTCCGGCTGAAAGACAACTGGAGGCATTGAAGTTTATTGAAAGCAACCTAATGGTAGAACCTGAGTGGCTATACAGACAGGATATAATGGACAAAACAAGGATTGACTATTCTTATTATGTACTGAACTTTGTAAGCACTACTCTGGGAAAGTTATTTACAAAAGCATCGGAGGTGATCAAGACGAAGGAGCTTTCAGAAGCACCGTTCAGTTTTGAACTTATTGTAGAGACCATGTACAAGTCGATATTTGAATCAAAGACTTCCAACCAGAAGCTTTCCAGATACGAGAGGATGATTCAGAATGAATTCGTCACTAAGCTGACAATATTCGGAGAGAATCAGTCAGGCAACGGAAATGGGACCGGAGTTCTCTGCAAGAGAGTGATATCAGATATCAAGTCTATCTGCAAGAGTCAGATAGAAAAACATCCGGGTACTCTGGAGGCATCTCATTACCAGGGTATGGTAAATTTAATCACCATCTGGGAAAACGGCAAACAATCATCAATCTTAAATAATTTAAAATAATATATGAAACACAAACTTGTCCTTTTATTATTGGTTATCTTCCTTTTGCCTGCCGCAATGCACGGACAGGGCAATAACAAGCCTTTGAGTTACGGCCAGTTTTATAAGAAGGACACTACAGTCATACATAAAGGGTATTATTCGATATATGTTTCCAAGGGTAAATATTATATGGAGATACCTACTGCTGCATTTGACAAGGAACTCCTAATGACAATACATGTTTCGGGAGGAATGTCAGCCTTTGTTTCTCCGGCTTCAGGCGTTATCAGGTTTTCAGAGGGAAGGAATAATACTCTCGAGATATATAAACACCTGACAAGAGATGTTGCTTCTGACTCTACAGAGTATCAGATGAATCTATCTCTAGAGAAATCCGGTTTTATACCAGTATTTTACACATTGCCTGTTTATGCCCGTGGCGAAAATGAAAAATCTGTAATAGTGGATATTACAGGAGAACTTGGCAGTCCGTCAGGGTTATTCTCTGTCAGTACGAACTCTTTTTTGAACCATCCTGATCCTGCAAGATCAGGAATAGATACCTGTAAGATTATTGATAATGGGGTGATATTCACGGTTCACCGGACTCAGACCGACTATAGGCCGAACCCTCAGACAAAAATAGGTTTTGATGAAGTTTTTTCATTTAAGCTAGATATTCTGTTGCAGGAATTACCGGAGCGACAATTTTCAGATGTTGAGGCCCATCCCGCTTATGGATTTGAGACTGTGACAAAAAACATATATGATACAAGGCAATTCCTGGTTAAGAAGAAGGAGTTTATACAGCATTGGGATCTTTCAAAACGCTCCGGCAATAAAATCACAGTCTATATAGACTCTCTCACTCCGCCTCCTTTTCGACAAAGTATTGTAAATGCGTTGAAACAGTGGGAATTGGCGTTTAAAAAGGCTGGGTACGATGAGGTATTTAACATTACTTCAGATCCGGGTAAAAATCTGCTGGCATATAAGACTATATTATTCAAATGGGGAAGTGCATATGGTAATGTTTTGTCTACAAATATAAGCCACCCGCTCACAGGTGAGATTCTTTGTGTCAAGGTCAATGTAACTGATGCAACTGCGGATGAGATGTTGCAAAAATATTTGCTTCAGTGCGGATTGGTTGACAGACGTGTTCTCAAAGATATGAATGATTTATCTCTGCGTCAGGATATATTGACGGCTATTGTTGCATCAAAACTCGGAAAGATCTTGGGTTTGAAGGAGAATTATGCGGGGTATACAGCATTTCCTACAGATGACTTGCGTTCCGAGGCAAAGTTGAAGAAGTATGGGATTAGTGCCTCAATAACTCCTCCTGTTGGATTTAACTATGTTGCCAGACCGGGAGATAAAATCAAACCTGTAAATTTGCTGCCAATAGTGTCAATTTATGATTATGAAGCTATAGACTACGCATATGGTGGAAGAAAAACCCCTCCATCACTGAAATCATCATATTTCACAACAAAGAAGGATGATCCGTTTTCACAACCTATGTATCTTTCAAATGACCTTCTGAGATCTGCCCAACTGGGGATAAATAACCTCAAGGAAATTTACCCCGATTTGGAGAAAATTGTCCGCCAGCAACCATATCCTGAGAATAAATGGGGCAATGTGGGTATGCTGACAGCAAAACTCATGATTGTCTACAGTGATTATTTAAAACAGGTGGCCTCATTGGTTGGAGGTATGTCTTCCAGAGCTGTGGTGCAGGGTTACAAAGACTCTCCCATAACATTTGTAGCAGGCGATCTTCAACGGAGTGCACTGGCCTTTTTGGAGAGTGAGATACTGACTAAGCCCTCAACATGGTGGGACTATAAAAACAACCTTAAGTCATGCGGCTTGAGCAGCGAGTCTTTCCTTATCCAGACATCAAATGATGTGTTAAAGATGATTATCAAGCCAGAAGTTATGGGTTCTTTGGTTGAAGCCGAAGATCTAAAGGTTGAAGGTGCAATGACTTGTGAAGAGCTCTTCAGATACCTGGACAGGGTTGTTTTTCAAGATTTCCGTGATGCTACAGGACTGACTCCTTACCAGAGATCTATACAACTCAACTTTATTGCAGCATTGGCAGAGACAGCCTCTAAGAATAATCTCACATCTGGTTTGTCTGACAGTAAAAATGTTCTTCACTCATATTTATACAGAGTTTCGGTGAGGGTTGACTCCTTGCTAAAGAGTGCAGTTACCAATGAGGGAAAAGAGTACTATGAACTCATGATGCTCAGACTCAAACGCCTTTATTATAACAACTAAACAGCTCATAATGAAAAGAATTACATATTGCGTAATCATAGTCCTGACTATGATTCTTCACACTGCTTCGTTTGCGCAGAACAGAAGTATAGATTTCAAGCACATAACGCTTGAAGAGGCCTTCCAGATTTC
>Ga0209639_1002971_pt1 | contig 12073 bp, 14 predicted proteins | sample EPASupsiteHSE605_FD_187268 | JGI IMG/M metagenome (GOLD analysis project Ga0209639, IMG submission 187268) | Bioremediated contaminated groundwater from EPA Superfund site, New Mexico - Sample HSE6-05 (SPAdes) (version 2) | ecosystem: Environmental > Aquatic > Deep subsurface > Groundwater >...
GTTGAATTCAATAGAGGGAAGATGAACTACTGAATATTTTCAACCAATTCGAATCCAAAAAGGGGCAAATACTGCAAAGCCTACGAAAATTCGGTGGAAAAATTAAAAGGGGGTCGAAATGTAAATTAAAAAGAATATCCAGGTTAATTCTTTTTCATTGGGAGAGAAATGAAAAGAAACTCACCTTTTGAAACTCACCTTTTATTAGTGTAAAGCTAAGGATTCTTATCCGGATAAATGAATATATATAAAAAAATTGTGTTTTTACTTATAGTGCTTCCGCCTACTAAAATTCCGTTAATGGATGTCTCCCATCATAGCTTCTTTTTCAGGCGGAAGCAGGATTTCTGAGTTCTCATATTCGATAGGGAAAAGAGCCGGGACTTGAAATGACTCAGACATCAGAGCTGTTGTTCTACTTCAAGAATCCGATTTAAACGCCTGACAGTTCGATTTGCGTTTTTATGCAGAATTCCTGTTCCTCCTGCTTCTTCCCATTCGAAGATGTTTTCGGGGTTATCATCAATCAGGATCCTTGAGGCTCCGGATTGGAGAGCTTTTTCCGGGCGGAAACATAGAATTGCATTGTTTGCGTATTGGGGTCCGAGTTCTTTTCTGAGCCACCGGATTTTTCCTGTCCTTGCGTTGGCTGAAGCTTTTTTTCTATCGGGATTCGGGAGTGCAGAAAGGATTGTGGGACAAAAGCCGGAATCTATGAGAAATCTATGAAGGTCCCGTCCTCCGGCTATCCAGGGCATTTCCGACCAGAATTCAGGCCCTGCTGATGTGATACGTTTCCAGAAACGTTCCTTATCACTGTTGTACCAGAGCATCATATGCTCCCCTAGTTTTTCACAGGCGCCCGTAAAATCCGTGAGGACCCCATCCATATCGAGAAAGAACTTCATTTCTTCCACAGACCCGGGAGAAATGGAAGTAGTAGACGAATAACTTGAGAGAGCGCTCTGAAGACTTACTGAATTACTCTGGATAGTAGAATTACGCTGATCAAAAGAAATAGACATAACAACCGTCCCTTAGCTGCTTTGGCGGCAAATGACTTCCTATCTTTACATTAAGACTTCATAATAAAAAAAAGTATCTATTCTGAAAAAAATAAATAAGATAGCTAAAGTGGATAAGAACAGGAAAAAGAATAGGGACAAAAGAAAACAAGGATCAGAGACGATAAAGATAAAAACTTAAACTGAGATTAGTCCTCCTGAACGAACACCACAGTCTTTGAGATTATATCGGGAAGACTCTGTTTTTTTTCAGTAAAAAAAATTGACAGAAACCCTACAAAGAGAGGAATTGCAGCCAGAATTTTCAGCAGAAAGCGTTTTGTTGCCTGATTAAAGGAAATTTTATTTCCTCTCAAGTCAGTTACAATGAGGTTCATAGCTTGTTTGCCTACTGTCCCCTTCCTGGTCGACCCCTCCTGAAAGACAAAATAACCCCATCCAAGCAGAAAGACCAGGATATAGAAAAAAGTTCCAGACATCATAACGCCTGAAATAATCTGGACAAACGAAATAAAAAGGATGATTACGAAAATATCGATTGTTGAGGCCAGAAACCTCCTGAAAAAGCCGGCGTACCATTGCATAATTTTTCCTTCTAAGATTTTTTATACATTAGACCGTGCTAAATAATAAAATTATCCATAACTAAAACATCTTATTTAATCATTGAAAGTATGCGGGAAGGTAGAAAGACCTGGATTTCATTTCAAGTAATCAAGTTTCATTAAAAGGGTTATACTTATAACTGTTACAAAACTTATTCATGTTGATGGAACAAAAAATGAAAAAGTACCTGAAAATTACACTCTATACATTTTTGACGCTTTCTCTACTCGTTTTTGTATCAGGTATTTTAGTTGTTTCACATCCTTTCTTCCTGACCAAACAGGTCAATTTACTTGTTAAGCACAGCGGAGCTGATCCGCATGACTTTAAGTTTCAGTCTTATACAAAAGAAGAATTTGCGCTAGAATATTTCAATATCTCACTAAGCCAGGAAGATGATTTTATAGAACTTTTTGAGAGCCATTATGGCACGGCCAACAAAAAAGATGAGTTGTTGATGGTCACTTATGATATCCCTGATCCGGAAGACAATTCCACCTCTACGTTTTACGGGATAAACAAGTATACCGATTGGGTCTACAAGAGTACCAGAAAAGTACACTGGGTCGATGAAAAAAGGGACGAAGCCTTTCATAGGGGAATAAAACAGCGAGCAGACCAGAAAAGGGAATGAAGGATAAAACATGAACCCAAAGAAGCTTGCTTTTTGCCTCTGGATACTCCTGATAATAGGAGGGATAACAGCATACCTCTTCTTTCCGGAAAAAATAAATCTCCTCTTTTTGGAGGATTTCTCCGAGGAATACTATTTGGCTCTGGGCGTCTATTTCCTTCTTCTATCAGTCAGAGGCCTGACCATGATCCCTTCGAGCCCTCTCCTGCTTGCAGGAATCTTAATTTTTGACCCTGTGGAACTTTTTATCGTGAACATGGCAGGAATATTAACTTCGTCAACAATTGTTTATTATTTTTCAAGGTATCTTGGCTTTGCCGCATATTTTGAGACCAGATATGGAAAGTACGTTCAAAAAATAAAACATGGACTTGAAGACAAAGAACTGCCGATTATAGTGGGTTGGAGCTTTTTTCCCCTAGTTCCGACGGATTTAATCGTTTACGTTGGATCGATGCTTGGAGTACATATTTTTAAGTGCCTTCTGGGAGTCTTTGTAGGAGAAGCAGTACTGAATGCATTTTACATCCTTTCAACGAACATGATTCTTCAGCCTTAAGCTTTTTTATTCTTAAATAAATAAACGTATACAAGTTTCTCTCCTCGCTTTTCTAACTATCTTTTAATTGACGAGTTAGGCTGCAAAGAAATAACGACAGGGACAATGGTGGATTAATCTGAACTTCGAAAGAAAGGAATGGTAGACAGCCGAGAATTTATTTTTTTCGATAATACCCAATTTTCCTCTGGAGTCGAATTTCGTAATAGCCGCAGTATTTGCATTTAAAATACCTGATTTTTTTCAGGGCAGCATGACTCAATACATCAGTATTCCTGTATTCTTCCAATGCATGCCCGCATTCCTCGCAGGTACATTCTTTTAAATCGTGCTTTTTTTTCTCGTAATAGTGATTTGTGGGGTAGAGTTCGACTTTTATATCTTCATATCCGCAGTTTTTGCAACGCCAGTGTTTTGTTAAGGTTTTTGTGTAGGCATCGGTTTTGCTTTCTTCTTTAAGCAAAGGGGCCTGAAATTCCTCAAAAACAAAATATTTTCCACATGTTTTACAGTGCGAGTCCTTATAATAATTCATTACGACATTGTAACGACCAAACATATAGAGAAAGGCAATTTCTGAAGTAACCGTTAGAAATTTTCCCGCAGATAGAAGGTCTTCGAATTTTCCGGATAACTGAATCGGGAAGAGTGTCAGAAAGATGAATAATAGTATTGAAATGAGAACGAGTTTTGAGAATAATCGGACTCTTTTTTGAATTTCTCCTGCTCCAAGTTTGTTGACCAGATTAATGGCCTCTTCTTTACTCTCAGGGCTGTATTTGAAATTTAGTCTTTGGGTCATTTCCACGACATCATTTTCAGGGTCTATTTTATAGCAGATACCTTCATGAAGAGCCTGATATGAACCTGATGGAAATCTTATACATTCATCTTTTGCCAAGACATCAGCTACCCGTTTCCGGTCAGATTAGCCGTTTTTCGTGATCATTTATTAATACGCCTCAAGGCATGATAACTTTTTTTCCTACCCGAGTTTCGCTCATCGGGTTTCACTTCCCGAGTTTCACTTCCCGAGTTTCGCTTCGGGAGCACGAGGTCCGTTTCGCTGCGCTACGCTTCGCTCAAGCGGACTAATTTAGGGGAGAGTTTCATATCTCCATTTTTATTTTTTGGCTATCGGTTTCTTTATATTTAGTTTCAAAACTTTCTCAATAATACTGTACGGTCGCTTCACTGACACTTCTGAAATATACGATAAAATCTTTAACTTTATATATCATGAAGTAGACTAGATCTCTGGGCATCTGGGAAGGTCATTAAAGACCTTTTTCGAATTCTTTTTTAACCCCCATACCCCCCAAACTCCCCAAATATCCAGATGCCCAATCCCCAATTCTCCAATATCGTTTCCCCAATTCTCCAATATCGTTTCCCCAATTCCCCATATTTGTCACGCATGCAGTGCGGCTTTTCCGTAATCTGAGGAATATAAAACGAGTAGTGCCATTATTCCGTTTTTAAAAAGTTAGAGAATTCGCTGAATTCTACGCGTAAAAAGCCTTTTATTGTGTTTTTTGATTGGGAAAAGTCCTAAGTTTACGCTCTGTGGAAAGCTCGGTAAGAGTATCTTTCAGAAGTGGGGCAAAATCCTTAAAATGTATACTTTTTTTGTTTATCCGGCAGAAAAGTTGGGTGGTACAAGCCCTTCTTCAACTTTGACTTCTATGTTTCCGCAATATCGGCATTTGTAATATTTTATTTCTGTCATTATATTGTTTTTGGATTTAGTATCGGACTTTCTGAATTCATTATAGGCGTTTCCTCTACCGCATTTTCTGCATTCTGGTTTTGTTCCTAGAGTTTCTTGAAGGATATTATAATTCATTCTTTTACAAGTACTGTATCCTTCTGACCTTTTTTCGGTATGTATATAGCCGCAGTATTTACATTTAAAATTTCTTGTTATACATATCTCATAACTCTTGGGAGTACTTATTTCCCTTACTGACGGTTTTCTGATTTCTTGATAGGCAAAATTTTTCCCGCATTTTTCACATTTTGTTTTTTCCAGATATCTTATGGCACAGGAAATTTCTTCTGTATAATTAAGTTTCATCGTTGAATATATTCCAATAAGCAGCAAAGGTACTAATGATATCGGATATTTTTCCGCAATCAATGGCCCTACAAAGAGAAGCATCAGTATACCGATCCAATAAAGAAACTTTTCTCTCTTTGAAGGGCATTGATCTTTTTCTCTTAGATTGCCAGCTCTCACTTCTATGAAATAACTGTATTCCTTAAACTCTCCCCTGTAGGTGATGACTACTATATTTTTTTCAAGATCAATTTCATAAAGGTATTTTTTGTTAATCTGATAGATTTCATCTTTTCCGGCAACTCCCCTGATCACATTAGTTCCGTTGAAAGTTACTGTTCCTGACAGTTTGTTTTCCCTTGTTGACTTCTCTCTTGCAGGACTCTTACCGAAATGCTGGACTACTGACGTATCTGAATAAGCATTTTTTTACATCTTTGCCTTCTGAAAGGTAAGCTTCAAAACTTTTTGCCTTGAATGCGAATGTTTCAGAACATTTGTACGGTTTCAATTCATCCCTTCTTTTGAGCCAAAATATCCATTGAATCGGAAAGAAAAATCCTTTCTTTATAGAGCAAATTTATAATGTGAGTAGGTATGTATTTTGTCTAGTATTTTGTCTATACTTTAGTTTTTCGAAACAATAATAGGTGAAGATGCTCCATAAGTTTGGAAATAAAATAGTTTACAGAAAAAAGTAACTTGTAGAAAGGCTCTTTCTAATAAATCCCTAACAAACGTTTCCACCAGTTTCTCATCATCTTCCCAGGATTTTTTAAGTTTTGATTTTAGGGCATCAATAATTGTTATTCCAGAAGCCATGCTATTATTGGCTTTATGTGTACTGTCCTGCCTTCCAGATTTATTGTTCTTTCCGTATCTTTTGTAATTATGTATCCTTCTTTCAGGTTGTACCTTTCCATTGCTTCTTTAAGGCCTTCCATTTCTCTTTTTTCGATTTTGGGGTCGATGATTGAAGTCGTTACCTGGATTGCCTGCACTATTTTTTCTTTCTTCTTGATGAGGAAATCACATTCCTTTTTGTCTTCATGATAATATATTTCCTGGGATCTCCTTTTAAGCTCCAGAAATACTATATTTTCAAGCAAAGGGCCTGTGTTTTCTGAGAACATGAATGAAACCGCGTTTACGAGGCCCGTATCTATTGAATAAACTTTTCTTGAGCTCAGAATCTGTTTTTTTAAGGATGGGTCGTATTTTTTCAGGGTGAAGAAGAGGTATGCTTCTTCCAGGAATTCCACATAATTTTTTACTTTTGAGGTGTTGCTGAATCCCAAGACGTTTTTCAGGTTATTGTAACTCATTTTTCTTGAAATGTTGGAAAGCAGATACAGCGAGAGATCTCGGAAGTCCTTTGAGTCCCTTATTTGCAGCCTTACAAGCAGATCTTTTATCAGGATGTCCTGGTAGATCTCCATCAGTTCTTTTTCATTTCTTGATTTTACTATTTCCGGAAATCCTCCGTATTTCACGTAATCTTCAAAATATCTTGAGAGGGATGCTTTTTCTTTTGTTTTGTAAGTGTCTTTAGTCTCAAATTTCTGGTATAAGAGGTATTCTTTAAAACTGAAGGGAAAGAGCTCATACTTCAGGTTTCTTCCGGTGATGCTTGTTGCAATCTCTGAGCTTAAAAGGTTTGAGCTTGAGCCGGTAACGAATATTTTGTACCCCTCCGTAAACATCCTCCTGACAAATTTTTCCCACCCTGAAACATTCTGAATTTCATCAAAAAATAGGGTACTGGTTTTTGGGTCAAGTTCCAGGAATATTTCGAGCAGTGTATTGAAGTCTTTGGCTGTGAATTCAAGGAACCTTTCGTCCTCGAAGTTTGCATAGGCGTGGTTTTTGAATTTTCCGGAGATCTCTTTTAGCAGAGTTGATTTCCCACATCTTCTTATGCCCGTTATCACAACGATTTTTGGTGTCTGAAGGAGGTATTCCGGAACAGTTCTTTTTACAATATCTTCTTCTCTTTCGAAGAGTTCCTTCTGCTCAAGGATTGTCTGCTTGATTATTGTTTTTTCCATGCTTTAATTTAGGCACCATGCACTTATGTATTTTACTATAATATAGTCTATTAGAAAATTATATTTTAATAAACTATATAATGGCTAAAAAGTATATTTTAGTAAGATATATATTTTCATTTCCAGAGCTCTGCTTCCCGAACTGCGCCTCGGGAGTACGCGATCCTTTTCGTTTCGCTCAGGAGGACTAATTTTTGGGGTGAGTTTCCCAACTCTATTCTTTTTAGGCGGCAGCCTCTTCTAACAAATCCTTAGCAAATGTTTCCATAAGTTTCTCACTATTTTCTAGCCTTTCTAAATTCTATCTCAAGTTCATTATGAAACCCTATGAACGTCCTTATTTTTCAACTAAATCCTTCTTTTCTATCTAAATTACACATAAATTTTTCACTGTTTTTTCATCTTTTTTAACTTTCATTCTAAATGTCGTATTATATCTCAATTTATAGAAATTTTAGTTCATTAAATTTTTAAATTTCTTTTAGTATAATTATAGATGCGATATCAAAACCAACTTTATTCTCAAATAAATAAAGTTTCAGAAATATTTCTCATTATCAAAAACTATGTTGATAAGTCTGAATACTGAATTTAAAGAGTTAACTTTGAGTTTTGAGATCGGTTCATAAAAAACGAATTGAGTTTGTATCTAAGATATTTCAGAATGCATGTAATTTAGGAACAAAATTTTGGAAGGTGAAAATGATGAATAGATTATTGGCTTTAATCTTTTCTTCGGGAATAATTGTTGGACTTTCTATGGCTGGTTTGGCAATAATTACAAATGTTTTGTTGTCCGAACCGGTTTCATTGCACTTGGCACTGGTTTGGTTTTCAATCACATCAGGCCTTTACACAGCGAATAGATTAATCGAGGGCGATAAAGATGCAGCAGTTGACAATATTATTTCTTCTACAGTAGCTACCTACAGATCACTTTTGCTGATCTTTTCTGTAAGTATGTCGTTACTTGGGATATTCCTTGCTTTCAATGAAAAACTTGAATTAGGGCTTTTAATTGTCTTAACAATCCTTTATTTCGCCCTCTATACAACCGACCTTAAGAAAATCGTATTTAAAAAAGGGGTCGACGTTTGAAGGATTATCTCGGTGTAAAGAGTCTGATGGTGGGAATAGGGTTGAGTTTTGTTGTCCTTTATACCGGGACTTATTTCCAGACAATCAACCTTATCGCTTTGATACTTCTCTGCTTACGTACCGTCCTCAATGAAGCGATGAATACGATCATCTATGACATGAAGGACCTTGAAGCAGACCGTATCAATGGTGTGGATACTTTCCCTCTTGTTTTAGGCATTCAAAAAACGAAATACATGCTTCATTTCATAAACGGGGTAGTAGCAATTATCACACTTGCTGGATTTTTCATTCGGGCTTTTTCTCCCTCTTGTCTGGGGTTGCTTATTTCATTGCCCTATTTTGCTTTTCTTATTGAATACCTCGTTCATGAGCCCTACAGGAAAGGTCACTTGCTTTTACAGTATACCCTCTTGGACGGCACTTATGTAGTGATGGTGCCTTTCGTATTGCTTCTTGCGAATTATTTTTAATCCCTGTTGATTTTTTAATTTATTTTTGGGAAATCGCAGAGCTTTATGAGTTTTTCGGCTCCAGGATCGTGATTCTGGAGCCTTCCATCCTTTTTTCTTCACTTCCCGAGTTGCGCCACCCGAATTTCACTTCGGGAGCCCGAGGTCCTTTTCGCTCCGCTCAAGAGGACTTAATACAACTTGTTTTATATTTAGCTTGGAAACTCTCCCAGCAATGCTATACAGTCTCTTGATAGTACTTTCTCAATAAACGATTAATCTTTAATTATATATATCATGAAGTCAACTAAGAGGTGGGCATCTGGGCAGGTCATTAAAGACTTGTTTTTAACTCTTTTTAATAACCCCCATACCCCCAACTCCCCAATACCCGGGTGCCCAATCCCCATATTACAGGTGTCTTTATCAATTCCCGAATCCTATGCAGCATTAATATCCGCACCGAAATAATCGTGGATCAGTTTATCTCTCATGCCTGCTATTCCTCTCCAGTGGACCTGCGGATATTTTTCTCTCCGAGACTTTGACAGATTTTTTGTAGCTTCGCCGATTGTCTGGATTTGCCTGATAGTTCCATCCTGAACAAGGCTATTTTACAGGAATTCTTCTTCGGCAGGATCTCCTGTATATTTTTCAATCAAGGAGACTGATTGGAGGATGTGGCTGAGATATAACCTATCATCCCTTTTCATTCAGAAATCACTCTGGCCTCTTTTTTAATTCCGTCTATCAGGTATGGATTTATCGATTTTTCAGTTAGAAGATCAACTTTTATTCCCAGGTGATCAGAGGGTTCCAGTTCGATATTCACCAGAGTCAGCAAACTTTTCCGTTCGGCAAACTCAACTAGAACATCAATATTACTTCCCGGTTTCTCTTCCCCTCTAACGTAAGATCCAAAAACTGAGACCTTAGTTGCCCCATATTTTTTCAGAAAAGAAGATACTTTGCGAAACAGCTCTTCCCTTTCTTCCACAGTATGCATGTTGATATCTCGTTTTTTTTAATTTAAACCTTCCCGCCCGAATTCCGCTTCGGGAGCCCGAGGTCCTTTTCGCTCCGCTTTGCTTCGCTCAAGAGGACTATTTTCGAGGAGAATTTCACAACTTAATTTTTATTTTTTGGCGGCATCCCATTTTTTATAAATTTCTTTTCAAGTTCATCATACAAACCCATGAGCTGATTTAATTTCCGACGACGTCCTTCTATAGAGGCATTAGTTAAAAAAGGATGATACAAATTCTCAAGATGCAAAAATTGCAAAAAAATTTCCACTATAATATGGTATATATAAAAAGAGATACATATCATAATTAATGGGCTTCAGCCTGTTAATCACTATAGAATTGGGGGGGAGAGATGAAAGTCTGTAAAAATTTTAAATTAGGTGTACTGATAGTTTTTGCATGCATCCTGTTCGCAGGCTCGACAATTGCAGCTATTTACGAGGGAGGAGCTATCGGAACCACTGAAAAGAACCAGAACAGAGTATCCGAGGAAAATGCATCTACTTCTAAAATGTATACAATTCAGATATCCAGAAGTGCCTTTAATCCCGAAATAATAGAAATCAATCAGTATGATACAGTTGTATGGCGCAACCTGAACAGGCCAAAGAGAACTTTCGTGCTTGAAAGCAAAGACAAATTATGGGAAGACTATAACCTCGCTTACGGCCGATCTTTTGCATATGCTTTTAATGAGATCGGAACCTTTGACTTCAGCATCAAAGGTGAAAAAGGCATGGAAGGTACAATTATTGTGAGGGAACAAAAAGAAGTCACAACGGGAGAAGCTCCGGTACCGGAAGAAGAACCGCAGCCTCAGATACAGCAGGAAGAAGCAGAAAAGGAGGGAAATGAAAAGATAACTCCCACACCGAGTGCAGAGGTAAAAATTCCCGAAAATTCTGTATTGATCCTCGGATCTGCCTTTTCTCCGGAAACCGTTGAACTTAAAAGAGGGGAAGCCATAATTTGGAAAAACCTGAACAGGCCTAAACGCTCATTCTTGCTGGTGAGTGAAGAGGAGCTTTTCGGAGACATGGTGTTAGGTTATGGAAAGAGCTTCACTTATACTTTCGATAAAGCCGGAACCTATAATTTCAGGCTCGATAACGTTTCAGACACACAACTTGTCGTAACAGTAAACTGAAACAAAACGAAAAATGTAATTTTTTCAAGAAATCGTAATTTTTTCAAAAAAGTTTACTTTTTGAAAAAATTAAAGTTATAACGATATAATTTTCAATTTTATTTCTTTTTTTCATTCAGGGCAAAAATTATCTTCTCTTCAGGACAAAATCCTTTGTTCAATCCTGAAATCTCCTCTATTCCGGGCAAAAATACGGATATGATTTCAAAAAAACCTTATGCAAATATGAAATATCTTTATAAGTTGGAAATATCTTTATATGTGATTAAAATCTTAAAATAATATTTATAAGTTCAGTCCTCTGAGCGAATTAATCTATAAGTTGGATTAAAATATTTCTTGGCTGAATATAAAATGAAAAATTCTCTGAAAAATTAATCTAGAATGCATAAATCATTAGATAAACCAGAGACTTCAATGTTAGTGTAATTAAATTGGAAAATAAGGAACATTAAAACCGAGTGAGACTCCGGACTGATGTATAAATTTCCGAAGTTTCACTACTGCAAAAAGATGTGGGGAATAAAATGAAAATAAAGATCATTGTTCTGCTTCTCGTATTAGGCGCCGTTTTACTTTCAGGGTGCGTGGGAGATGAACAGCCTTCACCTGAAGAAAATGCAACCCCCGGAGAAACCGTGACGCAGGAAGAGAATATTACTCCGGAAGAAACCGTAACTCCGGAAGAAACCGTTACTGAGGAGGAAAGTGCAACTCCTGTGGAAACAGAACCAGAAGAAGAAATAACTCCTGAGGAAAACGAAACCGCAGAAGAGTCTGAGACAGCAAGTTCTGATATCAGGAAAACGCCCTATACAATAAGACTGGTCAATTACAGAGCAAGTCCCTCAAGCCTTGAAATAAAGGAGGGAGAAACAGTTGCCTGGATGAACCTGCAGGAAAGCCCGAAGAGGGCCTTTACTCTTGTCAGTGAAGAGGGTCTCTTTGAGAACACAAGCCTTGTGTACAAGCGCTCTTTCGCCTATACATTCAATGAGACTGGAGATTACTCGTTCAAGATTGTCGGCCAGCCAAAGATGAATGTTAATGTTAGCGTGGTTGAGCCCTGAGAGAGAACAGTAAAAGCTGAGAATAAAAAACTTCAGGAAAACTGGCGTAATGAAATAATAAATCAGTTTCATTATTCCGAATAAGATTTTATAAAAATATACAGTAAATAGACTTTACATGGAAAGAGCAGAATAACCTTCCTGGCAAGTCTATTCTTTTTCGATTTTTTGATCAACAACTCTTTTTAAACTAGTATCACGGCAATTTAATTCTTGCACCCTAGATTCGGCAGGTTAACGTAATTAGAGATATATATTTTCATATTCCTCTCCCATGAGACTCAGTATTTTCCAGTGGATATCCTCCATATTCAATATTTCTGACTCCATTTCTTCTCCTTTCTGAG
>Ga0209639_1002972_pt1 | contig 12070 bp, 12 predicted proteins | sample EPASupsiteHSE605_FD_187268 | JGI IMG/M metagenome (GOLD analysis project Ga0209639, IMG submission 187268) | Bioremediated contaminated groundwater from EPA Superfund site, New Mexico - Sample HSE6-05 (SPAdes) (version 2) | ecosystem: Environmental > Aquatic > Deep subsurface > Groundwater >...
GCAGACCCACCACTAAAAACGTACTTACCTTTTTCATAATATCTCCTCCTTACCTTGTTTGATATCAGTATAAAACAAATATATGTCCAAAATATGGTCAAATTCGGAACAAATCAGGAACTCGGCGGGGTGGTCGTTAAAATGCTAACTCTCTCATAATGATTTTGGCTGTTTCTTCCGCAACCTCACCGGTAAAAGCGATACATTGCTCCATATGAACCAGTGAGCCTAACTTCATCCCGTGAGTCAACACTCGGCAGCACAAACACGAATGCCGCTGTTGAAAACCATCATGCAATTCTTTTGCCAGTTGCATTGCCTTTGTCACTTTTGGATCTTTGGGTTCCTGTCTGCCAAAAACCATACCGATAGCCATTATGCCACCAGCAACAGCTCCACAGGTACAACCTGACCCGCCCATTCCCACGGGGAAACCGGATGCAAGGGAGATTACCTTGTCATCAAACGATAAATTAAATCCATCTTTAATGGACTTAACAATCGCTTCCGAACAATAATAATCTCCTTCGCGATAGTATGTTTCTGCATCTTTTTTTATTTTTTCCACGTCAATACATGTCGGCATTATTATCCTCCCATAACCTGCAAGCTCAAATAGGCAATTTTTTCTTCGATTTAAACTTTTGGAGGCATTGGCTGTTTAATGTCACAATAATGTTCGCTCCCATGACAGCCACGATACATTACACAACCCTCAATGTAGGGAAGAAAAACCTGTGCCTTCTCTTGAGCAACTATACTTAATCTCTGGGATGGCTTCCTCGATTCTTATTCTTTCACTTTGACTTGCAACAGTCGCAAGCTGTTAAGCGTAACGATAATGGATGCTCCCATGTCAGCTAGTATCGCCAGCCACAGAGTAAGCCAACCGGGAAATACTGCGAGTATGGCCACAGCTTTTATGGCTAGCGAAAACGTAATATTTTGCCGAATAATCCCTAACGTCTTCTTGCTTAACCGTATAGTAAACGGCAGCTTAGTCAGATCGTCAGCCATCAGTGCAATATCTGCTGTTTCAAGAGCAGTATCGGTTCCGGCTCCGCCCATCGCAATGCCTACTGTAGAAAGCGCCAATGCAGGTGCATCGTTAATACCATCACCAATCATAGCAACCTTTCCATACTCTTTGATGAGTCCTTCTATGGCAGTAACTTTGTCTTGTGGCAACAGTTCTGCCCGGAAATCGTCAACTCCAACCGTTTGTGCCATAGCTCGTGCAGTTGCGGTGTTATCACCTGTAAGCATAATGGTATGGTGAATGCCAGCTTGCTTTAGCGCAGCGATAGTTTTGGCGCTGGCTTCTCTTACTTCGTCGGCAACTGCTACGATACCAAGGAATTTCGCCTTTGTACCAACGATCATAGCCGTTTTACCTTCTCCTTGCAGCTGTTCAACCTGCTTAGCAATTGGCTCTAGGGATACACCAAGCTCTGTGAAGAGACGAGGATTGCCAATATACACAGTCTCTTCATCTACAGTTCCCTGCGCCCCGCGACCAGTAATAGCGCTGAAATCTTCAGCAGGGACTACGGCTAAGTGCCGATCTTCCGCAGCTTTTACTATTGCCACCGCAAGTGGATGCTCGGATCGTGCTTCCAGGCTCGCTGAAATTTTGAGCAGAATATCCTCAGAAGATACCGCTAGCGGAACTATATCAGTAACAGCAGGCTGCCCTTTGGTGAGAGTACCTGTTTTATCAAACGCAATCGCGCTAAGTGCGCCTGCCTCCTCAAGATATATACCGCCTTTGATCAAAACACCATTTTTCGCTGCATTACTAATGGCGCTAACAATAGCTACCGGTGTGGAAACTACTAGGGCACACGGGCAAGCTACAACAAGAAGTGCCAGACCTCTATAAATCCAAGGTGCCCACGGCTGACCAAAAAACAGCGGCGGTATAAATACAATGCTGACAGCAAGCGCAAGAACTATAGGCGTATACATAGCAGCAAATTTTTCAACGAAGGCTTGTGATGGTGCCCGCTTGCCTTGTGCATCTTCAACCATATGGATAATCTTCGCAATGGTTGTATCCTGAACCAGCTTAGTGACTTCAATTTCGAGCGAACCGTGAGTATTTAATGTGCCGGCAAATACCTCAGCTCCAGGGCCTTTTTCTACCGGTATTGATTCGCCTGTAATGGCAGCTTGGTTAATAGCAGACTCGCCTTTTAAGATTACACCGTCCATGGCGATCTTTTCACCGGGACGAATGATCATCACATCACCGATAATGATATCCTCAACGGGCATCTCAGTCTCACTACCGCCCCGACGTACTCTCGCGACTTTGGGGGCAATGTCCATAAGGTCACGAATTGAACGACGAGCTTTTTCCATTGTCCATGCTTCAAGCATTTCAGATATCGCGTAAAGGAAAGCTACCGAAGCGCCTTCCTCATATTGCCCTATTGCGAGGGCACCAATTACAGCCACGCTCATGAGTACACTCATATTGAAATTACCTCGTGGTAGTGCCCTTGCTGCCTTGCGGAAGTTTCCCCAACCGCCGAGTACCATCGCTACGATATAAAGAGGTAAGAAAACCATAGAGAAGCCGCTAAACTTCTCTACAGCATAACCAACAGCAAGTGCGATACCCGAAAGAACGGCGCGACGTAGCTCCCAGTCCGCCTTTTGCGCCTGATGTTTCGGCGTTGCAGTATGATCATAGGTAAAATCGTCTTCAAAATTTATAGTATAATTCTCTTCCTTACCAAGGCCTTGAATTGCCTTTAAATCAGCCTTGCCTTCAACGACAAGCTTCCCTGTCATAGTGTTTAGGGTTGCGTTATTTACTCCTGACAAACTATTAACCGCTTTTTCAAACTTCTGGGCGCAGTCCATACATGTAATTCCATCAACCTTAAAGACTGTAACATTACTACTGACTGGCACGGATGCCATCGAAATGGTATAATCTTCTTCCCTGCCAAGTTCTTGAATTGCTTTCAAATCGGTTTCGCCTTCAACCGTTAATTTGCCGGTCATCGTATTGAGCGTCGCCTTACTCACGCCCGGTAGCCCATTAACCGCCTTTTCGAATTTTTGGGCACAATCCATGCAGGTTATGCCTTCCACGTTTAAGACTGTTACCTTATTGGCTGCGGACGGGGCAGCTAACGTGACCGTATAATCTTCTTCCCGGCCAAGCGCTTGGATTGCTTGCAAGTTGGCTGTGCCTTTAACAGTTAGCTTACCTGTCATGGTATTAAGCGATGCTGTTATCACTCCCGGCAGATTGTTTACTGCTTTTTTAAATTTCTGGGCGCAGTCCATGCAGGTAATGCCATCTACTTGAAAGACAGTGACCGCATTAGGTTGAGCTGTTGTCACTTGATTTATCGTATAATTCTCGTCCTGTCCTAGACGCCGAATTGCTTCTAGATTAGCTACACCTTCGACCGTCAACTTGCCAGTCATGGTGTTCAAGGTTGCTTTAACAACCCCTGGTAATTCATTGACCGCTTTCTCAAATTTTTGGGCACAGTCCATGCAGGTAATACCTTCCACTTGAAAGATTATTGCTTGTTGGCTAGTTTTATTCTGAACCAGTGCAGCGCCGTCACTACCCCTATCCGGTTCTGAAGCGCAGGCGAATTCATTTTCCGCACTGCCGATTTCTTTTGTGGTACTAATAGAAGAGCAACAGCACCCATCGTCACTGCATTCTGTTGCTTTTTGCGCGATAACTTTTCCATATTTCAATCTAGTTCACTCCTATCTGTGTTGTATATGCTCAATCCCCTGTATCAAAAGCGTGGCGATATGATTATCGTCTAGGGAATACCAGACCATTTTCCCTTCCTTTCGATACTTTACCAGCCGAGCGCTACGAAGAAGGCGTAGCTGATGAGATATAGCGGATTGACCCATGCCGACAACGGCGGCAATGTCACAAACGCACAATTCCCGTTTTGATAGGGAATGCAACATTTTAAGTCGGGTTGGATCGCCTAGCACTTTAAAAACTTCAGCAACTTGATGAGCTTCTTCGTCAGATATAGCTTCCGCGCGGGCTAGACAAATATTTTGAGGGTGTTCGCAAAGTTCTTCACATACATCACATTCTTGTTGAATCATACAGTCACCTGCTTCATATGAATATCTATTCACATGATACTGCAATTTCTTTAACCCGTCAATATACACTTTCAAAAAAATGTTTTTAGATATTATTCACTCATTTAATAAATTTTACTCTACCCATGCTAGTACTGTGTCAACATTAAAACAGTAGGATAATAGCAAGGAGATGTTTTGCAAAACAAGGCGGAGGAATGAGGCATACCGCTCGTATGTCGGTCGACGACAAGCTGTGTTGCCGAACATATGCCGACAGTATTTACTGAATTAGGGTTGACACAGGACTAGAGGAAAAGCCTCAACCTTTTTTGCTTAAAATTAGTACGGTATGTCCTCCATGTTAAACTCGTTAAAGTCTATGTCCTTGCCGAAAGTGGCAAAGGGATCATTCTGTCCGTGTGCAATTTCTTTTATGTGCCTACCCCCTTCACCAACAAAAAGGAAAGGCCGGTCAAGGTGATCAAACTCACCCCAACCGGCCTGTTTTCTTTCTATTCTATTGTACATTCAACCTCTGTGCCGTCAAGCAAAACTACCATCAATCTGCCTTCACCATGAGCTACTACTTTTTCCGTCAGCGCAAAGTACAGTTCAACATCAAATTCCTTGATCCGTCCTCTCTCCGCTATGATTTTTGCAAACTGCTGTGCTTTGTAGCGTTGAAGCGAACTATCACTTTCCCGCATTCTTTTCCATTTGTCGATAAAATGCTCCTTGTTCTCGACCATCATATTGAACACACTTACGAATGCCTGATACAAAACAACATCGTCGACATGCCTGCTTTCACAGCCCTTTTCACCCTTCGCCGGATATTTGCCATTGCAGCGCCAGATAATCCGCCTGAACCGATCATCGGTGGAATTCCATACCTTCCTGCCAAAAACCTGACCGCAAGAGCCGCAAATGACCCTGCCAGCAAAGGGGTTGCTGGTTGACGCATATTCAAGCTTCTGAATGCCATACTGCAGAGCAAAATTCCGCCTTCGCTCCATTTCAAGCTGTACCGCTTCCCACATCTCTTTGTCGATAATGGCGGGATGACTATCTTCTACATAATACTGCGGCACCTCCCCATTGTTGTCGGCCCGTTTTTTGCTCAGAAAATCGACCGTGTAGGTTTTCTGAAGGAGCGCGTCACCCTTATATTTTTCGTTGGTAAGCATCTTCCGGATGCTTCCTTCATACCATTTTGCCTTGCCATTCCAGTTTGCTACGCCGCCCAACTCCAAGTCTCTCGCGATCCGGTTGGCTCCTTTGCCGTCAAGGAATTCCTTGTAGATGCGCCTGACGATTTTAGCCTGTTTTTCATTGACCACCAGATTCCCGTGTTTATCTTTGTCATATCCCAAAAACTTAGTGTGATTAACATGCAGCTTGCCCTGTTCAAAACGCCGGCGGATACCCCAGGTCGAGTTCTCCGAGATTGACCGCGACTCGTCTTGCGCCAGCGAACTTAAAATGGATAAAAGCACCTCCCCCTTGCTGTCGAGTGTGAAAATGTTTTCTTTCTCGAACGTCACCCCGATTCCCAGATCTTTGAGCTGACGGACATAATTGAGACAATCGAGGGTGTTTCTGGCAAACCGTGAGATGGATTTCGTAATAATCATATCGATTTTTCCGACTTTGCAGTCCTCGATCATCCTGTTAAACTGATCGCGCTTTTTGGTGGTGGTGCCGCTGATGCCTTCATCGGCATAAATACCGGCAAATTCATAATCCGGATGCTTTTCGATATAGTTCGTGTAGTAGTTAACCTGGGCTTCGTAGCTTGATAACTGCTCTTCCTGATCTGTCGATACCCGGCAGTACGCAGCTACACGTTTTTTCTGTAACTCTAGGTTTTCCGCAAGGCTGGTTCGGTTCGCCTTTGCTGGTATAACGGTAATGTTTTTTGCCATTTTTCATAACCTCCTCGACTACGGTTTCGGTTTGTATATTCATTCTGCCAATCACATCATCTTCAATCGCTGTACCTCGGCAGGCGTTTTTTCCATTTTTAATGTAAGTGCTGCATTGCCATACAACTTTTTTGCAGTAATGTGTGCTGTTCCAAATTCGCCTGCGCAAAGGCGCTCCACATTTACTGCATAGCAGCATCCCCGTCAGCGGATAGCGGTTTTGGTACTTATTTTTTGTTTCCTCAACATTGCCCTTGGCCTTAGCGCGCAAAACAATCAGTCTTTGCGCTTCATCCCAGATTTCTCTGCTTACGATTGGCGGATGATCATTCTCGATATAATAGATGTCGAGCTCGCCGCGATTAACGCACTTCTTTTTGCTTATATGATCCTTGCTGTAGGTTTTTTGCAGTTTGACGTCGCCTTTGTACTTTTCATTTTTGAGCATGCCCAGCACCGTATCAGAGTGCCATTTGCCCCCAGCTACGGTGCTAACCCCTTCAGCACTCAATTCTTTTGCAATTACAAAGCTCCCCTTGCCACCTACATAGTCGCGGAAAATCCGCCTCACAATTTCAGCTTGACCTGGATTAATCACTAAGTCTCCCAGCTGGTTTTTGTCATACCCCATAAAGCGAGTGGTGTTGATGGCAACTTTGCCCTCTTCAAACTTTCGCCGATAACGCCACTTCAAATTTTCGCTTGCGCTTTTGCTCTCTTCCTGGGCAAAAGAAGAGAGGACGGTAAGCATTACCTCACCGTCCCCGCTGGTACTGGATACATTTTCTTTTTCAAAAAACACCTCGACGCCTAGCTCCTTCAATTCTCGCGTCATTTCTAATATGATAGTAGTATTTCTGGCAAACCGCGAGATGGATTTCGTAAGAATTAAATCGATTTCTCCCTCTCTGGCCAAAGCCAGCATCTTCTGAAATTCGGGTCGCACATCTTTGGTGCCGGTTATTCCTTGGTCGGCAAAGATGCCGACATACTCATATTCCGGATTGGCTTCGATAAAATTGCGGTAGTAGGTGGTTTGGTTTTCCAAGGATTCCCCTTGGGCTTCGCTGGCAGAAGATACCCTGGCATAAGCGCAGACCCTTTTGCGTTTGGGCTGAATCTCACTTACTGGTTCAATGATTCTGACCTTCATATGGCTTCTCCTCTCTATCAAGTCCCAGTACTATACATCACTCTGAAGCACCGTAAAGTCAAGTTAATAGAGCCTTCAAAACCGCCATACGTGCTTGACCTCCCAGCCGGAGGTCTTTATTTTTCCCTTCGCCAAATCCTCAGGCACGAGATGCACTTCCGCCGCCACAGCCTTTTGCGGGGCATAATTTCGCTGCACCCCAACCGGAATATAAGCATCGCCTTGGTGACTGCCTACCCCTGCGGAAATTTCCCAAGCTTTATCCAGGTTAATTTTCAGTACGTCTACCTTATATTCCGTATCGTTTTTGACCACCGCCGTCCGGTCGGTCTTCTCCAGTACCGCAGGCGGCAAAGTGACATCCTGCTTATTGATTCTCTCCCCCACCTGCGCAGCCGCAACCTCTAGAGATGGAGCGGTTACGACAAAACTGGCAACAGGCGGCTTAGCTTTCAATTCGTCATACGCCGCCTGCAGTTCCTTAGCGTTCATCTGTGAGATATGAAGGGCTTTGCCAAGTTCCTGCGATTGCTCCAGCTGTTCCTGCTGCAGCACCACTGCCTGTCGGTACTGTTCTTCTGCTTTTTGAGTACGCTGCCAAAACCAGAAAAGCACCGCGCTTATTAATAGGAAGAAAACAACGAGCATGAGCAACCACTTGTTTTGCTTTAAGGCAGTTATCCACGTTTGGAACACCTGGATCATATCTCATCCCTCCATCGCTACAAAATAATCGGTTACTCCCCGCGCAATCGCTCTCGCATACCGATCTCGCCATGCGGCGTCTGCCAACAAGCCTGCTTCCTCGTCGTTTGAAATAAACGCCATTTCCACCAGACAAGCAGGTGCATCAGTATGAACCAACACATAGAAACGCGACTCCTTATCGGGATCGCCGTCAGAGTAATCTGTCCTTCCTGCCCGATCAGGAAACTCGCCGGCAATTTGCCCATATAGGCATGTCGCAAGTTTATCCCCAAGTGTATTACCCGGCGAGGTCCAAACTTCAAAGCCCTCCGCACTCTGGTTCACTGCGCTATTGCAGTGAAGAGAAATAAAAATATCGGCAACCCAGTCATTTGCCAGAGCTGTCCGATAGCTTAGATCATCCGTTTCTGCTTGTTCCCATTCGGTTCGGGTCAATTTTACTTCGTACCCTACCGCACCCAGATAGGTTTCTACCAGCCGCGAAATCACCAGCGCAACATCCGCTTCCTGCAGACCTGTTGCCGCATGCACTGCACCAGGATCAATGTTTCGTCCTGCGTGACCAGGGTCGATCATTATCTTCATATTCGTCATCTCCTTCTCAATTTCAACTTTGGCCATAAGAGTTTCATTCCAAATAAAAACAAGTAACAAAAAAAGGAACCTCCTGTTTGAAGTTCCTTAAAACTTATCTGCATAATATCTCAATCATAATATGCAGTTAAAACTACCTATATGCAAATAAGTTATTCTTCCTGACTCCGGATGTAGGCGGTTGTTCGTCCAGTTCCTACCTTTAGGATATATCCTTCCTTTAGTAAATCAGACAATGCCTTTTCAATAGTCGTCACGCTAATATCCGGACATAGTAAAGAAAGTTCAGCTTTAGTTATTTTACCAAGCCGGCCCGCAAAAATATTTCTAATTCGGTCCGCTTTTGTCACCCCTTTAGCACGGATATATTCCACTCTGCTTTCAAATTCCTTATAAACGTTCAGCACAATACCGAGATAGTACTTTACGAAAGGAACATAGCTGTTCTGATCCTCATGCCAGCCCCGAGAGCTCTGAGCCAAAACATCGTAATATGATTCCTTCGTTTTTTCAATAATCATCTCAAAGCTGATGTATTTACCAACGATATATCCTTCCCTGTAAAGCAGCAATAGTGTCAAAAGTCTGCTCATCCGCCCGTTTCCATCACTGAAAGGATGAATGCAGAGAAAATCCAAAATAAACATAGCGATGAGCAATAACGGGTCAACTTTGCCCTCATCCAACGACTTTAAGAATGTGTTACAGAGATTCTCCATTGCTTCTGGCGTTGCATAAGCGGGCAAGGGCTGAAACCGGATTCGGCGTTTACCTGAGCTATCGACTTCTTCGATAAGATTGTCCGCACTCTTATAGCGTCCACCCATCGAAGCTGGATTATAGGTGTAGAGATCCCTGTGCAGCTGCAAAATCACATTGGAGCGAGGGACAACATATTCATAGTTTTCGTGAATAGTATTCAGCACTTCACGGTAACCGGCAATTTCCTGTTCGTTTCGGTTTCTCGGTTCTGCTTTGTCTTTAACCAGTTCCGTCAAACGTGCTTCCGAGGTGTAGATTCCCTCGATCCGGTTTGAAGCCCCGGTACTTTGAATCTTCGCAACCTCCAGCATGGCTTTCAGTACATCTGGCTGCGCTTCGATAAACAATTCCTGCTTGCCTTTATACTCATGTATGGCGGAAAGAAGATTCACTATTTCCGGTGTAAAAAGTTCTTGCCTTATTGTTCCGTAATCAAAGGTTCTCATCTAATCACCTGCCTTACCGTTTTGCTTTCTGCATAATTTTATCACTATTTTATGCAGAAAGCAAATGCGATATGCAGATAATACGGACCTTATTAAGTCGACCGCTATAGTTCATTTTAGCAACGACTTCTTTTCACTTCTCAGCTGCGCCAGCTTCTCCCGGATGAAAGCTGGAATATACTCGCTATAGCCCATACGGTCCAAGTTCTCAATAATGCTCAATCCTTCATTGCCCAGATATGCAAAGATCACCATAGACCTGCAGGTGCTGATGCCAAAAATGCTGACATCGATCCAATGGGCCATGATGACGATCAACAACATAACGACCTTGCGCTTTATCCCTTCAAAGCCTTTTTTGCTGTCAAGCGTTGCCGTCTTCCAAGCAGCGATCAAACCGGTCACATAATCAATCACAACAAAAACCAAAAGCGCCGTGATCAGCTTGTCGACCCCGCCGACAAGAAAGGAAAAAGCCGCGCCTATGGCTGAAAACAGTGCCATGATGCGCAGCTCTATTTGTGTGTATTCAATCATTTCTCATCCTCCTCTATACCAATCCATAGCTGCTCAACGCCGCTTTTAGCGCCCGCACATCATCAGCCAGTTCCTCGCATTTATCCCGCAGCGCCTGCGCCTCCGCCTGCGAATAAGCCGCGCTGATGGCAAGTCCGCCGATTTCGTTGTCCGTATTGCCTAAAGTGACCGTGGTTTTCGCAACCGGAGCCGAGCCAAAAAAGCCGACTACGGAAGGGTTGACCGGCAGTCTCAAACCCACAGGATAAAAGGCATCGCTGGCTGTATTCCGATATCCCAGCACCAGCCGGTTGTAAGCCTTCGTCGTGCTGGCCGCAGCGGTCGTCAAAGATGCCGTATACACAGTAACCGCCGCATCGTTTGTTTCCGACAGATCCACATACGCCATCTGGTTGTCGCTGAGCGTCACGCCGCCCGCAGCCACGGTGTTTTGAATCAGCTGGCCGTCAGCGCGGACAAATAAAATCCGCAAGGTGCTGCTCCAGGTGAGCTGCCCGCTGGCCGAAGAATAATTGATAACCCCGTCACAATGGACAATGACGTTCTTAGTATAAGAAATAGCCCGGTCCAAGTCCGACAGCGGCGCTTCCATCGAGGATGCCGCAAAGATTGTCGTTCCATCTGCATAGGCCGTATGAAAGTTTGCCCCCATTTTATCTCCTCCTTATAACTGCAGCAAAGCCTGCCCATAGGCGTAGTACTCACCCTGGGACAACGTGAATTCAATATTGACCAGCGTCCCGGCAGTGCCTTCGGTGTAGGTGAAGGTAAAACTGCTGCCGCTTCCCGTATTGCCGCTGGCCGGCGCTATGCTGCCGTCGCCGCTTACAATCGTTGCCGAAAGATTCCAGCCCAAGGAGGTCGTAACGGTATTGCCGTACTGGTCTTTCACGCTAGCCATGATGCTCCAGGTAATGCCGTTGTCGGTAGCGGTTGTAGCTATCGACGCCGGCACCGGCGCTGACCAGATCTGACCAATATCGGTTGCAGTAATGACCGTCTGTCCACCGCGCATCAGCAAGTAGCCGATCGGCAAATGACCACTGGGAAGCGCAGGCTTACTTTCGACTGTAGTGAACGCCGCCCCGGCGGTCTTAGTGACAATCAGAGAAGGCGAAAGGCTGAACAGGTCATAGCGAAACTGTCCCGCGCTCGGCGCTGAAATGTTGAACACCCCAGCCGCTTCGCCCATGGCGATGCCCATATTCATTTTGAACACACTGCCAACCGCCATAGTCACCGCCGGAACCATGTACTCTACGCCACCGAACCTTGCCCAGCCTGTAGTTACATAAACGCTCATCCTCGCAGTCTGAGGTATGGCTATGATCAAACAACCCGCCAAGATGGCGTCGTTTGGCGTATCGGGCGTTGGCGTCGCGTTGCCGCTTACCGGCGTCGGTATGGCCCTGCCGAAACCCACTACTTCAATATAGCCTCGTATGCCGCCGCGATGGGCGATCCGCACCGCTTGTCCCGGCTTGGCCCACTCCGGCACGGTCGCCCAGTTCTGCGGAAAGCGGGCGATAATCAGTTCACTCGAGCCTTGTATCTTGCAGCGACAAACCCTCTCGGTCAATAGAACGTCCCATAGCACCGCATCCCGGCTTTCAGCGACCTGTTTTGTTGCCTTGTCCGCCGCCCCGCGAATCAAGCGCTTGCCATAGGTCCTCATAGCACCCACCCCTCGACGCTGTCCATGTATTCGCCGCTTCCGCCATTGCCGGGAATGGTCATCCTCCTTGTCAGATTGGTCACAAACAGTTTAAGCGGAGCGCCAGTGTAGGGATGGGGAACTTGCAGAGTATCTCCGGCGTCATCCTGCAAATGGGCTGTTTTGGAGAATTTCACCCGCC
>Ga0209639_1002973_pt1 | contig 12070 bp, 7 predicted proteins | sample EPASupsiteHSE605_FD_187268 | JGI IMG/M metagenome (GOLD analysis project Ga0209639, IMG submission 187268) | Bioremediated contaminated groundwater from EPA Superfund site, New Mexico - Sample HSE6-05 (SPAdes) (version 2) | ecosystem: Environmental > Aquatic > Deep subsurface > Groundwater >...
GATATTTATTGGAGGATGTTCTGGTTCTTCAGCCGGAGGGATGAAGATTTTTCGCCCTTTGTTATTAACCAAAAATACAATACTTGAATATAAAAGAATGCTTCATCCACGTGCAATTGTTCCTGTGAAATACAATCGATTAGTCGTTTCTAAAAGCATGGTTAATGCATCACTTGCATTTTTCTTCTTTTATATGTTGATATTTGCATTTGGTGCATCATTATTGTCTTTTTCCGGGCTGGATTTTGAAGCAGCATTGGGTATATCAGCTGCGTCAATCGGAAATGTTGGCCCGGCTGTTGTTGCAATGTGTCCTCAATGCTCTTTTGCTGCATTTCCAATTTTCGCCAAGTGGGTTATTATGTTTTTAATGTTTGTAGGAAGAATGGAAATTTTTATAATTATAGTGCTTTTCTCAAAAACATTCTGGAGGAAATAATACATGAAGTCATTTCACCCCAAAGCGATATTGAAACTTATGGGCTTTTTGCTCATGATTGAAGGATTATTCATGTTTGGATGCATTCCATATTCGATTTATTATGGAAGTGTTGATCTAAAGCCTATTCTTTTGTCAGCCATTATCACTTTGGTATCAGGATTTCTTCTCAGGCTAACTTTTCGCAAGGCAAATAATCGGGAACTTGGAACTCGTGATGCATACATTATTGTTTCATTTACCTGGATTCTAATTTCTGCTTACGGAACATTCCCGTTTATGTTCAGTAATGTTATCCCTGACTTTACGGATGCTTTTTTTGAATCTATCTCTGGCTTCTCTACAACTGGAGCGTCTATACTTCGCGATATTGAGATTGTTCCGAAAGGTGTGCTGTTTTGGAGAAGCCTAACTCACTGGATTGGAGGAATGGGCATTGTAGTACTTGCAATTGCGATTTTACCCTATATGGGATTAGGTGGAATGCAATTGTTTAATGCAGAGGCACCTGGGCCTTCTGTAGATAAGTTGCATCCACGAATGGCCGAAACGGCGAAACGTTTATGGGGAATCTATGTATTGCTTACTGTAGCTCAGGTCATTCTTATGCTTTTGGGAGGTATGGGCTTGTTTGATTCTCTTTGTTATGCATTTGGAACAGTGGCTACCGGAGGCTTCGGAACCAAGAATACAAGTTATATGAAATATTCACCTTATTTGCAATACATTACAACTATATTCATGTTTTTTGCCGGAACAAGTTTTACATTGCACTATTTGGCATTGAAAGGAAAACTTCGTAAAGTTTTTAAGAGTGAAGAATATCGCACGTACGTCGGATTAACATTGATTGCTACAGTTATTGTTGCATTTCTATTGTGGCTTATTCAGGATTTTAGTATCGAAGCTGCTATTAGGCATGCTTTATTTCAAGTTGTTAGCATTATTACCTGCACAGGTTTTGCTTCTTATGATTATATGATTTGGCCTGCATTCTGCTGGTTTTTGATCTTCGTGTTGATGTTTGCAGGAGGGATGGTTGGTTCAACATCCGGAGGAATAAAAATATTCCGGCATGTTTTGCTTTTCAAAAATGGCAGAGCTGAATTTCGTAAGATGATTCACCCTAACGCAGTATTTCCTGTACGTTTAGATGGACGAAACGTGTCTCCGGAGATTATTCATAACGTTTTGGCCATTTTTATGATATACATCACTACTTTTGCTATCGGAACATTAATCCTGATAGGTTTTGGTTTGGCTTTGCCCGACTCAATGGGATCTGTAGCTACCTGTATGGGAGGTATTGGCCCGGGTTTAGGGACTACTGGTCCTGCCGGAAACTTTGCTCATCTGCATGATGTAAGTAAATGGACTCTTTCGTTCTTGATGCTTGCAGGTCGGTTAGAACTGATAACCATTTATATTCTTTTTATTCCGGCTTTCTGGAGAAACTAATACAAACACAACTCATGACAAATACATTCGACCTGATTGTGATTGGAGCCGGAGCATCCGGACTTATGGCTGCGGGTGTTGCTGCAGAAAAAGGGAAAAAGGTTCTTCTTCTTGAAAAGATGGATCAACCCGGGCGTAAACTTCGAATTACAGGTAAAGGCAGATGTAATCTGACAAATATTTGTGATGTTGATGAATTCCAGAAACATATTGGTAAAAATGGAAGGTTTTTAAAAGCGGCATTCTCAAGTTTTTTCCATCAGCAACTAATTCAGTTTTTTGAAGAGAAAAATGTGAAGCTTGCGATGGAGCGCGGAAGTCGTGTTTTTCCACAAAGCGGAAAAGCACAGGATATTTTTTTTGCATTGATTCATTGGATCGAAGGAATGGATGTCGTTCTAATGAGAAACAGCAAAGTGGCTCAAATCCTTACTGAACAGAATGGAGTGAGAGGTGTATTACTCGAAAACGGGAGTATTTATTATACCTCGAAAATAATTCTTGCTACGGGAGGAAAGTCGTATCCATTAACAGGTTCAGATGGTAGTGGATATAAGCTTGCAGAAGAAGTGGGACATTCCTTAACCCCTTTATTCCCGGCATTGGTGCCAATAAATGTAATCGAAGAAATTCCTTCCTTTTTGAATGGTCTGGAACTGAAAAATGTGAGGCTTTCTGTATTTGAAAATAATCAGAAAATAGCAGAAGAGTTTGGAGATCTAAGTTTTACTTCAAAAGGAATAACAGGGCCTATAGTGCTGACAATTAGTCGGCAGGTTACATCAAGGCTCAATAGCAGAGTTGTATTGAAGGCGACATTGGATTTAAAGCCTGCTTTGGATCATGATAAGCTTGAACAACGACTGTTGAGAGATATTTCTGAACTAAAAAACCAACCTGTTCAAGTGTTATTTCGTCGTTTAATGCCCATGACTTTTATGAATTATTTTGCAGACAGAGCTCAGTTAAGTTTACGAAAACCAACATCTTCATTGACCGCAATTGATCGAAAAAATATCCGGATGTTGTTAAAAGAGTTTTCCCTAACATTGTGGAGCACAGCATCGTGGTCTGAGGCAATAATTACACAGGGGGGGATTCCCCTAAGTGAGGTGGATAGCCAGACAATGGAGTCTAAAAAGGTGAAAGGTTTATATGTTGCTGGTGAGATTCTTGATCTGGATGCTGATACCGGAGGATATAATCTTCAAATTGCATTTTCTACAGGATATTTTGCTGCATTAAATGCTTCTTTTTAAAATGAGACAGGTGGAATATCATTTTTTTCATCAATCATAAATTTAGTTAAACAACCGGGCAACTATTTTCTGATGAAAGATGTCATAGGTGTGTTAATGGTTGAAAATAACATAACCTTTTTTCCCCCTATTTTTGTAGTTTTTAATATTTAAGCCATGAGAGAAAAAAGGCTGCCCAATAGGCAGCCTTTTATTTATATCTTTGCAATTATTAATAAAACGATTCTTCTTTCTGATTATTTTCTTTTTAATAAATATGTACTACTCAAGGGGTACTCTTTGATTTTCTTATAATTTCTTTTCAGATATTGTTTGTCAGTGCTAAAAATATAGTAATAGTCATATTCTTTGTTTAGAATGCCTTCTCTTGTTACTGGGTGCAGCCAGTTAAATTGTTTGACTTCTCTGTAATAATTTATAGAGGGTTCAAATAGCCAATTTATTCCCAAATAATAGGTCTTGTTTTTAGGAGCTATTTTATCCAAATCCTTTAGCATTTTATATGTATCAGCATCACATTTCCACGCTGTAGTATATTCTGTATTTGCAACTCTTATAAAAGAGTAAACAGATAGGAATATCAATAAACCAATACAAATAATCAAGGGGAATATAAAACGCATTTTAATATTTTTCAAACATACATTCAATAATTTAGAGAATCCAATGCCAATAAGGATTGTCCAATATATAGCAGAGCGCTCAATAGAGTATTTTATACCCAAAGTTACGTATAATATTACTGGTATCATAATTGTCATTGAAATAATATAAAAAATAGGTCTTAGTGTTGAATGTCGAAATATTAAAATAAAATAACTTATAAATATTAAAATAAATATTATTTTAATTATATATAATCCATAGTGCGTCAACAAAACAGGATAAGTATATTGTAAAACAGATTGAAAAGTACCTTGGAAAAAGCCATCATCAGATCCAAAATATAACTCATTTTTTTGTTTTAGTTGCAAAACGTTAAATAAAGCTGGTGCTAATAATAGTATTTGACAAGAAAATAGGATTATTATTTCTTTTAAATGAAAGCTTCTGTTAAGAGATCTTCTAAAGTGATAATATAAAAACATAAATTGAAGGCTAATAATTGGATATAGAAAAGAGTAATTTGCATAAATTGTTAATACCGAGAATGATAATGCCAGAAATAGCTGTTTCTTATTATATTGGTTTATTAATTGTAAAAAATAGAAAATGCATCCTGTGAAAAAAGACATTGCTAAACCATATCCACGGAATAAGCTGAAAAAATCAAGCAAAAACTGATTCAACAAGATAAATGAAAAACATATTATTGTAATTATTGAATAATTTATTTTTTGAGATACTAATCTATAGCAAAAATAGGCGAATGGGATGAAGCTTAAAACATTAGATAACCGTAATATTATTTCTGAGTACCCAAATAGCTTAGAAGTAATAAATGACAGTATAGTGTTTAGCCAATGATTATTTGCTGTAATCAGCCATAGATCATCTCCTCTAAGTATTGTATATGAAAGGCTTTCGTCATGAGTAAAGCATATATTATATGCTCTATAGATTATAAATAAAAAGATAATTATAGATAATGAAAAGATAAAGATTAATACTATATATTTTATTAAATACTTCATGCTATATAACTAATGAAAATCAATAAATACATGTTATAAGAAAGCAAAACTAATCAAATTAAAGAACATTGAATAACTTATCAAAATAATAAATGTAGATCGATAATATAAACATAGTTATTTCAATGTGTTTACATGGCTACCATTATCCTAAATTATACAAATAGAAATAATCTATTTAATAATTAATCTGTTTCTAATATTTGGCGTTAAGAAATAATAATAGTCTGTTGATATGGATATATTTACATTAAATTTATCTTCTAATTTGTATACTGATATTATAATATTTGGTATTTTAAGTTATCTTGAAAATCGATAAATCAGAATAGTACTTTTGATTATCTTTGCAGATATTGAACAAACAACTCTACTATTTTTTAGTATATGAAAAGGCTATCAATTATCATTCCTGCTTACAATGAAGCCAATACTATTCATTTGATTCTCAATAAAATTGCTGAGGTAAAGCTTATTCAGAAGCTTGAAAAAGAAATTGTGATTGTGAATGATTGTTCTACTGATCAAACTCAATTTAAAGTGGAAGAATATATTGCTCAGAATCCAGAGTTAAATATTAATCTGTACAACCAACCTGTAAATAAAGGTAAAGGAGCCGCATTGCACAGAGGAATTGCAGAAGCAACAGGTGATATTATTGTGATTCAGGACGCCGATTTGGAATATGATCCACAGGAATATAATCCTCTTCTTCAGCCTATTGTTGATGGAGTTGCAGATGTAGTATATGGTTCTCGCTTTATGGGAGGAAACCCTCATAGAATTCTGTTTTTTTGGCATACGATTGGAAATAAATTTCTGACATTTCTTTCGAACATGTTTACCAACCTGAATCTTACAGATATGGAAACATGTTATAAAATGTTTCGTGCTGATATTTTAAAGAAGGTCTATTTTAAAGAAAATAGATTTGGATTTGAACCGGAGGTAACTGCCAAAATATCACGCTTTCCGGGAATTAGAATTTATGAAGTAGGCATTTCTTATTATGGCAGAACCTATGAAGAAGGCAAGAAAATTGGCGCAAGAGATGGTTTCAGAGCAATTTGGTGTATTTTGAAATACAATATTTTCAGTAAACGCTATTTACAATAGAAAAATATCTATCTAATAAGTTAATTTCAATTGCATGAAATCGCTTAAACCCAATACAAAACATTGTGTCCAACAGCTATTTGCAATTTTCTTGTTTATATTGTTGCCAGTTTTGTTTATTTCAATAGGCTTTAATTACAAGCATGAAGTAACTCATTACTCGTTAAACTGTGTTGATCCGGAAATGGCTTATCTTTATAATGGTTTAACTATTACTCATGGTCATCTACCCCATTTTGTTGATCATCCGGGGATTCCATTACAATATATGTCGGCAGCTGTAATTGTGGTTGTCCATTTATTCAGAGATGGAAGCATTGATGAAGATGTGATTCTTCATCCTGATTTATATTTAAATGCAATCACATCCAGTTTTATCTTTTTTAATGCTATCACACTTTTTTTTCTGGGACTTCTTACATTTAAACTCTTTAAAAGCAAAAGCGCAGGTTTATTTATTCAACTAACTCCTTTTCTTTCAGTTGTTTATTTAAATCTTTCAAACAGAGTGCTTCCGGAATTCTTTGCCTTAATAATTGTTGCATTTGTTTTCCTTATTACGATTTATTATGTAAAATTATGTGAGGAGAAAAACCTTACAAACGATAAAAAATTTCCACTTCTTTTTGCAATCATGATTGGATTTGCAATAAGCACAAAAATTACCTTTTTGCCTTTTGGGCTGATTCCTGTTTTGGTATTGCGAACATTTCGCGAAAAACTCAAATTTGCATTTTACTCTGTTTTTAGTTTAGTATTCTTCTTGCTCCCAGCTTTAAACAGATGGAATTACTTTTCAACCTGGATGAAAGGCTTGTTATTGCATAGTGGTCAATATGGAAAAGGTGATACGAATGTGGTTGATAAAGCAATCTTTAAGCAAAACCTACTTGAAATTTATCACAACGATCCTATTCTTATATATCTGCTTGTATTTTTACTGATAGGATTTTTTATTTACTTTATTCCGCAGCTTAAACTGAAGCAAAAAAAGGATAGTTGGTTTATCGCTTTTATAGGTTTTTCAGTTGTGACAGGATTTACAGTTATTCTTATTGCCAAGCAAATGAAACTGTATTATCTTTCTCCAGCCTATGTAATGGCTATTCCTTCACTGTTTCTATTGTTGACTATTTTGAAAAGGAATAAATATTTTCAAAAGGGGCTCTTTACATCTGCATTTCTTATTTTAACTGCATTTCTTTCTATATGTGAGCTTAAGCCTACTTTTGCACATTATGAATCGAATAGTAAAGATCGCCAAGTTACACAAAAAGTGGTGACCGAAAAATATGCAAATGTACCCATTGCTAATGCTTCTAATTATTATGGATCACCATTTTATGGATATTCTGTACATTATGGACTGGCGTATAGCAACGACCATCGCAAAAAAGAACTTTTACCGCTTTTGATGAAGCTAATGCCAAATTTTTACTCATTTCATACATGGAATAACCGATTTAATTATTGGGATGGAAGCGCTTTTACTCTTACAGATATCCTTAAAAGAAATGACAGCGTTTATCTTTATATTGGTGATGAAGAAACATTAAAACGAATTCCAAATGAATCACTTGGAATAAACAGAAGAATGGAAACAACTGAGGATGTTGTGTATACTAATAGTACAACTTCTGAAGTACTCATCAAGATAAAACGAGATTCAGGCAAAGGGAAAAACTGGGCTGTTCAATGTGATTTAGAACGTAGAAATGAAAACGGTGAAAACTTTATTTTTGAGAACAATTTGTTGGCTGATGCAGGAAATACTCAATGTTCCGAAAAATCATTTTCTGGGAAGTATTCATCTAAACTTAATAAAGATCAGCAGTTTGGAATAGGTACTGCATTAACAGATGTAGAAAAAGGCGACACTTATACCATTTCTGTCTGGAAGTTTAATAACAGCAACCAGAAATCAGGGTTGGTTGTTGCATCTGTAACCCAAGATAAATTTTATAAGATTGAAACCTACTCTGTTGAAGAGAAAAGTGGTTGGGTAAAAATTCAGATTACGATAAAAGTTGGTGAAGACTTAAACGGAGAAGACCTGAAAATTTACTGTTGGCAGGCGGATGATGAAACGCCTTCTTATTGGGATGATTTCAAAATAGAAAAAAGTGTTGAATGATTATTGGTTATTTGATATTGAATCAGATTGATTTGTAGCAATAACAACTTTATCAATTAAATAGATCGGTCGGTTTCGGGTTTGGCGAAAAATATTTCCGATGTATTCCCCGATGAATCCAAGTAAAAAGAAGTGTAATCCAAATGCGAAGCTGATAAATACAATCAGAGTTGAATAGCCACTAACCGGATTACCAATAAATTTCATCACGATTGAGAAAATAGCAAGTACAACACTGATCAATCCAAAGACAGTTCCAAGTAAAATGCCAACTCTTAAAGGAGTAACAGAATTGTTAATAATTGCAGTGAATGAAAAGCTTATGAGCTTTCGGTAAGTGTATTTGCTTTCCCCGGCGAAACGGGAAGGAGCTTCAAAATAGAGGGATTTTTTTTGGAACCCGATACTTTGTATAATTCCCCTGATGTATCGGTTTGATTCACGGTAATTTGTCCGTAAAATATCCGCTACTCTTCTTGAAATCAAAAAGAAATCGGATGCATTTGGGTCAAATTTTAAATCAGAAATTTTGTTCAATAATGAGTAGAATGCTTTGGATAACAGTTTTTTTACAAATCCCGAATCAGCATTGCTGGTACGAATCATTGTAATGATTTCATTTCCAATGATAAATTCATTCATCATATCAGAGATTAAATGGGGTGGATGTTGCAAATCGGCATCCATACAAATGATAGCGTCTCCACATGCATGGTCAATTCCAGCAATCATGGCAGCTTCATGCCCAAAATTTCGGGAAAAATGAATGACTTTAACTAATGCGTTGCTTTTGCAGAATGAATCTAGAATTTGAGTTGAATTATCTGTACTTCCGTCATTTATAAAAATCAATTCATATGAATAGGCTTCAATTTGTTTTAATAATTCATTGTAAAAGTGAATCAAACCCTTTTCTTCGTTATAAACAGATATAATTATGGAAATATGAAGCATATTGATTTTATTTAACTGTTAAGAAAAAATCATCAATGAAAACAGGAACACCTGTTTGGTTCCAAAAGTAAACTTTCAAAATATGATATTTATCAACTATTGTATTTATTTTTTGATCGAATTGTATTTTACTCCATTTGTCTTGTTGTATTTGGTTATTTATATCGACTGACTGCCATAATATCTTTTGTCCTTCAGTAGAATTAACCTCAATAATAAGTTTTAATCCATTTATTATTGGGCCTTTTGTAAAACACATTGCAGTTCCTTTAACTTGACTTAAATTTGTATTTGTAATGTTATCGATTTGAGCTTCAAAACCACTGCTATATGGCATTATGGAGTCTGTTCTTGAAACGTATATGCCTGAATATGATAAATTAGACGTTTCTATGGTTTTCGGATTTGTTTGAAAACGATTAAGTTCTTCATTTTCGAAATTTGTAAAATAAGAGTATTTGTCAATAAATGGGAAAATATTTATTTTTACAAAATAACGTTTATATTCATTCCAATCCCAGCTTGTTCCATAAAAACATTTATCATAAACAGATGTAAGTTTTAAATTATATAAAATTATGAATATTAATAAAGAAAAGAATGATAGTTTTATGATAAATTTTGATTTAATGAGGATATTGTAAATCAAACTTGTTAAAGGAATACTGAATAAAGCAAGATACTCAACCGTAGGACGTTGTCCAAAGCTACATCCATAGGACCAACAATGCCATGATGAAAAAACATATATGATGCAGAGCAAAGAACATGCAAATATGATTCCTTTAAATTTATGATTAAATATATAATAAATTATAGAAAATGAAATTATTACATATAGAGGAACGTAAAGAAACATACCATTATTTGTCGAAAATAAAAACTTAAGGATTTTGGGGTGTGACCAAATAAAGTATTCATTTTCATAAGAATATGAAAATAAATTATTGTAAGCATATTTGTAATACAAGAGCTGTGGAATCATTAAGATGATAATAATTGTCAGAACTATCAATATGTTTTTAAGACTTATAAGACTTGAAATATTTTTTTCAAAACCGTGAAGTGTAATAAGATTAAGAATGATTGTGAAAAATATAAATATAATGTTTATCTGCCTAATTAGTATAATTACCGCACCCAAAATGGATAGAAATATTAAATATTTAGTATTTGTATAGCATGTCAATTTGAATTTGTGAAAATAATAAATAAATACACAAAACATTGAAAACGAATATACATGAGACATCCCAGATTCATAAATAGTGTAGTAATATAAATTAGTCCCAAATAAAAGAATTCCTGCTGTAAGTATTGCTGCAGTTATTGAATATTTTGCTTTCAAAAATCGGACGAGAAAGAAAATGCCAATACAAAGCCAGAATACGGATGCAAATCGTATCATCAAGTGATTTGCAGTGGTAAATCCAGAGATGTCTTCTTTTCTATCAGGAAATAACTCAGAAACAAGATAAAAAGGAGCTTCAAGAAGAGCAACTCCAATTGGATATTTTGAAATTACTTTTTTATGAATCGTATCGAGCGTGAATCCATAACCTGTTTTGTATTCAATATTTTCAGGGAATTTAGACAATTTGAAATGATAGTGAAAAAGTGCAGGTAGGTAAACATAATATCCAGCTTTATCTGCCCATATTTCACCTTGATAGGTAAAAGTTAAGTTTTTAGAATACTTATGAATACTTATTATTTCAAGGTAAGTAAATAAAATAAAAAATATTATAATTTCAATTATATATAATTTTGTAATTTGAAAATATTTCATAATTTTATTGTTAATTACAATTTTTTTAGATATTTGGGTTCCATAATGCCTTTAAAATAAGCTTTATTAAATTTAGTGGAATCGAAGTCAAAAATTGAACCGGAATGTTGGAGAAAATTTTTATATGAGATACTATGATACTCCAGTTTTTTGTTTGGTAAATTATTTATTGATACTTGATGATTCCCTAATGCTATATATTTTGCCTGATAGTCGAATTTAAGTTTTGACATAGAAGGAGCTGAAATCTCAAAATGGACACAAATGTCATTACTAAAAAGAGTGAAAATCCCTTTATCGTTTGAAAACGTATTTACTCCAACTGACCAATCTTTATTCCATCCTCTAATTACAGCACCCTCAATAGGCCTTAGAGTTGATTTATCAATAATTTGTCCCAAAAGAACAATATTTTCATATCCCAGCATATTATAGTAGTTTACCATTTGTTTGCAGGAATTAGTTGATTTATATCTCTTGAGATCTTCAATTTCAAAGGCAGCGGGTTTGATGGTTCCAATCATTTTCATTTTCTTGTCTTTTGTAAAAGTAATACCATTATGGTTCATGATCCCAGTATATGCATGTTCATACACTGAAGCAGGCACTTCCTGAAATTGCCACCACCCATATCCTGCGCCTCCACAATCAACCACTCTCTTAAATGTTTTAACCAGAAATTCACGTTGTTCATCATAGGTGTTTATTTTATTATCAGCAGGTAAAGAAGTTTCTCCAATCATCCATGGCTTATTTATATATTTACTGTACCAGTAAATTTCATTCATTACTCTCATTGGATTGTAGGTGTGAAATGAAACAAAATCAACAGGCAAAATTTCCGGATCCCATTCAAAAACTTCTATTGGTTCTGCAAAACCAATGGTAAGTAATTGGAATGGAGCATATTTATTCATCATGTCTTTCCATGAACTGACAATTTGAAAAGCTTCATTCTTTTCTCTCGCTTTTTGATCTTCGGGTAATGTATAGTTATCAAAATATAGCGGCTCATTCATAAAATCATAAGCATAAATTGTTGGTTCATTTTGAAAAAACTTAAGTAAATTCTGTGTGAAAGTTTCTGTAATTGAATTGTTTACAGGGGGTTGTATCAATAACATTACTCTAAGTTTGTTGTTCTTTGCTATTTTTATTATGTCCTTTAAAGCTGAAATAATTTCATTTTTATGCTCGTTAATGAATATTTTTTTATTCTCACAGAAATAATAGGGTTTTGAGTTTTCATAACATACTCTGACGAAAACAATTCTTAATGTATTAAAG
>Ga0209639_1002978_pt1 | contig 12059 bp, 7 predicted proteins | sample EPASupsiteHSE605_FD_187268 | JGI IMG/M metagenome (GOLD analysis project Ga0209639, IMG submission 187268) | Bioremediated contaminated groundwater from EPA Superfund site, New Mexico - Sample HSE6-05 (SPAdes) (version 2) | ecosystem: Environmental > Aquatic > Deep subsurface > Groundwater >...
TAGTTCTTCTATATACCAATCTGGTATCGTGACGATTACACCTACGCTGCTAAATTTAATGAGGATAGGTATGAGTACTTCATTTTTGGTTACATCTATACTTGGATTGGCGATTAAAAAATCTTCAAGTCTCAAGCTGTGTAAAATTTCCCCCGATGGGTAAACCAATTCAATTGTAACAGGATTCTCTTTATCAATTCTGAATATATTAAACCCGGCAGTCATATTTAGTCTGCTTTCATTATAAGTCATTGTTGGATAATAAGAACAAAGTTCGCCACCTGCGCTGTTTGTGAAATCGGTGTAGGGATAAAGATTGTTCACAACTAATGTTGCCGAAGGTCCGCCATTTGCAGCAGGACCTAATCCTCTCACTTCTACAGTCATTTTAATGTGAGAGCTTTCAAAAGGAATTGTATCACGTACCCAATATGTTTCGGGAACGTTAATGATTTTGCTACCTAAATACAATGAGTCGTTCGTGTTAATGGTTGTATTATCAAAATATCCGGGATGGGCAAAGAGAATATTTCCCATATTGCCAGCCTGTGGATCGCTAATTCTGGTGTCGTCATATGGATTTCCAATACATACGATGCGATAATCCCCTGGTTCCAGTTTTAATCGGGTACTTTGTCTGGTTATCAATTCGTTCTGATCGATTAATTTAGTATCTACAAGATGATTCTCTGAATCGAAAACATACAGATTTACTTTCCCGATTTTCTGGTTAAATATCTGCGTAACCCCATCTCCCTTATAACTAAAGTATAAGTAGGTTCTTTCGCATTCAGACATATCATCATTTATACACCCTGTTGCCAGAACGAGGAGCAACAGTATGGTAATAGTTTGTATGTATTTCATTTCTGTATGTTTTAAAGAGTTAAAGACAGTCGGACAGGCATTGCTGCCCGACTGGTGTTATTCAATTACTTTTCCCAAATTGACTTATTGGTACTGAGGGGTCAAAGTCATTATAGTCCATGGAGTTACCGTTACTTTTACAATTACACAGATATAATCATCCGGATCCCAAGGTCCAATATTGTCTTCTGTGAATTTCATGTCAACCTTGTAAATGTATCCAGGTAACGGTACTGAAGCTTCTGCAAAGCTTGCGGTAACGACATAGTTGAATCCAGACAATCCTCCACCAACAGTCATAACGTTATTCAAAACCAATTTAATATTAGGAAATCCAGCAGGATCCGGGAAGAAATTGTATACAAACTTTTTATTTGTATCAGGATTGTAAATATCTGTTGATGCATCAAAAGGTACGTTATCAAATCCGTTAAATGCCCAAGCGATTGCACCGGCTCCAAATACATATTCTTGATTTGGTTCATCTGCTGTTTCTCCAGGTTCAAGAATATTGGTAGGTACAACTAGCATCTGGGATAAACCCGGAGTTGCTGCAATAGATTTTGAAAGAGAAATATCAATCAAACCGATGCCTGCTAAATTGAAACTGGAATACATTGCAGGGGCAACGTTTAGATCTGTACATTGAATATTTCCAATTTCCATACGGGCAACCAATGGGTTGATTGTCACTGCAGCTTCCCATTGACTTAAGTTACCATCTACATGTGTATTGTCTGTAAAAGCAGGATCAGCCTCTGTTAATTCGGCTTCGCCCCATAATGTTACATAGCCTTTAGTCGATAACGAAGTTCCAAATACTTGATTCTCTTCTACAGCTAATAGAACAGACGATTTTATAACATTGACATTTGTCCAGGTAAAATCTTTACCATTTTGCCAGTTCCCAACTACTAGTACTTTATCAACCATTGGATCTAGATTGTGAAATACATATCCATCTCCTGGACCAGTTAATGCAGCCCATGCGACTGCATCAGAAGCACTAAATGTTTCGGTTCTGTAAATAGGTCCATTTGTTCCATCTTTATCAAAGAAAATGATTTTAAGATCTTGAAGAATAATATCCTCTTGGTCATCTGTTACTCCATCAGTACCGGTTTCAATGGCTTTTGTGTCCAAAGAGCCTGCAATTCCATTGAGTTTCAGGGAGACACTCTTCTTTGCTCCGTCTCCGTTTTCGATCGTAGGATCGTCTTCTGTGCTGCACGCGAACAAACCTAGGCCCGCGCAGGCAACTAGTAAATAGCTAAAAAGTTTCATAATAAATAGTGTTAACTGTGAGTAATAAAATAATTAACTGTGAATCATAAATCTTCCAGTAGTTTGTTCAGTTGGTCCAGGTTTTCGCTGGCTTCTGAGAGGCCCTTATCAGCCGCCTTGATGAAATATTCTTTCGCCTCCGTGTATTTGCCACTTTGGGCCAAAGCAACTCCAAGGTTATTCCACACCTCTGGCTGATCTTTCATTTTTTCCATATTCTTCATAGCCTCAGTAGTCTGACCTTTTTCAATCAGTACTGCTGCAGCATTGGTTATCGCTACCGGGCTTTCCGGAAACGTTTGTGCGGCAATGGCGAATGATTCGTTTCTTGCCTGGGAGCCTTTCTCGTAACTGTAAGCTACCTGATCCATTTCGTTCAGGCTCAATAGCTTTGGATTTGTTTTGATTTGTTCTTTTGCTTTGTCTATAGTAAATTGTTTAACGGTGAAGTTTACAACACAGGTATTGCGACGAAGGGGTGGAAACAGATCCTGTAGAATTGTCTGATATGTTTTACCACTGTTAAGCTCCATGATTCTTCTTTCGCGACCATCCATTACGTCGGTACTTTTAATTATATCAAGGACTTTGTCTTTATCTTCGATTGTATAACTCTCTAACGCTTTTACAAGACCATCCCAATCTTCGCCTTTCCAGTCCAGGATAAAGAGTCCTTTTTCCAGACTATGGCTTTTTTGTAGATGGGCAGCCAGCGATTTAGCGCGGTTTTCAGAAAGTTTCATATTATTGAGATAGATACCTTCGGGCGATGCAAAACCTGTAATATTTATATTTGTAAGCGTAATGTCGCTATTGTTCTTAATGTTGCGGAGGGTAGAAGCTACCTTTTCAAGCTCTGCCTCGTTATTATCGAAAGTGGGGAGAACTACATAGCTGCCTACCTTATAGTTTAGATAAATCTCCAGAATTTCGTTTCGCATTTTGATTGCTTCAACTTCGGGCGTAATATAATTAACTACGTACGAGGGTTTGAACTCTTCTTTCAATACAGGAGATGCGAGCAATCGCTCTTCTCTGCCAAGTCCGCAGAGCGCACATCCGGTTATTTCCTGATTTAATACCAGTTTTCCTTTTTTCATCCATTGGCTGTAAGGAACAGTCGTTTTGTATTCAATTACCTGGGCTTCCGTATTGATTCTATGAATCATTGCAAATGGCTGCTGACTAAATTCAGGTTTGCCATTTAACTGTAATGTCCGTTTCAATACTTTGTTTCTTGTGTTTCCACTAATTACAACAGGAGGTAATTCCTTTGTATCCTTATTGTCGGACGAAATTAGTACAGGAGTCAAAGTAATCATATGCTGGGAGTTAATATCCAGCTTGCTGATATTGATATTCATACTAATATCAAGCTCCTGTCCACTTTTCTTGATAAGTTGATTTTCGACAGATATTTCGCTGGAGTAATTTCCCTGAGCCACTACATTTGCTGAAATCAGCAGTGAGGCTATTAGTATGTTGGTGAATGTTTTCATAATGCTCAGGTTTATTTAATTATATAAATAATGGATATGGCTGCTTTAGTAACTCCAAAATAATCTTTTGTGTCTTTTTTTATCCATTCTCCGCAGTTCACACAAACGTATTTGTCGTGATCTAAGCGTGCGTATCCTGCACCAATTACTGCTTCCATGCTCCAGTGCGGACTTAATATCCATTGATATCCATAGGAAATACCTCCGCCCCAAAGATTGCCTTCGTAACGGTATTTTTCCATATTGTCACTTAGGAATGAAAGTCCCCCCACATTATACGCAGCATAATGCCCATGAAGACCCAGGAAATGGCCGTTAAATTTTTCACAAAACCAGTATCGCACCTCAGGTTGAATCCCAATGTGTTTAAACTTTCCATTTTCTCCGAAGTTCCATGGATTGTAATTGCCTGAAATGTCGAGTGTAACTTTTCGGCTAAGACTCAATTCGACACCAAGGTTCATGGTGCTGGTAAGGTCGTAAAGCAGGTTACTCTTTACAGCAAAAGTTTGTCCATATGTTGCTGCGAACGGGGCAAACAGAACTAGTAGAATGATTAAAAGTCGTTTCATATTCTTTATATTAAAATGACCTGTAAATAAATATTTTTTATCCTGGCTAAAGTAATATCTTTCATCCTCATCGATTAAATTGGACATACCACTGTAAACATGGAATATGAACAACAACTTATCATATTGAAGATTAAAGAGAAGGTCAATTTTTTAATAAATTGACATTTAGGGAAATAATAAATTTGCGGATATTTGTTAAAGAGAAGGTCGTACGAAATAATATTAAAAAAAAATACTAAATAGTTACAGATTAAAGAAAAGGTCTTTTTGTAATATAAAATACTAATTAATTCAGTTAGCAGATATTTGGTGAAAGAGAAGGTCTTCACTATATCAACACAAAGTATAAACGAAATGTTTATACCATGAATGGGTAATTGTATTTTTTATATTAATTTATATTATAAAAGGTTACGAATTATTCTTGTATAGATCAAAATCAGGCGCACTTTTATTTATTTAAAGCGACATCTCGATGGTTTGTATTTGTAGAATTGTTTTTGACGATTGATATAAAATTGGATATATTTAACCTTATTTGCTTATTTTAGATTTATGATGTTTTTCTTTTTAGCTTAATTAAAGCTATGTTACTGATATTGGATGACCTTTAAGTTTTCTTTAAACATATTCTCTATCGTATCTCTTTGGGATAAATTAATTATAATAGATCAAAATTCAAGCTTGATTAGGTCTGGATTTGTTTTATCCCCGGATTTTATAAATAAAGTAATAAAATTCTTCCTCCCGACTAAGGGTTTTTATTTAATTTTACGACTCTAATAAGGATGAAGCCTAAATTTACTTAATGTCTGATTATTGGGAAAACACAATAACAATACCATGCAGTTAGTTTGCAGTTTGGCTACGCTTGACTCGCAAGTAGCGCTCAAATCACTTTATATGGTCTATTTTGACCGTTTAATGCGATTTGTGACTTGTCATGTCGGATCCGAGCCAGTAGCAGAAGAAATCGTATCAGATACATTTTTAGCAGTTTGGGAAAATAGAAAATCTCTTTTAGAGGTGACAAACTTCGATTCCTATATTTTTACAATTGCCCGACATAAATCGATATCGTATTTTCGCGCTAATCAAATGATTAAAGTGGAAATAGATGAAACTGTTACTGATCTTTTTTTTCAAACAGATACTACTCCTGAAGAAGATTTCATATCCAAAGAAACTGTGAATAGCTTGAATAATGCTATCAATTCGCTTCCGGACAAGTGTAAAATGGCATTTAAATTGGTGCGAGAAGATAAAATGAAATATAAGGATGCTGCTCAAGTACTGGATATATCTGTCAAAACATTGGAGGCACACATTACAACCGCAGTTAAAAAAATAAGAGAAGCATTGAGTAAAGAATTGGAATGATTCGATTCTTTTTTTAACAAGACTAAGGGTTTTTTCTTTTTCGTGCGACTTTACTATCAGAACGATAAAATTCATGGAATATAAAATAGATCATATAATAGCACGGGTTCTTTCCGGAGAAAGTTCATCGGATGATATTCTTAAACTAAGTGATTGGCTTAATGCCGATCATAAAAATAAAGATGAGTTTCGGAAGTTAAAGAACTACTGGGATGCAGAAGTTTCTTTTAGGAACTCTGTTGCGCCGGAAATAGCATTGAAGAAACTACGGGATAAAATTGATTTTGTTGAGAAAAAGAGAAAACAGAAAAAGTTTATAACCATAATACTTCCAATAGCCGCAAGTATTTGTCTTCTAATTATGATTTCTACTTTATACTACTTTAAGAATGATAAAGGAGCTGTTGAGTATTATACGTATGTTACCAGCAATAATATTTCTCAATTTACATTGGCCGATGGAACAAAAGTTTCATTAAATAAAGATAGTAAATTAACTTATTCAAATTCTTTTGGAATTGACTCTCGCCAGGTAAAGTTAGAAGGAGAAGGGTATTTTGAAGTTACAAAAGATTCTTCCCGGGTTTTTGAGGTAAAGATGGATCAGGCTTCAATTAAGGTTTTAGGAACTAAATTTAATGTAAAAGCGAGTCCATATGAGAATTCGATTGAGGCAACTTTAGTGGAAGGTTCAATTCGTTTTGAAAGTGAAACGCAAAAGATTTTGCTAAATCCAAATCAGCAGTTAATCTTTAATAAGCAAACAACTAAAATAGATATAAACAATTCCAGTCCGGAAAGTGTGATAGCGTGGAAAGATAATATAAATAAGTATAAGTCAAGAACATTGAAATATCTTATAAACGACCTGGAGGAAAAATATCACGTAAAAATTGTGATAGAAAATCCCAGATTGGTTAATGTAGTTGTTACGGGATCTTTTGGTGCAGATCAAACGGTTAAAGAAGCTCTGGATGTTATATCCCGGAGCATACCTATGAAATGGAGCAAGAAAGATTCAATTTATTATATAAGATAAAGTGTATCATTAAAATAGTCTAATCATTAAAATAAGGAGCCTATGTAGTAGATAATGCAAAAATATTTACAAAAAAAAACCGACAATGTGGGGCATCGCCGGTTTTAATTATCAAAGATTTATTAACAGCTTTATGCATGTCGGTCGGCAAACTCAAATGCATGAAGTGATCGTTAACCTTTTACAAAACAAAAATATGGAAAATGTTTCGTATTTCAGGTCTTTTTTAAGCAAGGACGTGAAAAAAATAGTTCAAATTATGAGAATTTCTTTTTTTATGTTATTTGTAACGCTTTTTCAAGCTGTAGCAGTTGAGTCTTATTCTCAAACGAAAATGGTAACTGTAGAAGCAAATCAAATTTCTTTGAACAATCTTTTCTCTATTATTGAGAAGCAAAGCGAATTTTTATTCTTTTATGTAGACGAAGATGTTGATAATGTATATGTCAATGTCCGCATGAAGAATAATAAAGTAGACAACATCCTTTCTGAGGCATTGCGGGGAACAAATTTGTCTTATACGATAAATGATCGTAATGTTAACATTTACAAGGCAATTCCAGCATCTCAACAACGACTTAACAAAGTTACTGGTAAAGTCCTTGATTCGCACGGTGAAGCTATTATTGGAGCCAACGTTGTTGTAAAGGGTACCACAAAGGGTACCACAACCGATCTGGATGGAAATTACAGTATTGAAGTGTCTTCCAAAGATGTGCTTCAGATTTCATATATAGGTTACATTCCTCAGGAAATCTTTGTTGGAGAAAAATCTACGATCATTGTTACATTGGTCGAAGATGCACTGAAATTGGCTGAAGTTGTGGTTGTTGGTTACGGTACAATGGAGAAAAAGCAAGTAACAAGTTCGATCACTTCGCTGAAAGGTGAAGATTTGATGGCTGGCGTTGGAGGATCTTCCATCGCGACTGCTATGCAAGGAAAGATCGGCGGACTTATTATTTCGGGTACAGGTAGTCCAAACTCATCGAGTACATTCCAGTTACGGGGTATGACCTCTATCAATGCTGGTAAATCTCCGTTGATTGTGATTGATGGATTTCCCGGAGGAGATATTCGTTCATTGGTACAGGAAGATATTTTGTCTATCGACGTATTGAAAGATGCTTCTGCAGGTGCTATCTATGGAACACGTGCCGCTTCGGGGGTTATTCTTATTACCACCAAAAATGGGTCAAATACCAATGGAAAAGTAAAACTATCCTACAATAGTGAATTCTCTAAAAAACAAGATTACGGCAAACTGGATATGCTGTCGGCCGAAGAATATGTATCTTATGGCCGGGGTACCGATTATGGCACAAAAACAGATTGGTATGATGAAATGATAAATCATGGTAATTTCTCACAAAAGCATCATGTTACATTAGATGCCGGTACTGAAAAGGCACAGATTTATACCTCTTTTACCTATGATAATAATGAAGGTATTGCTATCGAAGATTCACGCCAGGATTACGCTGGTCGAATTAACGCTAGCTTTAAGTTGTTGGACGACTGGGTGGAACTTAAAACAAATACATACTACCGTCAGGCAGCACGTAACAACAACTTCCCCAATTTCCAACAAGCCTTGCGTAATAATCCAACCCGTTCTCCATACGATGCAAATTCTACTTCAGGATATAACGTGTGGACAAATGAATCTCTGGATTATAATACGGTTGCCGATTCAAGATTAAATGATTACTACGGATTGGATAAATGGTTTCAACCGGATGTAACTCTGAAAGTAAACATCAAACCTGTTCCGGGTTTATCTGTACAGCAAGTTGTTGGCTATGAAAACCGTCAGTGGGAAAATCATGTGTATCGTTCTAAATATCATGCTACAGAAGTATCTAACTCAAGAAAAGGATATGCTTATCTTGGCTTTAGTAAAACAGAAAACGTTACTTCTGAGGGGTATGCGAGCTATGTAAATGAATTTAATGGGCATACGATTAATGGCGCTGCTGGTTATTCGTACTTTGAGAGCAATGGTGAAGGTTTTAATATGTCAAATCTTAACTATACAAATGATTTGATTAAATATTGGAACATTGGAGAAGGTTCATATTTGAGTGATGGAAAAGCATCCATGTCTTCCAGTAAAAATATAGCTGAACGTTTATTCTCTCTATTTGCCCGCGCAAACTATTCTTATAAGGATCGTTATATGCTATCTGCAAGTATCCGCCGGGAAGGTTCTTCTAAATTTGCCGAGAACAAACGCTGGGCTAATTTCTGGTCATTATCCGGAGGATGGCGCATCTCTAACGAATCTTTTATGAAGGGGATAACTTGGGTAGACGATTTGAAATTGCGTGTTGGCTATGGTGTAACCGGAAATAATGATTTTAGTTCCTCTTTCATGGCAAATATGCTGGGTTCAGATGCATATTGGATGTTACCGGATGGATCGTGGGCTTACTCTTATGGTAAATCTCAAAACGTAAACCCGAAGCTTGGATGGGAAGAGAAAAAAGAATGGAACTTAGGTGTTGACTACTCCTTATTCAAGGACCGTTTGTATGGTAAGTTTGATCTCTATCGTCGTAAAGTGGATGGAATGATTTATAGTGTAAAAGTGCCTCAACCACCATTCACCCAGGGAAATCAATATCAAAATATTGGTAATATGGAGAATAAAGGTTGGGAATTTGAGATCGGTGGAGATATTGTACGTTCCAAAGATTGGACTTATACCTCTAACATCAGTTTAAGTCATAATACAACCAAGATTCTTTCTTTGTGGGGTGACAATACTTATTATACTTCAGGAGGATTTCCTGCTCCGGGTTCGCCGGGCGATGCTCTTCGAATTGAAGAGGGAACAACTATTGGTAGCTTCTATATTTGGAAATTTGCCGGATTCGATGAAACAGGTAATTTTCTTTTGTACAACAAAGACGGAGAAGTAATTCCTGCTAGTGAAAAAACGCAGTCAGACAAGCAATATGTAGGCAACTATACTCCTAAATTAGTAGCTTCATGGAATCATACTGTACGTTACAAGAACTTGGATATGGGTATTAATCTACGTAGCTGGATCGATTTTGACGTATACAACACGATCAATATGTACTTTGGTATCAAAAACGTAGATGATCTGAACGTGTTACGTTCAGCTTATGGTAAGTTTGACCACATCACAGGTGAGAAGCAATTGTGTGACTATTACCTTGAAGATGGAACTTTCCTGAAGATCGATGCGATTACTTTAGGCTATACGTTGCCAATGAAGAAATACACAAAATTTGTTGATCGCCTTCGTGTCTATGGTACGGTAGGTAATGTTGCAACCTTTACTAAATACAGTGGTATGAATCCCGAAGTAAACGTTACTGGATGGGAAGGTGGTATTGAGTGGTTTGATGGAATCTATCCTCAAGTACGCACTTATACATTAGGTATTCAATTAAACTTCTAAACACTAAAATGATGAAAAAGATCAAATGTTTAAATATCTTACCTTGGTGTCTTTATTTATTATTATTATGTTCGGCTTGTAGTGTCGATCCGACATTTTATTCCCAGGTAGTTCCAGAGACATTCTATGATTCTCAAGATAATGTATGGCAACGTTTTAACCGACCATTTACCCATTGGCGCTGGTATTTAGGTCAAAGTGACTCACGTTGGATGCTGCAAGAGCTTGGTACAGATGAATTCTGTTTGCCAACACGTGGTAGTGACTGGTATAACGGTGGAGTTTTTCAATTATTCCACCATCACGAATACTATGATCAGATGACTCGTATTTCCGATGGTTGGACAAATTACGCCATGGGTGTTGCACTAGCCTGGGATGCGTTGGAAGACTTACAGAAAATAGATTTTGACAAATTAGGCTTCGAAGCAGGCACACGTGAATCCATGCTAAAACAACAACAAGCTCTGGTTGCGTCATTTTATCTTGACGGACTAGATCTTTTTGGAGGTGTACCGTTGTATACGACTACACAATCAGAAGTTAAAGAACGTTCTACAGATGTTGAAACTTTTAACTTTATTGATTCTTTATTGACCGATGCTATTCCCCAATTACCGCTAAAAGAGAACTTAGGCGGATTTGAGAATGGAAGTATCAACAGGGCCGCAGGAGCAACATTGAAAGCACGTCTTTATTTCAATGCCAAATCATATATTGGTAAAGATATGTTTACAGAAGCAGCTGCTATTTGTGAGGATATTATTGCAGGGAAATATGGGAAATATTCGTTAGAATCTGATTGGACCAATATTTTTGGCTTTAACAATGCTACATGTCCTGAAATTATTTGGTCTGTTCCAAGTGAAAATGCCAAGTTGCAAACGGATGGTATGTATTGGGGGTTAATGGTTCCTTACAACTTTAAAAACTATCTTGGAGGATTGGAAAGTTCAGGATCAGATAATGGTATCTGTTTGATCCCTAGTTTAGATCCTACAGGCAAACGTTATCCATATAAATTGGGTGGCGCTTACGAGAAATTTGAAAATACTGATGTGCGTAAACAACTTTATGTTTATGAAGGTAATGGTAAGTATCGTGGAATGTTTATCGTTGGAGAGCTTACAAATCCTCTTAATTCTACCTGGCAATGTAAAGGAAATCGTGAATACAAAGGAAAGGTTATTGTTGAACGCGACCAAATTTCATATTTTGCAAAGTTAGGAACAGAGCAATATCCAACGTTAGAATCTCTTCCTTCAACAATTGCTACAGCGGAAGAGTCATCAGGGGTGCGACTAACTAAACGTAGTCCTCGTCCAACCCAAACTGATGTTCTTCGTATGTATGATCCTGACATACCTGTAATCCGCCTTGCTGAGATTTACTATATGTTAGCTGAATGCAAAATGCGTGCAGGAGACAAACAAGGAGCTGCAGATATTATTAACAATATAAGAAAGCGTTACTTTGTTGGAGGTATTGATACTAATCCTGTAACAGCTGCTAATTTGGATAAATACAGAATGTTGGATGAATGGCAACAGGAATTTTTAGGCGAAGGACGTCGTCGTACCGACCTTATTCGTTGGGACGCTTACGTAACTGAAAATTGGTGGGACCACAAGGCAACCAATAACAATAACTTAAATCGTTTCCCTATTCATACCAGTATTATTGGTGCGAACAATTTGTTAGAACAAAATCCGGGTTACGATAATAAATAATCCAGTTGATTTATAGAAAAGAGGAGGATGGTACATAGTGCCATCCTCTCTTTCTTATTTTTCGTTTCTTAGGAGCAATTAATTTCTGGAATGAATACTCTCCTTTGTTAATTATAAAGTAAAAACATTAGTGTCCCGTTAAAATCGGGACGAGTTAATAATTAATCAAACAACCCCGGAATAAGGGGATTAAATTGATCTTTGACATCATTGAAATTAGTCTTATCAAACAGATCTTGTAAAGGTGTTTTG
>Ga0209639_1002982_pt1 | contig 12038 bp, 9 predicted proteins | sample EPASupsiteHSE605_FD_187268 | JGI IMG/M metagenome (GOLD analysis project Ga0209639, IMG submission 187268) | Bioremediated contaminated groundwater from EPA Superfund site, New Mexico - Sample HSE6-05 (SPAdes) (version 2) | ecosystem: Environmental > Aquatic > Deep subsurface > Groundwater >...
TCTCCCCGGTCCCGCACCCCACGTCGAGCACGTCGCCGGCGATCTCTCCCGCCTCCTCGAGGGCTGCGATCTCTCCCTGCGCCCTCCCGATGTCCCACGGCGGAGTCATCCGATAGACCTCGTCGAAAAAATTCATGCAGTACTGGTGACAGTTCGACCGGAAAAATGCCGCTCTCCGCTTCGGGGCAGAAGGGCGCCAGCTCACAGCCCCGCTGAAGGAATGGGGGAAAAACGAGGACGGCATACTATTAACCGAGCGGATGTGTCCTTTCGGCGGGGGGGGTTCCGTTCCCGGAAAAAAGGGTGTTCGTCAGGTCACGACAAACGTGCCCGTCATCGTCGTCGGGTGCACGTCGCACCGGAAGAAGTACGTGCCCGGCGTGCTCGGCGCCGTGAAGGTGTAGGTCGTGGTCGCCGGCCCGGTCACGATCTGCCCCTGGAAGATCGGTGTCGATGCTGATGCGTCGGTGTAGACCGCCAGGTTGTGCGGCACATTCACATCCATATTGTTGAAGTTGACCGTGACCAGCGCCCCGGCCTGCACGGTGATCGTCGACTGGCTGAACGCCATGTTCTGGGCCGCAAGATCGACCGACGAGTTGAGGGCCGGGGTCGTCGTCACCGTGGCCGTGGGCTCGGCCGTCGGCGTTTCCGTCACGTTGGTCGTGGTCGTCGGGGTGGGGGTGACGGTCGGCGTCGTGCTGACATTTCCGATGGGCACCAGGCCCGGGGTGTTCGCATCGACCATTCTCCAGACCTCGCCCGAGTTCTGCGGTGTGATCCCGGGGCCGGCGTTCTGGTTGATCAGGACCAGGACCTCGCCGTCCGTGCCCTCGTACATCCCGCGGAGGAACGTGTTGAGCCTCCCGTTCGCGTTGTTCGCGACGGTCATCTCGGACGTCGTCCACATCGCGTTCTGTTCGGGAGTCAGGCTCGCCGCGTCGTCGGGCAGGGCGGTCGTATCGAGGCCGGCCGGCGGCGTGGCGACGAGGAGCGTCCCGTCGCCCACGGTGAAGCTGTTGGACCAGGTCCCGAAGACGTACGACCCCTGCTGCAGGGACGTGAGGTTGCTACCGCGATACACGACCCCGCCGACGACGGTGTTGCCGACGTCGTGGCCGAGCTCGACGATGGGGCCGATCAGCGGCTCCCCCGCATAACTGGTGATACTGCAGTTGGTGTCGGCCACCGTGCGGTTCATCGCGGGGTCGAAGCAGTGCGTGCCCTCACGGATGTTCCAGGGATAGGCGCCGCCGTTGTAGAGGACCAGGACCGACTCGAAGAGGTTCTGGCCGGCCATCGCGATGAACATCCGGTTGCTGCCGCCCGAGTCGAAGGACGCGAACGCCGGGTTGCGGAAGCCGTAGGCATAGATCTCGGGCGGGATGGATGCGTTCGATAGGAAGGGGTTGTCCGCCGGGATGCCGTACTGCAGGCCCTCGCTCGTGGTGTCCACGTCGATCCGGATCACCTTGCCCAGGAGCTTGGTCAGATCCTGGGCGTTGCCGATGCCCGGCGTGTGGCCTAAACCGGTATCGTCGGCCCGTCCGCCGTCTCCGAGGGTCAGGTAGAGGTAGTTGTCCGTCGGCCCGAAGAGGAGGATCCCGCCGTTGTGGTTTGTCTGCGGCTTGTCGACCTCGAGCAGGATCCGCTCGGTGGTGGTGTCCACGACGTCCGGGCTGGACAGGTTGACCGTGAACTCGGAGAGCCGGTTGGTGCAGTTCCAGCTCTGGTCGGCGCCGGCCCGGAGCGGCGCACTGTAGTAGGCGTAGACCTTACCGTTGGTCGAGAAGTTCGGGTGGAACGCGATCGAGAGCAGGCCCCGTTCGTCGTATGCCGGCAGGAGGGTCACCATTCGGTCGCGGATGTCCAGGAAGGGCTGATCGATGACCGTCCCGTTCATGTAGAAGATGTTCACGTACCCGTTCTGGTCGACCAGGAAGAGCCGGCCACTGCCGTCCCTGGCGTCCGCGACGAAGAGCGGTGACGTGAAGTTGCCTGCCACCCGCTCCAGCCCGATCGGCACGGCTGGCGCCTGCAGCATCGTCGTGGACTGGTTCCCGGTGATCGTCGCGGCCAGGGGCGAGGCCTGGTTCGTCAGGTCGGAGGCGTTCGTGGTCGGCGTCGGCGTCGGCGTCACCTCCATGAACTGAGCGATCAGCCCCGCAGAGAGGGCATCGGATAGCACCAGTATGTGGTCGTACGCTCGGTCCCGTGCCGCGACGTCCGCCACATAGTCCTGCGTATACCGCGCCACGAGTTCCTCCTTGAGCGTACTCAGGTGCATATGCAGGAGGTCCTTGAGCGCCTGTTCTGTCCAGTGCGGATTCGCCCCGGCGAGGAAGACCGCGATCTCGTCCGCGTTTGCCGTCCAGCGCGCCTCCGCGTCGGCCTGGGCCGTGGTGTTGTTCGCCTTGAGCGCATCGACGATCTCGACCGCGATCAGGATGTGCTCTTCGAGGAGCCCGGTCAGCTGGTCGGCGGTTGCGTCGCCGTAGAAGGGTCGGATAGCGTCTCCGAGGTCTGCCTGGTTCTGCAGAAGCCGTGCGGCGACCGCGTCCGTATCCGGCGCGTCATCGAGCGAGCTGATGATATAGAGTTTCGTGTATACCGAGTGGTCCGTCCAGAGCTCCCGCATATCGTTCATCAGCTCGAGTTCGGCCTGGGTCACGGTCTTCTCGCCGCCGAACCGATCCGGGAACTGCTCAAGGATCCCCATCGAGAACATGTCCGCCATCCCCAGGCCGACGCGATGGACCTCGTCGTAGGCGTCGGTATTGTCGCTCCCCGAGAGCCGCACGGACGCCTCGGTCAGCGTGACATTGAGATGGGTGCGCCACATCTCCTGCTGCTCCTGCTCGTTCCAGTTCGGGTTGAGCGCAGTAAGATCCGCAGCGATCTGGTCTGCGTTCTCGAACCACCGCGCCTGGAGTTCGGCGGCCCCCGTGGAGTTGTTGGCCTTGACTGCCGTTACGAGGTCGGCCGCGATCAACAGGTGCTCCTGGAGCAGGCCTCCGAACTCCTCGGCTTCGGCGTCACCGTACCAGGGGCGCATCGCATCCTGCATGTCCCGGTAGTTCTGGAGGAGCCGGGCGACCGATTCGTTCGTCCCGCCGGGAGTGTCGGCGATGTTGATGATGACCATTCGTGTCCAGAAGATGTGGTTCTCCCAGAGCTTGCGCCACTCGAGCTGCAGGTTCGCCTCTTCCTGGGTGAACACCGCCGTCCCGTTCGCCGGGGTCGGCGTCGGGGTGACGTTGCCCGTTATCGTCGGTGTCGGAGTGACGTTACCGTCGGATGTCGGCGTCGGAGTAACATTGCCGGTTATCGTCGGTGTGGGGGTGACGTTGCCCGTGGGCGTCGGGGTCACGGTCGGGCCGCCTGCCAGTTCGAGGGAGAAGAAGTCGAGGTTCTGTGCGTCCCTGACGAACTCGAGCCGAATGTAGTGCCTCCCCGCTGGCAGGGTGATGGTGGCCGTGGCATCCTCGTACACGTCGAACGACGCGGTGTCGGGGACCTCGACCCGTGTCTTCAGGACTCCGTCGACCCAGACCCAGACCGCACGATCGGCCCACGGGCTCGAGGCGCGGAAGGTCGCCAGGTAGTCTCCGGCCTCCTGGACGTCGACGGAGTAGATCAGCCACTCCGAACTCTTGACGAACGCGACCACATTGCCGCTACCGCCGGTCTCGATGTCGACGTCGTCCTCGCGATAGGCGCCGCCCTGGTTGCCGGGGGTCCGGTCGTACCAGGCCCAGCCCTGCCCGCCGACGTCGTAGTCCTCGGCCTCGATCCTGCCGGGGACGGCCGCAGGCGTCGCGGTGAAGGGCTCGAACCGATGCGTCGCGGAGGTGCCGTCGGTCGGGGTCGTTGTTATGGTCGGAGCCGGCGTCGGCGTCGTGGTGTTCGTCGTATTGTCCTCGCCGTCGGCCATGGTGGCCGCAAACGAGTATCCGGCGGCCCCGAGGGCCGCTCCGCCGCCTGGGCCCCATGTTTGGGCCTGCGTCTCTGCGAGGCTGGACCTCGCGACGGTTGGAGCCGCCAGGACAGTAGTCAGGATGATGGCCACGATTGCGGCCGCCAGCAGGTATCGATGTATGGGTTTCATGGGATCAGATCCGTCGTTCCGACGCGGCCTGGCGACAGATGGGGCCGTGTGGGATGCCCCCAGCGTGGTGAGATATTTATTTAATTGTTTTCATACAATTGCCATGTCCAGAGGCCGATTGCGATTTCTCGCCCCCTGATCTGCGGTACCACGTCCACGCTCTCTACGGCGTGGTCCCGGGCATCCGTATTCAGGGCGATCTCTCTTAATCCTGCAGCCGAGCCCGGCACGTCGCTGGCGATCTCTCTCGTCCCCGTCGAGAGACACGCCCCTTCCTCCCCTGCGCCCCCGAAGTCCCATGGCCGGGTCGTCCGCTACGCCTTGTCGAAGGTACCCGTGCCGTACGTACTTCCATCTCCGAGGGAAGTGCCGTCCCGGCACCATGCCGCAATCGGTATCGAGGATTACAATTTGAACTCGGGGACCGTATCGAAGAGATTTCGGTACATCTCGGTGAAGAGCGCGACGTACTCCACGGCGCACTCGGTGGCGAGGTACAGGGTCCGCCCGCTGTCCTTCGCGCCCGAGAGGTAGCCCTTCGAGCAGAGGAACTCGATATACTCCTGACCGGTCCTGGAGTTGAGATCGCACCGGTTGACAACGGCAGTGAACGAGCGGGGAGACCTGCAGTATACCAGGATCTCCCAGTAGATCTCGTAGGGGGTGCGCCGTCCCGTCATTTTCGACCCGTCTCCATGACGCTCCTCAGACGCTCCTCGCCCCGGACCGTCTCCGCGAGCCGTCGGTCCCACACGCGGGAGAACCGGGAGAAGTAGTACGAGCTGTACAGACTCGTCAGGCCCGCTCCGAGCGCCACAAGGGTCGAGGGGAGGAGTGCGCTGCCGAACGTCACCGTCCCCTCCGACAGGGCGATGGAGGCAGACTCCAGGGCGGAGACGATGCCGAGCGCGAGAAGGCAGAATCCTCCGGCCGTGCAGACGCGGACCATAGTCCGGATCGTCTTCCTGTTTTCGCGGTACTGCGCGATCATCCGGACGATCCCGTCGGTGAGCACCTCTTCGGGCACCGGTCGAGCATGCCCCCCCAACTCCCTGCGAATGGCTGCGGCTCCCCGCAGGATCCTGGCGCTGGAGCGGAGCCACGCGAGCCCGAGGCCGAAGGCGGCGAGCGCGAGCGCACCGGCCGCCATACGGAGCGCGGGTGTGGGCAGAGCCCCTGTCGCGTCGAGCACCGAGGCGGTCACGTACCAGGCTCCGAGGCCCACGGCCAGGGCTCCGAAGACGACATTCAGGAGGGCCACCCTGAGGAAATTTCCGAGTTCGCCCCGAAAACGCCTCTCCGTTGCATCCGTCATACTGTCTCTCATCGCTCCCAGGGTATCACGATCGTCTGTGATGAACAACCATGAACCTGTGGTACATATCCGGAGTACGGCTGTCGCGGTTCCGGGGCCCTGACCCGTGCTCGTGCAGCTGCGCTCCGTCCTCTCTCAGCCTCCACATGGTCGGCCCCGTCGCACCGATTCCATCTTCCCGAGCCGTTTCGGCAATCGTCACTCGCCGTGGCAGGGAAAACAGTGTAGGCGGCGGTCTATGCGAGCTCCGGTTGGGCTCTTCGCGGGCGCCGATCGTTCCGACGGGGGCGCCGACTGCGTGACCGCGCCCCGGCGAGCGCCGGCACGGCCGGCCCCGCCCGGAGCACGACCGTCTCCTCCTGCGACCCCGATTCGTACGCTCTATGCCCGGGCCTTCTTCAGGTAGTCAGCGAGCTTCTCGAACGACTCGCGCATGCCCGCCTCGCTCGGCCCCCGCATCTCCTCCGGTATGCCCTCCTCCCGCACGGCCACTGCGGTCCGGCCGTCGCGCTCCTCGAAAGTGACCGTCATGACGTTCTCCGCGGGCCAGTCGCCGGGCATCCCGTAGTGCGAGGCCGGCACGACGTTGCCCTCGGCGTCCGCGAACGAGTCGGTGAAGACGAGCCGCTCCGGTTCGACGATCTCGCGGAAGACGCCCGTGCTGAAGAAGTCCTGCCCGTCGGGCGAGCGCATGCTCCACAGATAGCTCCCCCCGACACGAAGATCGGTCTTTGCGACCGGGGATGTGAATCCTTTCGGCCCCCACCACTCCTTCAGACGCTCGGGTTCGGTCCACGCCTTCCAGACGAGCTCGCGCGGCGCATCGAAGACGCGTTCGGCGAAGAACGTTTGTCCACTCTTCTCGTTCGAAGGTCTCTCTGCATATGCCTGCCGGCCGGTGTGGTCTGACATGATCGCTCCGAGCACCTTCTCCACGGGGGGCTTGAAGAAGGTATCCCCTGTTTCATCCCCCCGAGCGGTTGGGGGTCCGACGACCACGCCAGGACGCGATCGTGACCATGTATGCGCCGGCGTTTCCCGGCGAGGCCGGTCGGAGCCACAACTCTCGTCCGCCGACCCTCTCGGTCAATCCCTATTTGCCTTGCCGGCACGCGAGAGGCTGACGGCACGAGGTGCCCGATCATCTGCCGGTCCCATTACCGCCGGACCCCCCGGCGGATGGTGAGAACGATGGCGGAGGTCGACGGCGCCATTCTCAAGACGATCGACGAGTGCCGGCCTGCCCGCTGCTCTCCGCCGGGAGGGACGATGTCATGCGACCGGCGGTGCAGATAATCAGGACGAGGACAGAGCCTGCGATCCTCCCTGTCATCTTTAAAAATTGGAGATCTCCTGAGCCCGCGAGAACGGGCCGATCTCCTCCGAGCTGAATCCCGTGACTGCTCCCGACGGGCTCGAAGCGAAGGTAAGATACCCGACCTGGTCGTCAGGGTTCGGGAACGAGAGGTACCAGGTGTTGTTCGTGACGTGCATGAGGCTTCCCGGGTAGCGATTCGGGCCGAGCATGATCGTCATGTTCCCGACGTCCGCCCCCTCGTTCACCTGCAGGGTGCCGTACAGCTCGCTCCTGTACGCTCCCGCGAGGGCGGACGGAGGAATTGTTGCCGGGCGGGCATCCGCGGGCCGTTCGATGCTCTTGATGAGCGAGTTCCACCCGGCCTGGTGGTTTTTCTCCACGGCCTGGAGGTCGACGCCGCTCCTCCCGATATAGCGCTCGAGGAACTCGTCCCGGACCGCCTCGGGGAAGACGGTCAGCTGCTTGTTGGCGATGACCACCAGCCCGGCCTTCTTCCCGGGGACGAGGATCGCGATCGATCGGACGCCGTCGAGCGCCCCGTTCTTCTCGATAACGCGCTCGTCCAGGAAGTTGTACGAGTCGCAGCCGAGGCCGACCGCCGCGTTCGGATCCCCGAGGGGCCCGCCCGGGCCCGCAACAAGGCTCGCTGCGTGGATCTCTTTCACGGTCTCCGGCGAGAGGACCTGCTTCCCGTCGACCGAGCCGTTGTTGAGCATCATCCGCAGCCACTGGGTCATGTCCCGGCCGGTCGAGACGACTTGGCCGGCAGCGGGGAGGCTCGCCTCCTCGAGCGGGATGGTATGGACCTCTCCCCCCGTGCCGGCATGACCGGAGACATGGTTGTCGTCGAGGTACAGGGTCCCCGGACGGGCCCCCGAGCGCGTCATTCCGAGGGGCGTGATGATCCGGGCATCGGTCAGGTCCTCCCAGCTCCGGTTGTCCACCCGTGCCGCGGCCTCCCCGGCGATGAAGAAGCCGGCATTGCTGTAGAGGTACTTCTCCCGGAAGCTCGAGCCCGGCTCCAGGTATCGCATCCGCTCCAGGACTTCGCTGTTGGAGTATCCGAGCCGGCCCAGCAGGTCGCCGTCGTACTGTCGGAGCCCGGTGCGGTGCGCGAGGAGGTCGCGGAGGGTTGCATGCTGGCCGGCGTACATGTCTTTGAGCGCAAAGCCCGGCAGATAGGTGACGACCGGGGTGTCCCAGTCGAGCTTCCCCTCATCGACGAGCGTGCCGATCGCTGCGGCCGTGATGTACTTTGAGACCGATGCGATCTGGAAACGGGTATCGGGATCGACCTGTGCCGGCTTTCCGGTCTCCCGGACGCCGAACCCTTTCAGGTACACCACGGAGTCGTTCTCGACGATGCCGACAACGGCACCCGGCACGGCATACTCGGTCAGCTGCCGGCCGATAAAATCGTCGAATCCGTCGAGGTTTCCGGTGCGTGTCGCCGGAGCTACGGTATCCGTGCAGCCGGCAGACAGGACCAGACCGGCCACGAGGCAGGCCGCCACGATCAGGAGTGCGTGGTGAGGAGCGGGAGTATCCATACGAGGCGATTGGGCTCCGCCATGAAAAGTATTGCTATCTGTTTGCTCGGGAGCTCCCCTTCACGAGATCCGAGAGCGATTTCATGGAAGATGGTATCGGGGCCGGGATGACGGGGTCGGGATCATCGACCGGACTGTCGGCCCTTTCAGGGATCGCGACGGCGATACTCAGCCAGCCCTGCCTCTTCACGGGCGGCGCGAGGGAGGAGCACCATCGGCTCTCCGTGATGCCCTCGCCGGCAAAGGATATCGCATCATAGGGAGAGTTCCGGTGCCGTGTCTAGGTCCGCGCCTCCTGCGGCTCATCCCCATGAGCAGGGGGCGCCCGGACGAGAAGGACCTGGGCGACGCGCCTTTGTGCGAGGTCTCGCTAGTGTTAGGACCGGGGCTGGCCAGGACACGCACTGGAGCGGATAGGGCGAGATCGATCATCGCGGCTGTCGATGGGTCGGCCGGCTGGGAATCGCTCTTTCGGCAGTTTCACCTGCTGAAAGGATCATTCGAGAAAAAGGAGAATAGTCCGGCAATTTGCAAATTCAGGGAGAATTTCCATCTGGTTGAGTTTCAGTAAAATCCTGCAGAACGCATCACTTCTAAAACGTCATGAACGAACTCGAACGACTACGACGATGTCGTCGACCATCGATGGAATCCAGCGGGCCGTCTCAATCGGCCATCGCGAAGTACGCAGCATTGTCATTTGTTCTCAAGGGTCTTTCCAAAATACGTATCTCTCACGAGCTTCGCCTTCTCTTCAGCCCACCTCTCCCAGCCGAGTCTCCGGATCAACGCCAGATTATACACCTTGATATTCTGTGGATTCCCCGCCGGCCGATCGGCATAGGGATGCAGGTTGTCGCAGGGGAAATCAGCGCAGTCGGCGCACGATTCGATGCCCTTCGAACCGACGCACGTAAATGTCCTGCACGGACCGTACCCGTATCTCCGGCTTAACGAGCAGACCCCGCTCTCGCTTCGGCAGCCCCGACATGCAGCGTCTTCATACGAGACGTCGAGACCGGACATCACCTGCTGCCTGATCTCCTCGCTCTCGTTTGCCAGATAAACAGGACAGTTGAAGCAGTCTATGCCGCACGGCGCCGTCAACTCCCGCAGGTTCGCGTTCTTCTGTTCGGTCATACAATGTGACGGTGTTGAAAACCAAAATATAACTTAAGGTAATTTCAGTATACTGTAGGGAGAACGATGCGAAGGGGGGATATCGAGGAGCGGATAATCCGGATCGAAAAGTCGCTCCGAGAACTCCAAGCGGGTCAGCGAGAGATGAGCGATACGATTGTCACAGCACTCCGCTCGGTTCAGGCGACACTCATTGAAGAGAAGATAGAATCCATGCGTCAGCAGCTGGGTCGGGAGTACCAACGTCTTCTGCTCGATCTTCTCCTCTCCACGGCACAGCGAGAGCTGGCACGAGTCTGTCCCAATCCCTGCTCGCTGTACGACAGACAGGAGTGTATCGATTTCTTTCACTTACGTCTGAAGGAGTTCGGCGAGCACATGGGTCCTGATGAAGCAGAACGATTCATCGCAGCCCAGGTCGAGCACGACCAGGACATGATGAGCCGCTATCCGGAACATGGTAGGGATCTCTGTAAAGCGTGTTTCCAGGCCTATGTTAAGGAGCGCGATACCCTGATAGATGCCATCAGAGATCTGAACGCGGCCCGCCATGCACTCCTTAGAAGGAATCACGATCTCCTAATCGCCGAGATGCCGGACGAGAAGGTATTGTCATCGATCATTGAGCCGCTCTCGCATCCTGTACGCTTCGCAATGATCAAGGCTCTCTGCGGAGGGAGCATGTCCTATTCGGAACTGAGCGCACTCACCGGACTCAAGGGAGGGCATCTCCTCTTCCATGTCGCCCGCCTTGTTGAGGCGGGGTTGGTGATGAAATCAGGGACGAGTGGACTCTACACACTCACCGAGAAGGGAATGGGTGTTATGGGCATCGTACAGAGTCTCTATTGTTGTTGAGCCGCCGTCTCCTCCGAATACAGCAACGATCCCCCGATGGATTGTCAGCACGAGCCCCATGCCCACTAGCCTCAGGATTCCTTTCTCCTCGTTTTTTCAATCAGTGATGTTTCGCATTCCCATCTGATGCTGCCGCTCCCGATCCTCGGAGGCAAACGTCGCCGAAGAATGTGGTGCCGGCGAGGGTGCCGTTATGCGGTCGTCCACCGGTCGATCAGATGCCTCCGGCCCGGGGATGCCTCCTCACTCAACGGTCTGTGAAAGATTGCCCCAGACCGACCCCGGTCTCCCGGAGGGGTGCAGCCCGAGCCAGGGCTACCTTCGCGAGGAGCGAGGACGAACTCTTCTGGCATCTCCGACGGAATCGCCGGGTGCGGCGAACGAGGACCACGGAGGAACTCTTACCGAACCCCGGATACGCCGTCGGTCGGCCGGCGTCAGGCCCGGGTGATCGAGGAGAGCCACGCGCGGGCTCCTTCCGGCCTCGTACGGGCATCGAAGGCCGCGGGCCGGATCCAATCGACCCGCCACCCCTTGACGAAGGTCGCCCGGATCTCCTCCTGTGTGACCCTTCGGGGGCCGTAGTCGCCCGGCTCGAGCTCGCTGAAGGCGAGCATGAAGTATCTCCCGCCGGGTCTCAGCACGCCGGCGAGGCTCCGTGCATACCGCGACCGGTCGGGATCGGAGAGGGCGTGGAAGAGGCCGGAATCGACGACCGTGTCGAAGGTCCTGCCGAGCTCCGGGAGGGAGAGGGCGTCGTGGACCAGGAACCTCGCGGCAATGCCCCGCTCCTTTGCCTTCTCGCGGGCGCGCTCGATCGCGGTCGGGGCCGCATCCACGCCCCAGACCGCGTGGCCCCGGCTCGCGAGGTAGAGGGCATTCTCGCCGGTCCCGCACCCGACGTCGAGCACGTCGCCGGCGATCTCTCCCGCCTTCTCGAGGGCGACGAACGGCTCCTGCGGTCGCCCGATGTCCCACGGCGGACTGCCGTGATAGGCCTCCTCGAACAGATCCATCGTGCCGGGGGGATTGCCGGCCGGGGATAAGACGGTTTCTCCGCACCGGCGGTCGACGGGGGCCGACCGCCAGACCGACAGGTCCGGCAGGTCCGGCGCGATTGTTTCGAGTGACAGCAGACCCCGTGCTGATGGTCTGCTGTCACCCCTGCTGTCACATCTGCTGTCACCTAAAATGAGGCGAATTCATCGAGAAAAAGAAGTACGAAGGGTGAATTGAGGAGATCGGTACAGGTAGTGACAGCAGGTGCCGGTTCAGAGAGCTGTTACCGGACAGGGGGGCCGACACTACCGTCTCTCCGTCTGCTGTCACTCCATTTCTCAATGTCTGCGGATATCCGGTTTTTGTCACTCTGGGCACGAATCGGCGGCGAATTCATGTGACAGCAGGTGTGACAGCACAGTGACAGCAGACGTTCGGCACAAAGATCGCTGAAAGTTTTCCGGTACCCGTCACCGCCAGGCCCGCAGGAGTCTCCCGATCCGTCCGGAGGGACGGGGCATCCGGGGGGCGCAGACGGGTCCGCCGGCTCGCGGCCCATGCGAAAAATTGGCGGATCGGCTCTGCCGGGATCGATACGGCAATATTCCGTCACAGCGCTTCTTTCTCATGGTCGACTCATCCGAGCGGCGGATCGTCTATGTCCTGTGCCTGGTGGTGCTGGCCCTCGGGCTCTTCGCCCTGAGCCGATCCCTGAATCCTCCGGATATGAAGACGATCGGCGTCTCCCTC
>Ga0209639_1002986_pt1 | contig 12007 bp, 7 predicted proteins | sample EPASupsiteHSE605_FD_187268 | JGI IMG/M metagenome (GOLD analysis project Ga0209639, IMG submission 187268) | Bioremediated contaminated groundwater from EPA Superfund site, New Mexico - Sample HSE6-05 (SPAdes) (version 2) | ecosystem: Environmental > Aquatic > Deep subsurface > Groundwater >...
AACTGAAGCCATACACCCAAGCATTCATGATTAACCAGATTCTACATGCAATTCAGCAAGCTACAATTCCATTTAATAATGTGTCTGCTTTCAGAAAAGCTGGAATTCAAACTTTTGACAGCAAGACCGTAACTTTCGATCCTTCCAAGATTATGGAGAGATTCAATGAAGATAATTCTACGACAATCCCCATTCATTTCAGAGCAATCCCATGGAATCAGACTTCTGGATCGACACAAAAAAATCAGAACGATAGCCCAATATCACAAGAAATTCCAATTGAAAAGAACTCTATTAGCAAAAGAAAAAAGCCAAGGACAAAGCTCCTTCCACCACAGTAAAATGGAAACTCAATATTCAGCAAACATGGAAATATGCTCACTTTTCATTTTTAAAAAATAAAAAAATTAAAAATTTTTGTAGTAGGTTTAAATTTTTGTAGTAGGGTAAAATCATGGCCTATATAAAAGATTATTTTCATAAATATTATTTAATTTTTTTTGTTTAGTCTACGTATCGTAATCCGGCAAACTTTTCCCAACAGCCTTTTTTTATTATTATTTCGTTTTGCTCAATATAATATTTAAATCTTTTATACATCATCAGAATTCTCATCAATTGAATAGTATTGTTCATTTTAATTTCCAGTAAGTTCAAGAGACCTTTCTTCTTCAGAATTCGAGGCATTACCATTATCAGTGATATCTTCGGCTCCATTCTTAATAAGCAAATCCACAACACTTTGATGGCCAAAATATATTGCTAAATGAAGAGGTGTTCCAGATGGATATCCATATCCAAAGGGATTTATTTCCGCTTTTTGGATTAATAAATATTCACAACACTCAAAAATCCATTTCTTGCCGCCCTATTAAGAAGAGCATGATCAAATTCCATTTTCGAATTAAGATCAGCATTTTTTTCAACAAAATGTTTGACAATAACCAGGCTCCCCTTTTTGGCGGCTTCATGAAGAGGAGTAACATTATGAATTAGCTCAAAATAAATAATTTTTTTTCATCAACATTAGAGCCATTTTCGACAAGACTTGTACAATACCTACATGGTCATGAGCAGCAGCAAAATGGAGAGGGCTACTATTATTATAAAATATTTAACTGAGTTATCTTTTGAGTTTATATCAGCTTTACTAACAAGGAAACTAATATTAATATGTCCATATCTTGAGGTGAAATGAAGGGGAGTTGAGAATTTCATTCCACATTAAACCATACTTCTCCCCCACACCCGATATATAATAAACTTCGCCAATTTCTATCTCCCCAAAATCTTTTCAAATGAAAATAAGCCAGTCCTGCATTCAAACTAAAATTTCATAGCGGTTTTGGTCGACCTCCATTTTAATGTCTGTAACTCCTAAATCTGCAAGGAAGGAAAAGCAGAGCAATGTGGATAACAAGAAAAAACCAGCTGGTTCACTTAAAAAGACTGCTGAGAAGCAAGAAGTAATTCCAAAATCGACAGATGGTCACAAACCCGACTTAACAGTATTCGAGGATTCATATAATCCAATGAAAGTTGAAAGTGAATGGTATTCTTGGTGGGAGCATAACGGATTTTTCCGTCCACAAGGAGATGGTAAAGTTTTTACGATTATTCAACCACCACCAAACGTCACTGGTGAGCTTCACCTTGGGCACGCTCTTACATCTTCAATCGAAGATGCCATAACCAGGCACAGAAGAATGTGCGGTGAGCATGCAGTTTGGGTTCCAGGCACTGATCATGCTGGTATCGCTACACAAACTCGTGTAGAAAAGAAGATTTTTGATGAATCAGGACGAACAAGGAATCAAATATCCAGAGAAGAGTTTCTCGAGGCAGCTCGTGTTTGGGTTGATTCAAAATCCGGAACAATTCTTTCTCAGCTTAGAGATATGGGATCCTCATTGGATTGGGATATGAAGTTCTACACTCTTGATGAAAAAAGGAATGTAGCTGTGAATAAGGCATTCGTAACACTCTTTGATAAAGGATTGGTGTATAGGAAGGAAAGGCTCGTTAACTGGGATTGCGCTCTTCAAACAGCTATTTCTGATGCAGAAGTAGAATACATAACTCTAACAGAAAGAACTCTTTTGAAAGTTCCAAATCACAAATTCCCTAAGTATCCATTTGGTGTAATGACCCACTTTTACTACCAAATAGCTGATGAAAACGGTAACCCAACCAATGAAAAACTTGAAATTGCCACCACACGTCTTGAGACAATGCTTGGTGATGAAGCTGTTGCTATTCATCCTGAAGATCCAAGGTATCTTCACCTCCATGGAAAAAGCGTTTACCATCCATTCCGTAAGATTACAATTCCAATTGTTTGCGATTCTATACTTGTAGATATGAATTTTGGTACTGGCGTAGTTAAAGTTACTCCTGCTCATGATCCTAACGATTTTGAAGTTGGTCTCCGCCATAAGCTTCCTTTCACAAGTATTTTCACCAAGGATGGAAAGATCAATGATATTTCTCCAGAATTTGAAGGATTGCCCAGGTTTGATGCAAGAAAGGAGATTGCCAATAAAATGAAAGAAATGGGTCTCTGGAAGGAAGAGCGCAATCATGAAATGAGGCTTGGAATTACCCAAAGAGGAAGCGATATTGTTGAACAATTTATCACTTTTCAATGGTTTGTTGATACCACTAATATGGCTGCAAGGGCTATTAAAGCTGTAGATGATGGATCTCTTAAAATTATCCCAGAAGAATTTGTAATCGATTGGAAAGGCTGGCATGAAAACATTCGTCCATGGTGCATTTCCAGACAATTAATGTGGGGACACAGAATTCCTGCATATCGTGTTTTCATCAATGGAGAGCTTCAAGCAGGAGATAAAGAATGGGTATCTGCAACATCAGAAACAGAAGCCATTCAAAAAGCTTCAAAGCTTACAGGTGCTGTTGCCGAACAAATCACCGTTAAACAGGACGATGATGTATTGGATACATGGTTTTCTTCCGCTCTTCTTCCATTTTCGGCTGTAGGATGGCCAGATAATGAGGATCTCTTGAATAAGTATTTCCCCAATTCTGTTCTTGAAACTGGATGGGATATTCTTACTTTTTGGGTGAGCAGAATGGTCATGATGAGCCTTGAGCTAACTGATAGGGTTCCTTTCCATACAGTATTATTGCATCCACTGGTGCGTGATGCCCAAGGAAGGAAAATGTCAAAGAGTCTTGGTAATGTTATTGATCCTAGGCATATTATTAATGGTGTGGATCTCGAATATCTTGTTGGTGAAATCGAAAAGTCGACGCTCGATCCAAAGGAAAAGGCAATCGCAATTAAAGGTGTTGAATCTGACTATGAACATGGTATTCCTCAATGCGGAACAGATGCTATGAGGCTTGCCTTATGCTCATTTGCAGGAGCAAATCGTACAGCTAATCTTAACTTAAGTGTTATTATTGGCTTCAGGAATTTCTGTAACAAGATGTGGAATGCTGTAAGATTTGCTAGGGGTTACTTCGATGATTATGTACCACAAATTGAATTGAACGAAGAGCCACTTGAGGATCATGATAAATGGGTTCTTCAAAGGCTTTCTCTTGCGATCAAGGCAGCCACTGAAGGTTTAATCAATTTCAAGATGGCTGATGCTATTTCAACAATGACACATTTCTTCCAAGATGAATTCTGCTCAATTTACCTTGAAGCAGTAAAGGCTTCCTACAAGAAATTCAGCGAAAAAGGTAAACCTCTCAAGTTTGAGAAGCATACTATCGATGTACTCTATGAATGCATTGAATCATCGTTAAGAATGTTCCATCCATTCATGCCTTATGTCACAGAAGATTTATGGCAAAGATTACCTCGTAGATTTAACACAGAAACCATCATGTTCGCTCCATTCCCTCTTTTGAATGAAAGATGGTTAGGCTTTAACACAAAATCGGTCGAGACATCATTGGTAGTTTTGAACCTAATCAGATCTCATAAGAAGAATTTAGATATCACCAAGAACTCAATAACCATTGTTGTGAAGAAAGCTGAAGGCTCATTTGAACCAATTGAATTGAGCAATGCTGTTGTGTCTATCTATGGTGATGTTACAATTATGCCTGAAAGTGTATGCATAGAAGAGTATTTATTAATACCTAACGAATCCCCAGTTTTGGATGTTTTTGTCAAAATTGATGAAAATTCGAACCCCCTCAAAGTAGTTGAAAAGTATATGAAGAGAATTTCTTCTGAAGATGATCCAAAGTATTTTGATATCACATTCAAACATATTGAAGAGTCTTTGAATATCATTGGAACCAAAGATTTATCTTCATATTCAGTTGAAAAACTAATGAGTGAGATATTCCCTGGATACTCCACCCTAATTCGTAAATATGAAAAATATGCGCAGAAATTTGGACAGAAACTCCCCAAAGACAAGATTTTCGCGTTTTCTTTTATCATCAATTACTTAATAATTCCATTATTCCAAACTATTGATGACAGTGAATGCAAGGCCTTATTTAATCATAAAATGAAGCAAATTCTAAATCTCTTAAGAATTGGAGCATCTGATCCTATTTTTGGTTCGATTCCACAAGACCTTTTCTTTGAAGTTGCAGTAGCAGAAAAGAATCAGTTTATTATTCTTAATAATAAGCGAAAGAACAGGGATCAGGTTGTTTTAGATTTAGAAACAAGAGCCAAGGAAGCCATTTCTCTTTTAAACGGTTCACAGATTACCCAATTTATTCTTCACGACAGCTATTGCTTATTGACATTATTAATTCTTAGGATCTTAAGAGCTGAAAAGGTTGAGCTCAAAACTGATTTCATCATTTATGAAACAAATCAGGTTGCTCACGAGTTTAATGAGATTATTTCCAAGATTTTCAATTTCGAAACAGTTTCCATTATTCCTCGAATTGGTTCAATTAATTTGTGGCTTAACCAACCAACCCCAAGTTCTTTCATTTATATTAACCTTCTTGCTCAAGGTGATAACATCTCAGAAGAATATAATTCATTATATCATTATATTGCACAGAATTCATTACCTCTTATGCTCACATGCTCGCTAAAAGGCTTATACAAGAAGGAGGAAACAGATAGCTCTCTCTTTGCCACCAATTTCAAGAAGATCAAGGATCAAGTCATTAATGGCGAAACTATTCCAAACAATGGTTATAAGCTCTTTATTACTCTTCTCAACACAATTGATCCAATTATTCTTAATAAGATTGACCCAGAAAGCTACATTGATACCCCAATCGAATCCTCATCCCACCGACTTATTGTGAAACGCAGATCAACTGTTCATACCTTCATTTTGTGCCCCTTAAAGTAGAAATAAACCAGAGAGTTCTTTTATAATATGAAAAATGCTACAAAGATTTCCATAGTTGTGGGAAACTTTGATACAATGAATGGCATTCGGATTATAGATAGTTGGAATAATTCCGAAGAATTTCTTAATGAAGAAGAGAAAACGCACATACTAAAAACTGTATTAACAGGAATGCATAGATTAGATGAGGATTTTTTCCAAGCATTTCCTATATCATTTGTTGATTTCCCAACAATCCAGTGCTTATCGATTAATTCTTTCTTCATGCATAAATCATATTTTTCGATTTCGGTAATAATTCAAACAAATACTTACTTTAATCCTTCATGCAGTCTTTTAACTTCTATTACTAGGAATCTTTGTGATGAACTCATGATTTCAGTGAATTTAAAGCCTAATCTTGAGAAACTTCTTCCTCATTCTCTATGTGAAAGGGTATTCTTTGATATTGATATGTACATACAGAGCCCTTCTAGTCCCCCAATATCTACTATTTTCGCATTTCATAATAATATTAGTATTCCTTTTTTATCCAAAGTATTGTGTGCACATTTATCAACACAAATGACAACAGTGTTAAGGGCAACAAACCCAGATCAGGCTCTAGATTTCTCTAGTTTTTTGAGCCATTTTTCTCTTCCTTTTCAAATCAAACAATCTAGATTCGACCTAAAAGACTATCTCACTCCTGATCTATATATTCAATGTGTTAATTGCACTGATTCCCATTTGGAATCCAATATAGCAAAAATGACCAGGCCCTGGACATTTGTAGATTTGGACCAGGGAATAGTTGCTCATGTTGCCAGTATTCAGTATATCAACAAATGGGAACAAGGAAGAAAATTACCAAAGAAGTGTTATCCTTTTAAGTCAATGTTATCATATGATCCATTCAGTGTTCCATGGATAGATAACATTATCAAAGAAGCAATAAGCTTATCTGATTCCAAGCAAGCAACATTTTGCGAATTAAAGTTTTGCGAAATTGTTAATAAGGCATTAGTATTCTGCCAATTGGTCAATGATATATTTTGTACTTATAGTGATGCCTTCGAAATTAAGAAAGTTGATCTTGATGAGATTTGTGACTTTCTATCGATTTCATCTAGAGATGAATTAAAGATTCTGACAGGAATCGCATCTGTTTACGACGAGAACATCTATCACAGAGTTAATAGAGGAGAAAAAAACCTATTTCACAAAATGGTCAATGCTGTTTAGTTTCAATTATCCGCTGGTAGTTCTTCCATAACCTCTTCGATTTGTTCTTCATTTGGTTTGATTGTTTCTTCGTTATCAACGATTTGTTCAGGAATTTCACCTGACTTTTCTTCAATATCATTTTGCGTAGCCAGTTCAGGTGTGGCAGGATCAGGAATACTCTCAGAAATTTCAGGAAGTTTAATTGGGGTTTGTTCGATTGGCTGAACTCCAATTTCAGGGAGCTTTATTGGTGTTTGCTCAATTGGTTGGACTACTGCTTCTGGAGATGTTGGTTCCTTTTGTTTCTTCTTCTTCTTTGGTACATCGGGCTTAGGTTCTTCGTTTACCTTAGGTTGCTCGTTCACTGGTTCAGAAGGAGTTTGATTAATTTGTGCTGAAGCTACAAGTTTTTCATTCGAATCTGGGTTATCGAATGAATACTTAAAGAATCTGGAAATCGCTGTGGCAAATCCCCATCCTAGAAGACCCGGTAATGGAATTTCAGAATGCTTTAGTTGATCAAGTTCCTTCATCAAAGGCTTGTGGTGCTCAGCAATATTTTTCATGAGGAATACCATTGATTTGCCGAATTGATCTTCATTGGGAACTGCAAATTCAAAAGGCTTTGCTGGCACATCACCAAGAGAAAATATAAACTCTTCAAGCTTTGGATATAAATGCCTCTCAAGCCTTTTGTTGAATGAAGAAAACTTATCGAATTCGCCAGACATCCTTCCCATCTTGAATAAAACTCTCACAATTCTACAAATACCACGAATGTTACTTGGATTCTTGATGACGAGATCAGGAATGTACTTGGTTGGAGACTCCAGAATTGAACATATAAACCTTATCCCGAAAAATTCTGAGAGAATAGAATACAAAGCTGCTTTTGTATTGAACCTAATAAGAATAAATGCTCTGAGATAAGAAGCTAAAACACGGATTTCTTGAGCAACAAAAGGTAATGAATTGATGATATACTTCATAACAGTGAATACAGCAACCTCTGTCTTTTTAACATCGCATTTTGGAATATTAGATAAACCCAAATCAGGTTGATTATCAATGTATTGAATAAGATTTCTCATAAAACCAGTAACATAACTGACACCAAATTTCTCGAAAAATACTTTGTAGAGCAAAGTAAGTGGATTTTTGTCGCCAAATGGTGCCTCAGGGATGTATGCGGGGGTTTCAATTTGAGATCCCAAAATTGTCCCAATCAAAACATGAACTCTCTGTGAATAGGCAAAAACATCATAAAGGGCATCAATAGTGGCTTTGGTATCATTAACCACTTTATCACTGATGAGACCCCTCACAAGTACTCCATCTACACATGTAATAGCTGAAACGAATGCTTTTTGGTAAATTGGGGGACATACCTCATCAAAACACGTCAAAAACATTGGATAAGAGCCTCTTTTCTTGTCAAAACATGCGCCCCAAAGAGCTGTAAGCCTTGTATCAACAGGTTTGAAAGAGGAAACTTCTTCACCATTTGTGCCTAATATAACAACCCGTTTATCAGGTTCAACTCGTGTTTGTGTAGCTTTGGCTTCAAGAATCTGAACGGTCTCCTCTTTGTCAATTCGGTATATTCTGAACATTTGTTCAGTATCTATCAACGTCCAAACTGGCCTTTCTTTTGAATCACCAACATGAGATAGACAAACTGCCATAATTTCGGGATTTGTTGAAGTAGGTTTCATAATCCAGCGCAGCGGCGGGAAATTCAAGCAAAGCCAATACATAAACTTGGCGGGATCGCGGGATTCGTGAGCCATTCTTATCACAAGGTGAATAAATGAATCCATTTGAATATGAGGACGGGGAATTGCAGTTGGCCACGTTGACGCAATCGTTAGCATAGTCTTAATCGGTACCTTAGATCTCAAAAATTGCAAAAAATCAGTCACTGCTTGTGGAGGATGAGTGAGAACCTCATCCAATGTCATGTGATCAATGACTTCAAGAACCAGTTTTGAAGCGCTTAGAGCAGAACTTTCCTGAAAAGAGCCCAATGAATCTAATTGATCGGTTTTAACAGTATCTGCAACATTATCAACTAATGTCGAGTAAAAAATAACCGCAGCATCTTGATTAGCTAATGACCGCGCAGAAGGCTGAAAAGCAGGATCAACAATCGGTTCACTACCACCAGAAGGTGCTTTCGCTGTTTTAGCTGACTTGACTGTAGCTTTCATTAAATGATTCGGTTAACTCCTAGTTTTACTATAGAAGCCTAAGATAGGATAGTACTCATTAGTGTATTCTTTCCGATTATCATTTTCTCTGATATCCATATCATCGCATTGCATCCACTTGTCATCAACTTTGACGACAGCTATTGCATGAAAATTCCCCACTAGGATTATGTATGAGCAGAGAGTATATTTATATGTTCCTTCAGTGATTACGTAATCTGTGAAATCCAGCTGATCTGGTATTTTGTATTTAGTCGCGTTAATGTCAAATCTTACACACAGGTATTGATTTAGACTAATTAAGGCAACCTTGTTATACTTGCCTGATGTGTCTTTTCGCTCTCTAAATAAATTGTACCTTTTTGATGTATTAAAATGGAGTATGAATGATTCTGAAGTATTTCTACTGTATTTGGAAGAAATACCGAAGAGCTCCTTGAGTCCATTATTTCTAATCTCTAACAAATCTGATCCCCAGAAACCGAATGAGTCCATAGATATATCAACTATCTGTTCAAAAAGGAACTTTGGATCTTGGTTTTCATTTAGCATTCGCAAATTATTGGGTTTTACTAGATTGTTTGATGTTTTTTCGAGATCAACGAAACTACTATTATCATAATATTTCTCCAAAGCATCTTTATATGATTTCCAAAATTCAATTCTAAAATTATAAAACCTTGCCCATTTATCCAAAGTGTTTGGCATCATTGTGCTCAATTTAATACTTTCACCAACTTTAATTTTTTCAATAAAATCTCTAACTAGAGGGAGATTAAATAAACATTGAGACAATGAGTTGAAGCTACAAAGGTTTTTGGGATTACGAAACCCTTTCATAAATGTCTGTTTATAATTCTTTTGATTTAATCATGTCATTTTTTCCAAGGCAATCAAGCGAGACTGATATTAAGCCGTACTCGTTAATAAATGCCTTCCCCCACATTCCTCTGTTTTCCAAGGCAAAGCTCATGAAATCACATATAGAATTTTTATCCTCAGATGACACAGTTCCTGTTTCGATCCATTTGTTGAAGAAGAATGCATGTTCTGCGGACCATGGACCGAATCCAATGCTTGAAGAATATGTGTATATTGTTTTAGCAATACCCTTGATAGATTTTTGGAATTTTGTGCCATTAACACCAGCACTCAGGATGATGAATGTGAGTTCAGTGATTGTCTGAACATCATCACATCTCTGTATCAATTGTTTGAACATTGTTGGATCAGCATAGAAGTCCTTTCCTAATGATATGTACTCATACATGAAAGAAAGGGACTGGGCAATTAATGATTGAGACACCGGGTTCTCGCATGTCATTGTTGACCTCTTAACCATATTCGTTAATAAACCGATAAATCCGTAACTCTCTATGTTTTCGAAAGTATAGTTCGATATCGCCGGATTCTTCAGAGCCTGTTTCATATAATCAAGATTATTGAACAACGACCCATATGAATCTAATGGCTTTTGCATCATTACTATTGTATTTTCGATTATATAATTAATTCTATTCATCGATCCGGAAGAATCAATGGGATTTCTTCCGCTTTCAGGGAAATTTTGAACTATCGCAGTCATGATCATGATTGCAGCAGAAAAAATTAATAATCCTGTTAAAAATCTTTTTGATTTCCTATTTCTCTTCTCTAAAATGGCAACAATATCATTATTCACTTGATTTGCCTGATCTGTGGTCTCAGTTTCATTTTTTGTTTCTTCTTCGTTATTAGAATATTCTCCATTATATTCCTCATCTAATTTCATATCTTCTTCTTCTTCAGAACAGTCGACCGACTGGGGCTCATTAGTAGATTCTTCTTCCATCAAAAAAAAAGAACTGATTTTGCATTTTTATACCAAAGCAAAAATAACCTGAATAGATTCTCTATTCAAGTATCCAATAGCTTGAGCAAATACTTCCATTGCGATGTGGAAATCTTCTGGAGATTCTTCGGAAAACTGCTTGGAATTCTTATACACTATAAAAATGGGGTGGTTATTGTCAATACAAGACATATCAGTTAGACAATCGTTAAGTGCATCCCAGTTTTGCCCAAAATAATCAGGAAATTTTAATGCGATTGATACAACTCGTAAAAAAGACTCCTTGTCTCGTATCTCATCACCATTTATCAAGTAGATCTGATTAGATGAAGCTCCAAAAATGTTCTCCATAAATACTTTTATATCACATGTCCGTTTATTTACCATTTAGGGAAAAAGGCCGATTGGGATTGATTTGTAATCAACAAATTCACAGAACGAAGATCCACTATTAGAAAAAATGAAATATATTTGGAATTTCTTACACAAAAAAAATGATTAACTCAAGAATTCATATTGTATTCTATTAAATAAGATACATAAACAATACTAACAACACGACAAATGGACTTTTGTATTGAAACATGATTGTTTTTGACTCAAAGCAATTTGGGAAAACGCCTTGATCTTTGCAAAAACTCTCATCGCATGAGTAAGAAACGTTTGAGTTCATCAAAACCCAATCATTAGAATTGTCAACGCTTTTATAATATAGAGCAGTCGTGACAAAGCCTATATTTGTAGAGTGGGATATATAATACTTATAACATGATGAGCTATTCAGGTAAAATGTTGGAGATTCTCTGCCATATTTTCCATTAATATAATAATAATAAGACCATGGACCTTCATTAACGTTATCCACACTTCCACTATATTTAAATGCATAGTTACCAGACGATGGAGGACAAAAACTACCTCTAATATATATATCACGTACAGATTCAGAAATCTGAACTATCTTTAAAATTCCTCTTTCAATTTGAGAATATTGGCCATTAGAATACAACAAGTTTTTATAATCTGAGCCAGGAACACAGTTACTTGGAATTGAAGCACAGATTCTCAGAAACAACCACATAAAAACTGAACTGTGAAAATAAACATATCAAATCCATTCTTTCAAAAAAGTTGGCATTTATAAACATTTGAAAATAATTTACATAGAGAATTGGATTGATTAGTTAAAACTATTGATGATGAAGAGCCTGTCATCAAACTCGATTTAACAAAGAAAGCCAACATTGAAGATTTATTCAATTAGTATTATATTATATGATATCATACCACGATCAGCACGATGATTCCAATGTTTGTAATAAAACACATTATTGATATTCTTCAGATCTATCTTCATTAGAATAAACGAAATCAATGTAACAAGGAGAAAATGAACTTGTACATTTGATTTCAAATTGATTATTAACAAATGAATTACACATAGTAAC
>Ga0209639_1002987_pt1 | contig 12005 bp, 14 predicted proteins | sample EPASupsiteHSE605_FD_187268 | JGI IMG/M metagenome (GOLD analysis project Ga0209639, IMG submission 187268) | Bioremediated contaminated groundwater from EPA Superfund site, New Mexico - Sample HSE6-05 (SPAdes) (version 2) | ecosystem: Environmental > Aquatic > Deep subsurface > Groundwater >...
CCAGTTGTTTATGGTTATTTTTGAAGAAATGAATTTAGCCCAGGTGGAACACTGGTTTAGCTTTTTTATCCCGCTTCTGGAGCAAAACACAGAGGAACGTTACCTGACACTAATAAGCGACAGGCAGTTTTGCATTCAAGAGGAATATAGGAAGCCTATTCACATAGGTGATAATATAATTTTAGTGGGTACCGCCAATTTGGATGAAACCACTAAAGAATTCAGTAACCGTTTGCTAGACCGTGCAAACCTGATCCGTCTTAAAAAACAGCCTTTCTTAGATGCAAAGAATACCGAAGAAAATCCGGCCTCTATCCCAGAATATAAATTTGTGTCTGCAAAGACTTTCCGTAGTTGGGTTAAAACAAGCAAAAGCCCCTTAAAGGAAATTATGAATGACAACGAACTGGCCTTACTGGAGGCATTTCATCGAGCCATGAATGAAGTGGATCCACAGAATGGGGTTAGTTTTAGGGTGGTGACAGCCATCGGCAATTATATAAATAATATTCCTACAGATGAAAACGGAGAACCTTATATAGCCCGACAGAACGCCCTCGACATGCAGCTTTGCCAAAGGGTGCTGACGAAAATTAAGGGCCACCGGGAAATGCTAAAAGATTTGTTAGGCACCTATAATATCGACACTGGACGGGTAGAGGTAAGTAGGCTGAAACAGGCACTTATTGACTACGATGAAAATAACGTATATAAGAACTTTGAATTATCACTTGAGGTTATCGAACAAAAAGCGAAAGAGTTGGTTGTACATGGCTATACTCTGTAATGGTGAAAGTATCCCGGTCACTATCCAGGTTAGGATTGGTGACTCGATACAGAAAATGGTAGAGTTTTCTCCCCGGCCAATATTAGACAACGGGTATTTTCGTATCCGGGAACACCTTTCCCTTGCAGTCAAAATGACCCCCGATAGTAGTGATGTTGAAAATGTCACGTTGGAAATAGAGCCACAGCAAGACATGGATAATTTTATTATTAAGCTGGGGGTATACCAGCAGATATACTCCTACGACGAAAGAAAAGAAGAGGAATTCCCCTTTCGTCCCGGTTATACGGCGATGAAACTGACAGTGTGGGATAAAAGTTGTATTTCCCGGGTTGAGGTCATCCCCATCTACTATACCGTGGAACAAGTAAATGCCATACACGATTACATGGAGCAGCAGCTACAGGGAATCTGCTATGATTTGATAAACCAAAAACAAATGGTGGATGGCAAATTGCCGTTAGGGATTAAGTGGTATCAGGAATACGCCAGATACCACTTGGAAAGGGAATCCGAGATACTGTCCCTTTTATCCAAGCTGGAAAATGAGCAACTGAAAAAACTAAAAAAAATCTACCGCCCGGAGAAAATTCTAAAACGCACCAACAGTACCGGAATCCGTAAGACTATCACTAAAGGGGCTATTAATGGGGTTTACTATAATCTCAAAACCGTGCAGGAAATAGATGAAAAACTAGCCTTTTGGCTTAAGTTTGTTATCTCTAGCTGGTTGGATAAAATTGAGGATGCACAAAGTGAAATAGAAATAGAGCAAATGACTATTTTAGTTCAGGAAAAAGAACTTCTGTTAAATCAACAATTAATCGAGCGACAAAAAGAAGTTATAAACCAGGACCGTAACGCAGCAAAAAACCTTAAAAGGATTCTTTCTGAGGACGAGAAAGCAATTGGAAGGAAGAAAAAGAAACTTGATTTCAACAAAAAAGTTCGCAATAGTTGGCAGGACACTCTTGGTAAAATAAGAAGGGCTATGCTTTTCTTATTAAGGGAAACAGAATTGGTAGAAATACCAATACGATTCCCGAAAGGGAATACCCAAATTGTAGACCCAGTATTAAAGCAACTGCGAAGGCTGTATGAGGAAAGTCAGTCTATGGCGCGGAACCAGGGGAAAAATTTACGCTTAACAGTGGTAACCAAGCCAACCTGGCAGGTTTTTGAATACTACGTTACTGTTAAAATAATCGAGGCAATAGCTCTGACTAATTATGGGTTTAACATTACAAGGGGATTGGAACCTGAAATTTTAGAGGACATAATTGAAAGAGGCATTCCGCAGGGCAGTAAGTTTGTGCTGGAAAATGAAAAGTACCTGATTAATGTGGTATACGATGAACTACTTCCTTTTTATGAGAATGAGGCTGAGGGAAAAGAACACGACTTTTACCTAATGAATGAACACCGGCGGCCTGATATCAGGGTTGAACTTTACGAAAAAAAAGGAAATGGTCTCACCTGTAAGGGAATTGTTGTGGTAGACGCAAAGCACCGCAAATTTACCAATATCTATTCAAAAGAATACCCAAAAGATACCCAGTGTCAACTAGATAATTACTACCAGATCACATACCGAAAACATGCCAAAGAACGAGGTCGCAAGAATAAGCAGATTGTTGATATGGTGCTCTGCATATTCTCCGGCAACCGCTCTGACCCGCCCAAGCACGAGGCCAAATATACCTACATTCGGCTTTCACCTGAGTTAGGGGAAGCGGGAGAGATCACCCACACCCAAGGATTTACGGAAATATACCAGGAAATAGACTACTGGCTTAACAGCCATATATGTGAAATTAATGAAGATTAAGAGCAAGCCCGAGGGATATTACCAAGTAGTTAAGGATGTTATGGACTTTGGTGATGATTGGAAAGATGTGTTTCAGATTGAGATGCAATTGAAATTTTTTTAAAAACCTCAGGTGCAAAAAAAGTTATATTTGTATAAATACATAGCTCATGTTGTCCACTGTATCAGAAGGATTTCGTGTATGCCAACTCTCTTCCTATACTGTCTTTTTATAGGGTCAATCTACCTCTGAGCTTGCCCCACTGAAATAGACATGGGAAATGGCGGGCTATCTCCTGTTTTCATAGGATTTGAAAAAAGAGCCGTGACCGCCCTTGACACGGAGCCTCGTACCCGTGTTTTTTAGGGCCAAGGGCAGCCCAGCTTCGCTTGTTGCCCCTTGCCCAAAAGGCTAACACGGGCAGTCTCCATGTCAAGGGTCTCCGCTTCGCTACGATGAACGGCCACTTAGGCTGCTGCTTTAAAGGCCTGTTCGTATTCCACGGGCGACATATATCCAAGGGTCGAATGTAGACGCATCTGGTTATAAAAGACTTCAATATATTCAAAGATGGCCTGATGGGCTTCAGCTCTTGTCTTAAAACGGGTACCATAGATAAGTTCACGCTTGAGAGTTCCAAAGAATGATTCAATACAAGCATTGTCATAGCAGTTACCTTTGCGGCTCATGCTGGAGACCATTTGGTAATCCTTTAAAGCTTGTTGGTATTCGTAGCTGGCATACTGGCTTCCACGGTCAGAGTGGTGAATCAGTCCCGCTGATGGATTATACCGCCAAACTGCTTGTCTGAGAGCATCCATGACCAACTGGCGGGTCATGGTGCTGTCCATAGACCAGCCCACAATCTTCCGGTGGAACAAGTCCTTGATGGCCGCAAGGTACAGCCACCACTCATCCGTTGCAATATACGTAATATCGGCTACCCAGACCTGATTTGGCTGGCCGACAGTAAAATTCTGGTTGACAACGTTTTCAGCCACCGGATAATTATGCTTTGAGTTAGTGGTGGCCTTGTATTTCCTCTTTGTCTTGGCGGCAATGCCGTTCTCCTGCATCAGGCGAGCCAGCCGGTTCTTGCCGCAGGTAATGCCTTCTTTCTTCAAAGCCTTGGTTATCCTCGGACTACCGTATGTCCTTCGGGATATATTGTAGACCTTTCGGATCTGGTTGAGCAGTTCTCCATTCTGGATTATTTTTGGCTGTTTTCCGGCCGTTTTAGCCAGGTATAGTACCCGCTTCGTGAGACTCCCATAACCCGGCACATCTTCTCCACCCGAAATTTGAAGCGATGCTGATGAATAAACTCATAAGCTATTTCTGGTGTCTTGCGAAGATGGCCGTGGCCTTTTTTAGAATGGTGTTTTCCTCTTGCAAATCGCCTATCATCTTCTTTAAACGCCTGACTTCTTCGTCTTCCGGTAGTAGATGGCCGCTACCGGGGAAAGCGTTTTCCTTATGCTCTTTATACTGGCCAACCCATTTGTGTAGGGTGTTCTCATGGATACCAAGTTCTGTTGCTACTGCCGCTACAGGTCGCCCCAAGTCCAATATCAGACGAACTGCTTCTTCTTTAAAATGCTTATCAATTCTCCTCATTGATGGACACCTCCGCTGGTTTTATTGTACCAGCCATCCCATGTGTCCATCAAATCGGGGTAAGGTTAGAAAAAGGATTACCTATGACCATGGCCGCTCCGACATCTAACCAAGCAGAGTCTGGTTTTTCTGAGGATACCGACGAGGTTTTCGATTATGAATCGAAACAGTTTGCACGCAGCAATAACAGGATTACACCTGCCATGGTTGAAGAGGTATGGCGTGCGTTCTTAAGGCACATTGAGGGGTCTGGTGAAATCAATCGGCTAAGCACGGAGGTATCTGAAAAGACAGGAATGAACCGAGGAAGTGCATTTATTTACTTAACGGTCTTAGCCAATTTAGTCAATGGGAATCCCAACACGCGTGTACTGAAATATAAGGATTTGGAGTACTTAATGGACAGAATAAAGACCGAGTTAGGAGAAAGCAAATATCAGAAAGCTATCCAATCGCTGAAGATGTCCGTTCCCTATTGGAGAGAGAAAATACCTGGGTCCTTTGCAGATAAAGTGGAGGCTTATTGCAAGAAGAACTCATAGAACAAAAGATGAGGGAATTGTGAGGGAGTATTTGCCCCAACACCTTTTATAATACTAGTATCGAAAGCTGTATTAAGAGCCTTCGCGGAGTCACAACCGCGGGGGCTTTTTGTATGCCAAAAACGAGGTGAATCCCAGTGCCATTTAAACCAAGACGGCGGGGGATTAAACCCCGCCACAGCAAGGAGGTGAAGGCGCGTGGCAAAAGACGAACGAATAGGGGCGGCCGCCGCGTCCGCGCTGGCGACAAGCTGTAGCCCTTGCTGACAAAATCACAGAAGGAAAGGCCGCGAAGATTTTAGAAGCTCCGGAACTACAACCCGAGTCAATGCTCAAAGCGGGCAAACTTTATGATGCGGCGGATTTATACGGAGAAGATATGCCCGCGCCCAGCGATTACCTCAGCGCGAGACAGAAAGACGGGAAGCCGCTGGGTGCTGACGCTCTGTTTAAAGAAACATGGAAATGGCTCAAAGAGCGCGGGTGTGAGAAGTTCGTCAATCCGCGACTGATTGAATCCTACGCCCAGGCATTAACGCGCTACATCCAGTGTGAGGAAGCTATAATCACATATGGGCTTTTAGGGAAGCACCCAACCACAGGCGGCGTGATAACCAACCCGTTCGTGCACTACCGATATCACAGCTTTTGTGCTGGTTTTTCCACTAATTGATGAGGGTGATAAATTTAATATTCTCCCCTACTTCTGGATACCGGAAGAAAACCTTGACCTGCGGGTTCGTCGTGATCATGTAAACTATGACCTGTGGAAAAAGCAGGGGTTTTTAAAAACCACCGAGGGTAATGTGGTGCATTACGGATTCATTGAAAGCTTTATTGAGGAACTCGGTACCAGATATAACATCAGGGAGATTGCCTTTTACCGCTGGGGTGCGGTGCAGATGACGCAGAATTTGAAAGGGCTTGGCTTTACGGTGGTGCCGTTCGGCCAGGGGTTCCAAGGATATGTCACTGCCCACCAAGGAGCTAATGAAGATAACTCTTGAAGAAAAGATCGCTCATGGCGGTCATCCGGTTCTGCGCGGGATGATGATAACATTTTTGTGAGGACCGACCCTGCAGGAAATATAAAACCGGATAAAGAGAAATCTACTGAGAGGATTGATGGTGCCGTAGCTGTGATTATGGCGCTGGATAGAGCCATCAGAAATGGAGGGAATTTGGCAACGAGTGTTTATGATGAGAGAGAAATATTGGTGTTGTTAACAATGATAATAAAACGATTAGTGGTTAATATTACCTCTTTCACAACGATGTTTGTGTTATAATAAAATTGTATATCTGTATTCGATGGAGGTAGCTTTTTGAGCCTTAGTAGATATAGAGACCCTGTTCATGCATTTATTGAGGTAAATCCTCTTGAAAATAAAATAATTGATTCGCCTCCGTTTCAAAGATTAAGGAATATTAAGCAATTAGCCTTAACCAATTTGGTTTACCATGGAGCCGAGCATACTCGTTTTGGCCATTCATTAGGAGTAATGCATTTAGTAACGAAAGCGTTTCGCTCAGTTGTAAATAAAAATCACCTTTTTTTGTCTGAACCTAAAATAGCTTGGTATGAACAAATATTGAGGCTCATTGCATTGACTCACGATTTGGGTCATGCACCATTCTCGCATGCATCTGAAGCAGTTTTTCCTGGTAAATTAAAGCATGAGGATTTTACGGAAAAAATAATTAAAGAAACATGTATAGCAGATTATATTCGGGAGATCGGGCACGGATATGTTCAACAATACGGGGCTAAATATGATATTACACCGAAACTAATTTGTGACATATATAATGGTAGAGATGCTGGCGAAAATTCGGAGTTTGTATTTTTAAAAAGCTTTATGGATAGTGAACTAGATTGTGATAAAATGGATTATTTATTGAGAGATTCATTGTATTGTGGGGTTAATTATGGCAAATTTGATGTCGAAAGATTAGTATCTTGTTTGACAGTTTTTATACAAGATGGGATACCACGATTGGCTATTGAATATGGTGGAGTTCAAGCCTTTGAGGAGTTTGTTTTAGCAAGATACTTTATGTTTGTACAAGTATATTTTCATCGAACCAGAAGATATTTTGATATTATTTTTGCGAAAGCATAAGAACAAATACTAGCTAATGGTACTTATCCAGAATCTGTTGACGAATATATTGAATGGGATGACAATAGAGTCTTTCAACTAATGAAGGAACGGATTGATATTGTTGATTGCCAAAGGATAATCCAACGATTAGTTTTTCCTGCAATAATAGAAACAAAACCACACCCTCAAACTGGGGATAAGCGGTATTTTGAAATGCAAAAAAGGCAGTTGATTAATAAATTTGGTGCAGAATTTTTTATTGAAGATTATTCTGCTGATAAAATGCCACATAAAATTCCGATGAAAGTAGACATAGAAGATGAAAAGGCTATTGTAATAATAAATAAGAAATTTGATCAGCCAAGTACGATCTCTGATGAGTCCTATATTATTTATAATTTGACCGAAAAAATAAAATAGAACGACTTTATGTATGTGAGGAAATACGCATGGAAGCATTCGAATATTTAAAAAGTATTATTTAGATTGTTAGATTGATATCATGATTGGAAAAGGTGGAATACGATGAATAATCTGAGGAGTTATGCTGAAGCTTTGGAAAGCATCTGCGAAAACAGAATCCTTGGGAAAAAGGCAGTCCAAAAATTAATGTACTTAATTGAAAGAAAAGGCGTCGAGTTCAAATTGGATTACAAAATACACTTCTTTGGTCCCTATAGCTCGAAACTAGATAATATATTACATGTATTGGAAAGCGATGAGATTATACATATAAACACAACAGGCCGAACTCATACGGTTAGTGTAATAGATGTATCTAAATGTGGTGGTGAGGAGCTTTCTTCTGAGGAAAAGGATACTGTTGAGTATGTAATAAGTAGATTTGGCGATAAAACTGCTATTGAATTAGAGGGAATTGCAACTTTAGATTATGTTGCATGTAATTTGGCTGGTAGCGACAGAAAAAGCGATAATGACATAGTAGACGGGGTTAAAAGGATAAAGGGCACAAAATTTAGTGACTCACAATTATATCAATACCTTGAAATAATGAAGGAATATCAGTATTTAAGTTAGTCGTTCTCCTTACTAATTTATGTTCGACCACTCTTAAAATGAGGGTGGTTTTTTAATGCTCATTTTCAGGAGTTGAAGATAATGAAAATACCATTCCTATCAAGATTGTTTCAATCAAGGGCTGGTCCCCAAAATGCATTTTGGGCAAGTCCATTTGCAATGGCAGGGCTGTTTGTCCCGTTTGTAGTGAAATAGTGAACCAATAATATGTAGGTTCGGTCAGCACAAAATTCATCACTATGCCCATAGCCGGGGAGCAGATTGCCCTGGGAACCGGGAAACTATAGAGCATTTATTAGTGGACTTCAATTATTTCTCAATTTCATTGACCTATTAGGTAAATTAAATTATAATATAATTAACCTGATAGGTCAATGATGGGTAAGCAATTGGAAGGAGATAGCATGCTTTCAAAAATAGTTAATCTAGAAGACAAAAGACGGGATGCCATTTTAAACGCGGCATTAAAGGAGTTTGCCACAAAGGGATTTGATGAAGCGTCTACAAATGCAATTGCTAAAGAATCCGGGATTTCAAAGGGGCTAATGTTCCATTATGTAAATAGCAAGAAGGACCTTTTTCTATTCCTTTACGATTACTGCACGGAGATGGTTGATAAAGAATATTTCAAATTGATGAATTTTAATGAACGGGATATTTTTGAAAGGCTGCGGCAGTCGTATCTTCTACAGCTTGAGCTGCTGCAGAAGCATCCTTGGATTTTTGAATTCAATAAGATCAGCGCCGTTACTAAGTCCGATGAAATCAATAAGGAACTGGAAGAAAGAAAGAAAGGGAAACAATCGTTATGCTATGAGACAATGTATGATTTAATTGATGAATCCAAATTCAGAGAAGGTCTTGACGTAGAAAGATGCAAGCAGCTGATTTTTTGGGCAAATATCGGCTTTATAAATCAGATATTGGAGGATATCCGGAACTCAGAAGAAAAAGAATTGGATTATGATAAGATCATTGCCCAACTAGACGGTTATCTTAATGAACTCAGAAAGATCTATTACAAATAAAATTAGAGGAAGGGTTTATATGAGGCGTACGATTTTCTATTTTTCTGCGACAGGCAATTCTCTTGAAATTGCCCGCAAAATCGCAAAAGAATTGGGAGATTGCGCAATCAAGCCAATGGCTGCACAGGCGCCAGGCGAACCTGCTGGCGGGCCTGGGGAATATGTTGGCTTCATATTCCCCGTTTTCTATAATGGGCTGCCCAGATTGGTGAAACGATTTGTTGAAAGGCTTGCCTTAAATCCGGAAACCTATTGCTTTGCAATCGCCAATTCAGGAGGAACCAGGGCGAATTCTTTGGGTATGCTGGAGGATATTCTGTCCGAAAAAGGGATTCGTTTATGGTATGCGGAAGAGGTTAAGATGCCCGGAAACTATATTGTGGGTCATCAGGCTCCCTCATCTGAAAAGGTTCGTGGAATATTGGACGCTGCCGCCGAGAAGGTGGCTAAAGCCGCCAGAGCGATTGCAGGCGGTGAACGAAAACCGGTGATAAGGAAAGCGGAGCTGTGGAGTAAAATAACAAATCGCAGTTTTCTGTATAAAAATATCAACAAATGGGACGGAGCGTTTTTAACGACCGGAAAATGCACCGGTTGCGGCCTTTGTGCAGAAGTATGCCCTGTATGCAATATAAAAATGGAAGGCCGGCGTCCTGTTTGGCTGCATAATTGTGAGCGGTGCCTTGCCTGTATTCACTGGTGTCCTTGTGAAACAATAGAATATGGCAAAAAAACAGCCGGACACAGAAGGTATCACAATCCCAATATCAAGATTGAGGATATTATAAGAGAATGAACATTCAAAAACATTTAGCCGCAGGTTTGATGCTCATTATATTTGTGAGCATTTTACTTTCCGATATGGCGGATAATGTTTTGCATGCAGGAACGGGGAGTGATGAAGTGAAAGGATTCAATGATTCTGTAATCATTGAATTTCCATTAAGAGGAGAGTGGCTGGCGCCCACCACTCCGGCGAAAAAAATTCCGAGTCATGGAACAGATCAATTGGGAGAGCGCTATGCTTTTGACTTTTTACAGGTTGATTGGGAAAGAAACGGCAAGCCTTTTTATCGGACCAATCTGGCGGAGTATCTCTTATTTGGCGTTCCCTTAAACAAGTGTTATTGCTGGGGTCAGAAAGTATATGCGCCTTGTGACGGGAAAATTATCAAAGCCGAAGACGGTTATAAAGAAAGGTTGAGAGTTCATTTGGCTTCTGATTTGTTTGTCGCTCTAAAGAATGCTAATGCGTTTAACCCTGAAAAAGATGACCTTAGGTCTGTTGCCGGCAACTACGTTATTATGAAATGCTCCGATCATGTTTACGCTGCATTCGCACATTTGCAAAAAGGGTCCGTTACGGTATCAGCAGGTCAGGCTGTGAAAAGAGGGGAAGTATTGGGGAAAGTAGGGCATTCAGGAAATTCAACAGCTCCGCATCTGCATTTCCAGCTTATGGACAGCAGTAATTTGCTTTCAGCAAAGGGTATCCCATGTGCTTTTGAGCAGTATGAATCATTTCAAGATGGTGCATGGAAAACAGTATATAACGGAGTTCCGTCTGATAAGGATAGAATAAGATATAATCGATGGAAGTAGCTATGTTTAAAGCTCTGTAACCTTGGATATCTCCAGAAGTTCAAATTCCCCCGCCAAGGGGATATCACCGTGACCTATCTTGTTTATGAAAACAAAAAAAGTAGAGAAGCTTAGGAGGTATTCGTTGAGGTATTCGTTAATGTTAACTACTAATCAAATGTGGGAAATAGCGGGAAAAATTATGAAGGCTGTACAGGCATACAAAGAGCCTGAGCGCATTGGGACTTTTGTGTAGCGACGACAGTAGCAAGGAGAGCCTGCTACTGTCCTGTTCCCCCAAAATGGGAACCGCTACTGCCTCCACATTTCTGACGCCCATTTCCCGCAAGGCAAGAAACTCGCATTCTCCAGACAACACCAGGCGAGTACCATCAGGGAAGTCCCCAACCACCGGAGGTGTGAGCAGACCGTATTGCCGGATAACCCGGGCACAGCGCTCCACATCCTGCCGGTTTACTGACAGAGACAGTACCTGATTTTCTTTCACACGGGCCGTTTCTACCCATGTAATTAGTCGCTCAGTTCCTTCCATAAATTGAGACCTCCTTCCTGGCCCCATAGTAACTTAAAGAGTGGTGCAGGGATACGACAAAGCCGGCAATCTTTGAGTGCCTTTACAACAAAGGGCGACCGTACTGGGTGAAATACCGGTAAGCAAGCCTACTTCCGGATTCTGGAGACGATAAAATGGATTTAAGCACGTCGAACAATCGCGGGGCGGCCTGTTTGCGCGCTTCTTTCCAGCGTGGGCGTACAACCAGGGAAGGCTGGCAGGTCTTGGCGACCGGTGTCGCGCGATTTGTTCCAGCTCCGGCTTGTGGCAATTCTGGTTCCGGCGGGCTTATGGCAGCAAGTTCATCTATCTTGAGCGTTAATGAGTCCAAAGTCCGGCTGACGGTGGAATGACTGAATTTGGGTATTCCAAACTTTTCACCGGTTTTTCGGGCGGCTTTTCTCATACTCTCGCCGGCTAAATACATGGCAGTGGCATACAGATAAACATAGATGGGATATTTGCGATAGGGCAGCTTCCAGGCAGGTAAAGTGATACTGACAGGATTCTTCCCATCAAGTTGAACCGGGCACTCCACCTGGATATCCCGATAATGCAGCACCATGCGATAGCTACGTTTTTTCTTAGCGACAATGCCCGCCTGCTTAAGTTTTTCGAATTCTTCCTTAGACAGTGGACAAAAAATTGTGTCGAAAGGCTTGTATTCAGCCTGAACCAGTGTTATATTCATATTGATTTTGTGTATTGAGTTTTAAGACCATGTGGCAGCTGTGAACTGCCACATGGTCTTTTTCGCATCCTTTTTCTTTCTTAATTCCCCTTTATTCCACTGGCTCCTTTTCTGGTCCCCAAACAACGCAGCGATAACAAAAACGGGAGCCAGTCTCCTGGTCCCCGTTTACAGTCTCAGTGGTTCCCTTTTTGGTATACGTTCTAGAAAGCGTTTCCAAGCTGTATTCAATTA
>Ga0209639_1002995_pt1 | contig 11978 bp, 17 predicted proteins | sample EPASupsiteHSE605_FD_187268 | JGI IMG/M metagenome (GOLD analysis project Ga0209639, IMG submission 187268) | Bioremediated contaminated groundwater from EPA Superfund site, New Mexico - Sample HSE6-05 (SPAdes) (version 2) | ecosystem: Environmental > Aquatic > Deep subsurface > Groundwater >...
AAAAGGAACGCGCCGTCTTTGTACTCAAGCGTGAAAGCCGTGCTTCTAAGGGCAAAGAGCTTACGCAGCTCCGATCCCGTCAGCACCGCGCCCCCTATTGTCATGGTGCTCACCCTGCCGCTTTCGTCAAGCTCCGTTTCCGTTACCCATGCGGACGGATCCTCCGTGAACGCGGCGTCCGTCTTCAGCAGCAGTACGGTTTCGCGGAAGTTCTCCTTCGAGACCTCGACCGTCGTAACATAATCCGGAACGTCGTTTTCGGTTTCGGGGCTGTTCACGCTGACAAGATAGGGCACATCCCCCCACAGCTCACTGCCGTTCTCGGTCTTTCCGGCGGACGATGAGTGGAAGGACGCGAGTATCGCCTCCCCCGAGTATGTGAGCACCTGCCCGTCGGTTTCCGTGACCGCTTCGCGTATCGCGGAAAAGTTCTCGTCAAACGAGTCCCCCCAATTTCCCCGAAGCTCGGTCTCGTCGGCATAGGCCATGCAGCAGCCCGCCTCCGTGCACATATCCGCCTGCGGATGCTTTGGGTTCGTATGTTCGGTGCAGTAAACAATGTAAGTTCTGGCCGCCACCGCCTGAGCTTTGAGAGCCTCCTCCGAAAAGGTCGCGGGCACTTCTGCGGCCAGCACATAGGGCAGATAGGAGGCCATTGTCACCTCTTTGACTTCCTCCCCGTCGAGTACGGTAAAGGTGATCTCTTCGTCGGGCACTTTTTCATATGCGCTGTAAGAAGCCGTCGGCGAGGGAGAAACGAGCTCCGAAGGGGTCGGAGAAGGCTCGTCCGAAAGGTACTCCCCGCTTACGTTTTCCCTCATGAAAAGGACCGGCATTATTATGGCCGCCATGACCAGCAAAACCGAGGCCCAGAATATGCGTTTCATCATGTCACTTCCCGATTTGTAGTTGACGCTTAAGTAAATGAAGTATAGAATAAGGCAGTCAAATACTTATTCCGCTGTAATTATATTTTGAATGGAAGGGTAATATGCGAAAGAAATCATTAATAATCTGTGGTTTCACGGTTATCATGGGCGTTTTCGGCGCCTTTCTGCGCTGGGTGCAGACCCTCAGCGTTTTTGAGGCCGACACCGGTCTTGCCACCTCTCATTCTCCGTGGAGCTATGCTGTCGTGCTCTTTTCCCTGCTTTTCGCGGTTCTTCTTTATGTCTGGCTCCGCAAGCTGAAAAATGTCAGCTTTGCGTTAAAATATCCCGAAGTCTATTCAAAAACCATTCCCTTTGCCAGCGTCGCCGCCTATGCCGTAGGCGCCCTGATAGCAATCGGCGGTGTTCTGACTCTTATCCGTTCCGTCCAAACCTCCAAGTCCGTCTTCGACCTTATTCTGGGACTTTTCAGTTTCGTATGCGCCGCGGGAATGACGGATTTTCTCCTGTCTCTGGACAAGCCGGTGAAGAAAAACGGCGGGGTCTTCGGCGCGGTCTCAACGGTTTTCTTCCTATGTTTCTGGCTTATTGCTTCATATAAATACAGCGCTTCCGACCCTGTCATATGGCATTTCGCGCTGAGACTACTCGCAATCTCGTCAACGGTTCTGGCTTTGTATTTCATTGCGGGCTTTGTTTTCAACAAACCGAAGCCGCTGGCGTCGCTTTATTTCAGCCTTCTCGGCACTTTCCTGTGCCTTACGGTTCTTGCCGACTCCTATCCCGTCGGCGAACAGTTTTTCACTGTCGGCTTTCTCTTGGCTATGACTCTCCTGTCTTATGCTCAGCTGAGCAGTGCCCGGGAAAAATAAAGCCTTCAAAACAGAACAACCCGTCCGCTTTTTAACGGACGGGTTGTTCTGTTTTTAAACCCCCGCACAGACGAAAGCTGTGCGGGGGTTTCTGAAACTCTTATTTGGATTCTTCCAGCGCTTTTATACATTCCTTGCACACGTTCTTGCCTTTGTAAACGATAATATCCTTTGCGTTGTCACAGAAAATGCAGGCTGGTTGATACTTTCGCAGAATAATGGAATCGTCGTCAACATATATCTCCAACGAGTCCTTTTCTGCGATATCCAAGGTTCGGCGAAGCTCGATTGGCAATACTATACGCCCGAGTTCATCTACTTTTCTTACTATGCCTGTCGATTTCATATTAAAGCCTCCCCATACTCAAAATTTACTGTCAATATACTTTTTGTATATCTTCCGTAATAAATTATATAGAACTTAGACTGGTTGTCAAACATATTTTTGAAAATTTATGAGATATTCACAATTTTTGTTATATCTCACAAGATTGTGAAATCAAAAATGGAGGTGAATATTGTTGCTTTTTAATTACATAATCGTCCTAATGGTAGTATTTTCTATCGTTTTCGGTGCCCTTAACGGCAACCTTACGGCTCTCTCTGCCGCCGCGGTCGCAGGCGCGAAAGACGCCGTCACGCTCAGCCTGTCGCTTTGCGGAATGATTTGCCTCTGGTGCGGAGTAATGGAACTCATGCGCCGCTCGGGGCTCAGCGGGAAGCTCTCGCGCCTTTTGCGCCCAATGCTCGCAAAACTATATCCGACGGCGGCAAAAGACCCGGAAACAATGGACGCTCTCTCCTCCAACGTGTCCGCAAATCTTCTCGGGCTCGGGAACGCGGCAACTCCGGCGGGCATCAAGGCGGCCGTCGGTCTGAAGCGCCTTTCGGGACGCGCCTCCGCCTCCGACGAACTCTGCCTGCTTGTCGTAATGAACTCCGCGTCCATACAGCTTTTGCCTGTAACGGTCGCCTCTCTGCGCGCCTCTTTCGGAGCCTCCGCTCCCTTCGATATCCTTCCGGCGGTCTGGCTTTCGTCTCTTCTTTCCGTGTCTGCAGGCATTTTTGCCGCTAAACTCCTTGCGCGGTTTACACGCCCATGAAGCTTCTGGGCGAACTCGCCGTTCCTATTATAATCGCGTTTGTTATGGTCTATTCTCTGAGACGCGGAACCGACGTTTTTGGGGGTATGACCGAGGGCGCAAAGGACGGGCTGAAAACCGTTATCGGCATTCTTCCCGCTCTTATAACGCTGCTGCCCTGCATATATATGCTTAGGGCGAGCGGGGCCGTGGACGCGCTGTGCAGTCTGCTTTCTCCTATTCTTGCAAGGCTCGGCATACCTGCGGAAACCGTACCTTTAATGCTTCTGCGTCCGCTGAGCGGCTCGGGAGCGCTCGCCGTCGGCAGCGACATTATAAAAAGCAGCGGCGCCGACTCCTTTGCCGGACGCTGCGCCGCCGTAATGCTCGGCTCCACGGAAACTACCTTTTATGTTATTGCGGTCTATTTCGGCGCGGCGGGAATCAAAAACAGCCGCCACGCAATCCCCGCCGCTCTCATCGCAGACCTCACGGGTTTTCTGGCGGCGGCTTTTTTCGTCAGACTTTTCTGGGGATAAAAAGACCTCCCGCCCTTAAGTACTCTGGCCGGAGGTCTTTAAGTTTTACATCTTTTCGGGAGCTGTGACTCCCACGATGCCGAGCGCGTTTGCAATCACTTTTTCCGTGCAATCACAGAGAATAAGCCTTGCGTCCCTGAGCGCCGGCTCCGCTTCCTTGATTCTGCAGCTAGCGTAGAACCTATGGAATCTGGCAGCAAGCTCCGTCACATAACGGTTGATGCGCGAGGGATCGTAATCGCGCGCTGCTAGCCTTATCTCCTCCGTGAACATTGCAAGCTGTTTTATAAGCTCGCGCTCATGCTCGGTGTTCAGAAGCTCGGCGTTGATTTCTCCTTCTTCCGGAACCTTGTACCCCTCCTCCGCCATTGCTGAGATGAGGCTGCATATCCTCGCGTGCGCATACTGAACATAGTACACGGGATTTTCGCTGTCCTGTCGGATTGCCAGGTCAAGGTCAAACTCAAGATGCGTGTCCGGCTTCGCGTTGAAGAAAAATCTGCACGCGTCGACGCCGATCTCGTCTAATAGATCGTTCAGCGTGAGCGCCTTGCCGGTACGCTTGGAAACCTTGACAATCTCATTTCCGCGCACCAGACGAACCATCTGCATGATGAGGAAATCGAGCTTTTTGTTCTGAAGTCCCAGAACGGGAGCTGTCATCGAGGCGGCAAAGCGTATCGCATGACCGTGGTGGTCGGCTCCCCAGACGTCAATTACCCTGTCGAAGCCGCGCTCAATAAATTTGTTGCGATGATAGGCTATATCCACAGCGTAATATGTGTAGAAGCCGTTTGCGCGGCATAGCACCTCATCCTTGTCCGCACCGAATTCGGTGTTGCGGAGCCAGAGAGCGCCGTCCTTTTCATAGGTGCAGCCTGCGTCCTCGAGGAGCCTGACCGTTTCCGCGACATAGCCGCTGTTATGCAGCGTACTCTCCAAAAACCACTCGTCAAAATGTATGCGGTAGCGCTCCAGATGCTTCTTCATAAGCTTAATATTGTAGGGAAGTCCGAACTCTACGAAAATGCGACTGCGCTCGTCGCTGCCCATATCAAGGTATTTTTCGCCGTCCCTGTCATAAATGAGCTGCGCGAGGTTTTTAATATCCTCGCCGTGATAGCCGTTTTCTGGAAATTCGACAGCGTCCTCGCCTTTGATTATCTGTAGATAGCGCGCCTCGATGGACTTTCCGAAAAGATCCACCTGGTTTCCCGCGTCGTTGACATAGAATTCGCGCGAGACCTTGTACCCCGCTCTGTCAAGCACGGAAGCCAGCGCGTCGCCCAGAACTCCTCCGCGGGCGTTGCCGATTGTCATCGGTCCCGTCGGATTTGCCGAAACAAATTCAACCATTACCTTCTCGCCGTGACCCTCGTCCGAGCGGCCGTAGGAGGCACCCTCTCTGCGGACTGTGTCAAGAACCTCGGCATACCATTTGTCGGAAAGCCGGAAGTTCAGAAAGCCGGGGCCGGCGATTTCGGCGCTTTCAAAATAGCTGCCGGCAAGGTCCATATTCCCAATAAGTATCTCCGCAATAGCGCGGGGAGACATTTTCAGCGCCTTTGCCCCCGCCATAGCGTGGTTCGCGGCATAATCGCCGTTCAAAGCGTCCTTGGGTATCTCGACCTTGCCCTCCGGAAAGCCGCCGTCGGGTATGGAACCTTCGGCAACCGCTTTTATATAGGCTCTTTCAAGAAGCCCGTCAATGGAGAGCTTTGCTTCTTCAATCAGATTGGCCATTTATCTCTTCCCTCTGCTCACTTACTCTAATCTTGAACATATTGTGTCCCACGACCGAATGCTGGAAGTCCACAACATAGTCAATCTCCATGTTTCCTCCGTGCTCGTCAAACGACATAGAAATATTAGTCGTATCAACGCCCATAGTCGCGGAGCCAAACGGCGTTTCATAGAGGAAGTTGTGCTTTCTTCCCTTTTCAAAAACCATGCGGCTGTTGAGGCTGCCCTCTCTCGTCATCACGATGCCCATAGGGCCGATCGTAAACGAGGTCTTCGTCCCGTTAAGCCCTGTCAGCTCGCTTTCCATATAAGAAAGCATGCCCTCGCCGTTCTCATAGGCAAAAACGCCGTCCGTCTCGAGTTCTATGATATTGTCTCCGCCCTCAGAGTCGTTTTGAGTCCCTTTGATGGAGATTATAACGTCTTTCATTTTCATTTTGCTGTATTACCTCTCGGATAGCCGATTATTAGCTGAAAATATGCCTGTCTGAGTAAGCCATGTCCGCAGACGCGGACATTATATTATATGTTTCCGTCCTTGTCAAAGGGTTCAATTCCGCAAAGCTGCGGTGACAGATCTCTTCTCAGCATCAGAGCTGCCGTGTGGGCAAAATTTTCGGTCGAGCCAGTCGTAAAGTAATCCGTCCGGGGCGCTCTTTTTTCACAGGCCAGTTCGTTTTCACGGAGGTAGGCACAGAGCTTTCTCGCGGCGGCGGCGCCTGCGCTTATCAGCCGGACATTCATACCCATGTATTCGGTAATGACGTCCGCCAGAAGAGGATAATGTGTGCAGCCCAGAATAACCGTATCGACGCCCGCCTGTTTAAGGGGCGGAAGGTACTCCTCAACGGCCTTTAACACCCTCTCGTCATTTTTATCAAAAATCCCGTCCTCAACCATAGTCGCAAATTTCGGGCAGGCTTTTGCGGTCACCTCAAGCTCCGGCTTCAGCTCATTTATCAGCCGCTGATATGTTCCGGCGGCGACACTCGCTCTCGTTGCCAGAAGCCCAATCTTATTATTCTTCGTCAAACTCACAGCCTCTATGACAGCAGGCTCAACGACTCCGAAAACCGGAACGGGGCTTTCCTCCGCCAGAACTTCCAGCGCATTCGAGGTTGCCGTACCGCAGGCAATGAACACCGCTTTAACATCCTTTGACAATAAAAACCGCATGTCGTTGCGCGACATCCCGATAATTTTCTCTCTGGTCTTTTCCCCATAGGGGAAATTATATGAATCGCTCAGGTAAACTATGTGCTCATCGGGCAGAAGCTTTGAAAGCTCCTCCGCGGCGGTCAGCCCGCCGAGACCCGAATCAAAAATGCCTATGGCTCTGTTATCCATTCCAACGCTCCTAAAGGCTGGAGAGGTAAATCCGAAATCTCTCTGCCCGGAAAATCCGCTCTATATTTTGATGCCGTTTAATAATACCGCAAAACCCTGCTTTTTTCAAGGAAAAGCGGATGCATATTGTTATATAAAATAGCTGGTATTTTATTTATGTTTTTGATATAATTTAGTTTAGACGAAAAACAGAATTCTTTGTGCCTTACAGCCCGAGCATAATATTACCGCGGTGAATATTATATCATAGCGCCGAGCGGCGTTGTGATATATTAACCTGCTCCTGCGTATGCAGACATAGTCGGCGCATACGCGATATTGCTGCCGCCTTGCGGGCTTTGACACGGTCTTATAGGGCGCTCCATTGCCGGCAAAGGCGGTATATCGGCGCTGCTGTTTTTTCAGAAAGGAGGCCGTTATGGATATTCAACTCACAATGAAGGAATTTCGCCACTTACTGGATCTTGTCTACATCGGAAACTGGATCCTTAATTCCACCAGAGGAAACGATCGTTTTGAGGATTATGACCTGCTGCAGGAAAAAATCTTTGCGCTGGCCGCTCAGAACGGTCTTCCCGAGCTTGCACAGACCTATCTCGGACGTATTTTCCCCTCGCGCGCGTATGAAGACGGCGGTATCCATGACGCCATCGCCGACTATGAGGACGCCGTTTTTTTCGATATTTTGGCCGAGGAGCTTGCGAGGCGCGACATGACCGAGGAACACCTTAACCCAAACGATCTGAGCGAGCTTACTGCGAGGATGGACAGCTATATGTCGGAATTTGAGGCAAACGGAATCGAAAACATCAACCTCAGCATCTAGCTTATTTTTAGGCTCCAAGCGGGATCTTCTGTCTGTGTTGATAGATTTTAATATTTGACCTCCTTTTGCGGGATAATAAGCGCGGAAGGAGGTTTTTTGTGCGGAAAATTCCGCGCCTTGAACCGGTATTCCAATTTTTCGCGGCACGGGAGGAAATCATGGATTATTTCAAAATGTCGAAGGAGGAGTATGGGGCTTACGTAAATAAAGTCTCTCCGAATTCGAAAATGCTTCCCAATCTAGTCCGCGCCTTTGCAATCGGCGGAGCAATCTGCTGCATCGGACAGGCTATCCTCGGGCTGTACGCCTCTCTGGGTCTTTCTACGGAGCTTGCGGCAACGGCAACCAGCATCAGCCTCGTCTTTCTTGGCGCTCTTCTCACGGGTCTCGGTGTTTATGACGACATCGCCAAGTACGGCGGAGCGGGAACGCTTGTGCCGATAACGGGCTTCGCAAACGCTGTCGTGTCACCTGCTCTTGAATTCAAGACCGAGGGCTATGTTACGGGGACGGGAGCCAAAATGTTTGTTATCTCGGGTCCTGTAATAGTATTCGGTATTTCAGCCTCCGTCGTTTACGGCATAATTCTCTGGCTCATAGGTCTTGTAAAATAAATTCTGCAAAAAAGGCTCACAGATGTGCATTCTTTTGTCTTTTTGCAATAAAAAACGGTCATTGCTCCGTATCGGGAACAATGACCGTTTTTTAAGCCGTTTTACACAAGCTCGATAATTGCCATCTCGGCTGCGTCTCCGCGGCGAGGTCCCATACGGTAGATACGCGTGTATCCGCCATTACGGTCCGCATACTTTGGCGCGATCTCATCAAAAAGCTTCTTTGCGACATCTTCTCTCGTAATGAAAGAGAGCGCCTGGCGATAATCTGCCAGAGACTTGTTTTTGCCAAGAGTTATCATTTTCTCGGTCAAAGGTCCGATTTCCTTTGCGCGCGTAATTGTCGTTTCCATACGGCCCTTTTTGAGCAGATCGGTAACCTGCTGTCTGAGCATAGCCATGCGAATATCGGTGGTCTTTCCGAGTTTCCTGTTGGTGGACATATCGGTTTCCTCCTTTTTTGAGTGTAAAGGATTTTCGAGGCTCAAGACCCTTTATATGGGTGAGCCGGAACTAATTGCTGTCGTCGCTGGTAAGTGAGAGTCCCATCATGGCCAGTTTGTGCTCAACCTCTTCCAATGACTTGCGTCCGAGATTTCTCACCTTGATCATCTCATCCTGAGTTTTTCCGATGAGGTCTTCGACGGTGTTGATGTTGGCGCGCTTTAAGCAGTTGAAGCTGCGCACAGACAAATCCAGTTCCTCAATGGTCATTTCGAGCACCTTGTCACGCTGCGTCTCAACCTTTTCCTTCACGGTAGACTCGCTGCCTATCGTCTCGGAAAGATCGGTGAATAGAGTGAAGTGGTCACAGAGTATCTTCGCTCCGAGAGAAACTGCGTCTCTGGGCGATATGGTCTTATCTGTCCAGACCTCAATCGTGAGCTTGTCATAGTCGGTCTTGTTGCCGACGCGGGTATTTTCAACAGCGTAGTTTACTTTGAGTACCGGCGAATAGATGGAGTCAACGGGTATCGTCCCGATGATCTGCTGTATTGACTTGTTCTTTTCCGCTATAACATAGCCGCGCCCGTGGTCGACGACCATTTCCATGCTCAGATAGCCTTCGGGGCTAAGCGTCGCGATGTGCATATCGGGGTTTAATACCTCGACTTCGCCATCCGCCCTGATGTCTCCGGCCTTCACTTCGCCTTCGCCGCTTGCTTCGATATAAACCGTTTTGGGTCCGTCGTTGTGGAGCTTGAAAATGATGCCTTTGATATTGAGGACAATCTCGGTCACATCCTCTTTTACGCCGGGAATCGTGGAGAATTCATGCTGGATACCGGCAATTCTAACGGAAGTGACAGCTGTACCGGGAAGAGAGGATAGGAGCACCCTGCGGAGAGAGTTACCCAAGGTCGTGCCATAACCGCGCTCTAAAGGTTCTACGATATATTTTCCATACGCTTCGTCCGACTGGTTCTCAATGCATTCAATACGCGGCTTTTCTATTTCAATCATGTTAATTTACCCTCCTTCTGAGTTGGCGCAACCGTGCGCCTCTATTGATCAGCTTACCAATTATGAGGGTCTCTGCATTACTTAGAGTACAGCTCGACAATAAGGGTCTCCTCCACGGGGAAGTCAATATCTTCTCTTGCGGGAAGCTTAGTAACTTTACCTTTGAGTGTATTCTTTTCGCGTTCAAGCCACTGGGGTGCGGATATAAATACGGCGTCCTCGCCGAGCAGTCTCTTGAACATAACAGAGTTGCGGCTTTTCTCGCAAACCTCAATAACATCTCCGGGGGATACAAGATATGAGGGGATGTCAACGCGGCGGCCGTTTACTGCAAAGTGACCGTGGCTGACTGCCTGGCGAGCCTCGCGGCGTGTCATTGCAAAACCGAGACGGAATACTACGTTGTCAAGGCGGCGCTCAATCGTTGTGAGTAGGTTTTCGCCGGTGATGCCGGGAGTTTTCGATGCCTTTTCGTAGTAAGAACGGAACTGTTTTTCAAGAATTCCGTAAATAAACTTAACTTTCTGCTTCTCCTGAAGCTGCATTGCGTACTCGCTCTGTTTCCTGCGCATCTGACCCTTGGGGTTACGGATTGTACCGCTCTTGGTCTTTGCGGTGTAACCCATGACGGCAGGAGAAATGTCGAGTGTTTTGCAACGCTTGACGATGGGCTGCATATTTCTAGCCATAATTTACTTCTCCTTCCTGATTAGACGCGACGTCTTTTGGGCGGACGGCAACCGTTGTGGGGAATGGGGGTTACGTCCTTGATGAGCGTTACTTCAAGTCCTGCTGTCTGCAGAGCGCGGATAGCCGCCTCGCGGCCGCTGCCGGGTCCCTTGACAAAGACTTCAACTGTCTTGAGACCGTGCTCCATAGCAGCCTTGGAGGCTGTTTCCGCCGCAGTCTGAGCTGCGAAGGGAGTCGACTTCTTGCTGCCGCGGAAGCCCATTTCACCGGCGGATGCCCATGAAATGCAGTTGCCGTTAACATCGGTTATAGTAATCATTGTGTTGTTGAAGGAGGAACTGATGTGGACGACTCCTCTTTCAATGTTCTTACGCTCTTTACGGCGTGTTCTGACTTTTTTCTTAGGTGCTGCCATTACTTAAGTTCCCTCCTTTACTTTTTCTTTCCTGCTATAGTGCGCTTCGGACCCTTGCGGGTACGGGCGTTGGTTTTACTTCTCTGTCCGCGGACGGGCAGACCGCGTCTGTGACGCGTTCCGCGATAGCTACCGATTTCGATGAGGCGCTTGACGTCAAGAGCCACGCTGCGGCGGAGGTCGCCTTCGACTGTATAGTTCAGGTCGATGCACTCACGCAGTTTTCCTTCGTCTTCTTCGGTCAGGTTCTTAACGCGGGTATCAGGGTTGATACCTGTCATTTCAAGTATCTTTGTTGCGCTGGTTCTGCCGATGCCGTAAACATAGGTCAGAGCGATTTCGATCCTTTTGTCCTTTGGCAGGTCAATTCCGGCGATACGTGCCATATTTAATAATCATTCCTTTCGCATGCTGCGGCCGTTATGCCGCATTGTATTTGTGCTTGCAGAAATACGCAAAACGAGTCTGCGTAACAGGTCCTTTTTAGGGCGACCTGCTCAGCCCTGTCTCTGCTTATGCTTCGGGTTTTCGCAGATAACCATTACCTTACCCTTGCGCTTGATAACTTTGCACTTTTCGCAAATGGGCTTTACGGACGGTCTTACTTTCATAAACTAAACCTCCATTATTTGCTTCTCCAGGTTATTCTTCCGCGGGTAAGGTCATACGGCGACATCTGAACTGTAACCTTGTCGCCCGGAAGAATGCGGATGAAATTCATCCTCAGTTTTCCGGAAATATGAGCCAAAATCGTATGTCCGTTTCCGATATCAACCTGAAACATCGTATTGGGCAGGGCCTCAATTACCGTGCCCTCAAACTCAATAACATCATCTTTTGACAAACTGTCTTCCCTCCTCGGTCATGCCGGCCTCGCCGCGAAAAATCGCAAGCTCTTTTCGGATTGCCCTATCTGTCGCTGTGCCGGCGATTGGTTCGTCGGTAAGCTCCGCTGATCCCGTCTTGCCCAAACACAAATGTCTGAGGCTTTTTCTTTTGGGGTTTTTGAGCTTTCTCGTCTTTCCGTCGACAAGCAGGGCGCTTTTGCCGTCTGTCTCCAGAACGACATATTCTCTGCCTTTATCGTGACCGGCAAGAGAGAAAACGATGTCGTGCGACCTTGCGGTCTCCATTACAGGTCCTCCGCCATGGTCAGTATCTCCGCCTCGCCATCCGTGATGAGGACGGTGTTTTCATAGTGCGCGGATAAACTGCCGTCGACCGTGACGACGGTCCAGTCGTTGTCCAGAACCCTGACCGCTACGCCGCCCATGTTGACCATGGGTTCAATTGCGATTGTCATTCCTCTGACAAGACGGGGTCCGTGCCCGGGCTCGCCGTAGTTCGGGACTTCAGGGGCCTCGTGCATGTTTCTTCCGATACCGTGCCCCACGTATTCGCGGACGAGTGAGTAGCCGAAGCTCTCCACATATTCCTGGATTGCGTGCGAAATATCGGAAATGCGGTTCCCTGCTTTCGCGTATTTCAGACCCTCG
>Ga0209639_1003001_pt1 | contig 11967 bp, 14 predicted proteins | sample EPASupsiteHSE605_FD_187268 | JGI IMG/M metagenome (GOLD analysis project Ga0209639, IMG submission 187268) | Bioremediated contaminated groundwater from EPA Superfund site, New Mexico - Sample HSE6-05 (SPAdes) (version 2) | ecosystem: Environmental > Aquatic > Deep subsurface > Groundwater >...
AATAAAAATGGGTTTGATTATTAATCAAACCCATTTTTAAATGTTAGAAAAAGAAGAAAGGCCAGAATAACCACCATAAATTATTATCACATCTACCATACCTATCACAGTAAGGATAACGGTAGTAATTGTCATATCTTCTGTCAAATCTTCTATCGTTTCTATTATCGTATCTATTATCGTATCTATTATCGTATCTATTGTCAAATCTGTTATCAAATCTATCATAGTCATATCTGTTTATGCTGTACATGTCTTCTTCATTGTTATTTATTGTTTCATTTTCATTCATATAATTGTTATTGTATTCCGGATTGTTTCTATTATTCATCTCCATATATATTCTCCTTTTTAACAAAATATTAGATTTTTTGACTTTAAAAATTCAACATCTTTATGTTGTATATACAATAATATATGTTAAAGTTAATATGATGTTACGAAAAATGTCGAGTTAAGAAGGAATATAGTACATGTAATTTCCCGGGAAATTAAATTATTAATTTTATTGTGCATTTACAAATGAACGTTAATTGTATAAACTTAAGATATTTAAATGTAAAATAGGAGGCAAGTATGAAATATGAAAATATTGTTGAAGGCATTTTTATAAAAAGGATAAATAGATTTATTGCTGAAGTTGAAATTAATGGAGAAGTAGAACAAGTACACGTTAAAAATACAGGTAGATGCAAGGAATTATTTTTAAAAGGAAGAAAAGTATTTTTACAAGAGTCTTTTAAAGCAAGTAGAAAGACAAAATATTCCCTCATTAGCATTTTTAAAGGTGAGAAGCTTATAAACATAGATTCACAAGTGCCTAATGTAGTTGTTTATGAAAATTTATTATCAAATTTATTGCCTGAATTTTTTCAATTAGAAGAAGTTAAAAGGGAAAGAACATACAAAAATTCGAGGTTTGATATATATTACAAGAAAAAAGATGGTAAAGAAGGATTCATAGAAATAAAAGGAGTCACATTAGAAAATGAAGGTATGTCAATGTTTCCTGATGCTCCAACAGAGAGAGGCAGGAAACATATTTATGAAATGATAGATGCTGTAAAAAACGGTTATGAAGGAACTATATTTTTCTTAATCCAATTAAAAGATGCATGGGGATTTAAACCAAATGATATAACAGATGAAAAATTTGCAATAGCTTTAAACGAAGCACAAAATAGCGGTGTAAATATTGTTATCTACACATCGAAAGTTACAAAAGATACTATAACAATGGACAAAAGAATTGATTATTAGTAACTCTTATAGGTAATTGTAATTATTCAAGCTAACAAGGCATAAACATATATTAGTTTATAATATATGAGGTGATAGTTTGTTTAAAATAAAAATTAGTTATAAAAAAATTTCTATAATATTGATAGTTTTATTATTAAGTTCATTAACTGTTTTTTCTGCTGATATTAAGGAAGTTATATCAACATCTACAAGTCCGTCAATAAAATTACCTATTATTATGTATCATCACATATTGAAAAATTCAAAATATTGGGGTAAATATGTCGTATCTCCAGATGATTTTGAAAAAGATATTATTTATTTAAAAAAAGAAGGATATACAACAATTGTTATGCAAGATTTAATTGATTTTGTATATAAGAAAAAAGAGCTTCCAGAAAAGCCTATAATGTTAACTCTTGATGATGGTTATTCAACTAATTACACTTACATACTTCCAATATTAGAAAAGTACGATTGTAAAGCAGTAATATCCATAGTAGGAGAATATGTAGATAAATGTTCAGAAGATCCAGTTTGTAACACGACATATCTTAATTGGGGGCAAGTTAAAGAATTAGTAGAATCTCCTTACGTTGAAATTCAAAACCACTCTTACAGCATGCATGAAAATGCTAGAAGAAGAGGAAGTTGTAAAATGAAGGGAGAATCATTTGAAGAATATAAAAGGGCATTGCTTGATGATGTTGGTAAGATGCAAATATTAATGGAAGAGAAAACAGGATATGTTCCTGTTGCATATACATATCCTTATGGATTTATATCCAAAGAATCAAATACAATATTAACAGATATGGGCTTTTTAGCAACATTGTCATGTTATACAGGAGTAAATATGCTCTCAGGAAACAAAGATGAATTATATGAACTAAAAAGGTTTAACAGACCTAATGGAGTAAATCAAGAGCAATTTTTCAAGCAGTTTGAAAAGTAAAAAAATTGTATTTACAATTGAGCCAAAAAGTATTAAATTATATATATAGTTTTTGCTACCGTGGCTCAGTAGGTAGAGCGACGCACTCGTAATGCGTAGGTCACCAGTCCAATTCTGGTCGGTAGCTCCATCTTATTGTTAACAAATGAAAAAAAACTTTACAATTAGATGTAAAGTAATTATAATGTTAAGTATAGTTAATTAATATAATGCGGGTGTTGCTTAGTGGTATAAGCAGAGAACCCAAATCTTGAACTTTAGATTTGGTGTGAATCGCTTAGTTAGGCAATATGCCAATTCTTGTAGTAAGAATGAGGTTTTTTTTAATTAATAATAATATGCGGGTGTTGCTTAGTGGTAGAGTTCTGGCTTCCCAAGCCAGCTGTGTGGGTCCGATTCCCATCACCCGCTCCACAAAAGAAATGGATGGTAAAATGGAAAAAGTTAATTTGAAATATGGTAACAGTTCTGTAAATATAAATATAGAAAATGCTAAGTCAATAAAATATATTTATGAAAAAGATATAAAAGCTATTGAAGACATTGAATTAGAATTCTTAAATTCAGTAAATAATTGTGTTAATTCACCTAAATTAAAAGATATTGTTAAATCAAATGACGAAGTAACAATTATTATAAGTGACATCACTCGTTTTTGGATGAGGCAAGATGTTATTGTTAAATTATTAGTGAATTATTTGCACGAATTAGGCATGAGTTATGATAACATGGCAATACTTGTTGCCTTAGGTACTCATAGACCTCAAACTATTGAAGAATTAAAAAAACTTGTAACTGAAGAAGTATATTCAAAAGTAAAAGTTTATAATCATGACTGCGATGCAGACAATTTAGTATTTTTAGGTGAAACTTCAAGAAAAACACCTGTATGGGTAAATCCTTTAGCAATTAACAGGAAAGTAATCACAATAAGCGGTACAGTTCATCATTTAATGGCTGGTTTTGGTGGAGGAAGGAAAAGTATTCTTCCAGGAATATCAGGCAGAGAAACTATAAATAAAAATCACCTGCATGCGCTTAGTCCAGATATGCCAAAATCAAATCCACTAATAGGAACAGGTGCACTTGAAAACAATCCTATTAATGATGATATGATAGAAGCAGCTAAAATGGTAAATCCATGTTTTGGAATAAATATTGTAACAAATTCTAAATCTCAACATTGTAAACTTATATGCGGAAAATTTACAGAATCATGGAAACAAAGCAGTGATGTTGTTCAAGACTATTTTGGAGTTGAAATAGATAAAAGAGCTGATGTTGTAATAGCAAGTTGTGGTGGATTTCCAAAAGATATTTCACTATATCAAGGGACAAAAACATTATTTAACGCAAATCAATGTGTAAAGGATGGAGGAACAATAATATTTATTGCCGAATGTCCTGAAGGTGGAGGAGCAGAAGAGTTCTTTGGATGGAAGAGTTCTGTTGTAAAAGGTACTTTAGATGCTGATTTAAGAGCAGATTTCACTATTGCTGGATATATTTTTTATGCAGCTTGTGAAGTAACTCAAAGAACAAAAGTTATGATGCTTACAGATATTGAAAAAGATATTTTAAAAGATATGAGTATAAATGCTTACAACAACATAGAAGATTTAATAGTTGACGTTGATTTTAAGGATAAAGATATATATATCATGCCTTATGGCGGAAATACAGTTCCATTCATAAAAAAATAATAAATTAAAAAATAAACCCACGATTTTTAAAAAATTGTGGGTTTTTAATGTGCTTTTATTTGCTATTTTAAAAAGTTACTGATTTCTCCTGTATAATATAATGACAGTTTATGTAATGCTCTCGTACATGCAATATATAAAAGTTTCTTATCATAATCTGTTGTGTAATTTTTTGAGCTTGCTTGATAAACCATAACAGCGTCAAATTCTAATCCTTTAGCCATATATACAGGTATAATTGTAATTCCTGTGATAGTTGAGTTATCATTGCTATCAATTAATTTTATATCAATTCTACTTTTCAATCTAAAATATAGATCTGTTGCTTGTTTTCTACTTTTGCAAATTATTGCTATTGAATCAAGACCTTGAGACTTATATTTGCTTATATCTTCAATCATTTTATTTTCTAAATTATTTTGTTCAGCATTATATATAACTTCTGGTTCTCCTTCGTTTCTTTTGAAGAACTCAGTTTTAACGTCGCGATCTAGAAGTTTTTGGCTGAATTTACTTATTTCATAAGAATTTCTGTAGCTTTTTGTAAGCAAAAGTTTAGTGCTTTTATTCTTATTGAAAATTGAAGCAATATCATCATAAATAGATAAATTTGTTTTCTTTTCAATAGATTGATTAATATCTCCAACAACTGTAAATCTTGCTTCTCTAAATAAAGTCTTTAGTATATTATAATGTATAGGATAATAATCCTGCGCTTCATCTACCATAACTTGTTTTATGTTTCCATATGAATTACAGCCTTCTGCTTTTAATTTTAAATACAATAAAGCAATTCCATCTGAATAAGGCAGATTGAATTTATCTAATATGTTTTTATTTGTATAATCTATTATTTCATTAATATTATCAGGTAAATTTAAACCTTTAGATATTTTGAAAAATATATCTTTGTTTTTGAACAAAGTCTTATAAAGTTCATAGCAGTCAAATTCCGTAAACTTATGCAATTTTTGAGTTATTGCAGAAGTTTCTCTAGAAGAAAGAACCCTAGTAAATGACTTAACTTCGAATTGATGCCTGTTAGAATTGTTTACTACTTTTTCGATTTTCTCACGTCGAGCTTTTCTAGCATCATAAACCTTATCAAGAATTCTGCTTTCTATAATTTTTAACTTTTTAGCTGTAGGCATATTTAAATTACTGCTTAAAAGCAGAGATTTAAGTAAATGACGACTTTCTATTATTTTACCATTAAAGTATATATCTTCGAAAACAACCATTTTATGTTCAAAATATTTAATATATCGTTCAAGTATTTCTATAAATACAAATGAACCTTTGAAATCAATATATGACCTCAAAAATTCCTTTTCTTTTTCATTTTCTGCACATATTATTTCTTCTAATTGTTCACTTTTTGTTTTTACTGATAATTTATTTTCAAATAATTCAAGAAAGATATTTTCAAAAGTTAATTCATCAATATTTTCTTCTCCTAATTCAGGTAATACATTAGAAATATATTGTGAAAATAAAGTATTTGGAGAAATAATAATTATGTTATTAGTACTTAAATTTAAGTGAAGACCTTGATATAGAAGAAATGCAATTCTATGAAGAGCGACAGAGGTTTTGCCGCTTCCTGCAACTCCTTGCACTATAAGGAGTTCATTAACTAAATCTCTTATAATTAAGTCTTGTTGCTTTTGAATAGTTTCAACAATAGTTTTCATTTTAGAAGACATATTTTTTGATAATGCTTCTTTTAACATTTCATCTAGTATGTTAATATTGCTATCGAAAAAATATTCCATTTTACCTTTTGTAATCTTATATTGTCGTTTAAGTGAAACATTGCCTTTAATTTTGCCAGATGGAGCTGTATACTCAACAGGTCCAATTTCAGATCTGTAAAATACACTTGATATAGGAGCACGCCAATCATAAACTTTAATGTCGTGAGTTTCTTCATCCATTAAATTGAAAAGGCCTATATATATTTTATCCGTATCATCATAACCATCTTCGGTGAAATCAATTCTTGCAAAGTACGGATTATCAAGCATTTTTTCATATTTTAATACTAACTTGGCTATATTGTCATAGCTAAGGGTTTGAGCTTGAAGAACGCTTAAATATTGGTTTGCATCAGAAAGTTTATCAAAATCAGTTGCTGAATGTGTTGTATTTTCCCACATTTCTTTACGTGATGCAATTAAATCAATCTTTTTATCTTCAAGTGTAGCAGTTTCTATTTCTAATTTATAATTTATTAAATCAACTATTTCTTTAAGATAATTGGTCTCTTCAATAAATTTTTCCTTATATTCACTCATTTTAAAGCCCCTTTTATTTGTACAATTAATGTCTTAACATTATATTATGTTGTAAACATGCGTTATATTCTAATAAGTTATAATATTCAATTATAACATAATATATAAATTAATAAAAGATATTTAAATTAAAAATGACTTTATATATCGTGTTATATAAAATAAAGTAATTATATTTAGTAATAACATTATTATATATAACAATATTTTAAGAATTTTTTTAGTGACAAGCAAAGAATTTAGTGTATAATAATAGTTAGGGTATCGTTTTTTAGTAGTTTTTATAATATATGAATAGAGGGGTAAGTATATTGATAGGCGAAAAAATTAGGAGCATAAGAAAAAGTAAAAATCTGACAATCGTGGAATTATCAGAACAAATTAATGTAACATCGGGATATATTTCTCAAATAGAAAGAGATTTGATATCTCCATCATTAACTGTATTAAAGCGTATGGCGGATGCATTAGAAATACCATTATCATTGCTGTTTTTGGATGAAAATACGGAAAGCGTTATAACAATTCCTAAAAATGAAAGAACAAAGGTTAAATTTAGCAATATTAATGTAGAACTAGAGTTTTTAACACCGTTTGAACGCAACAATGAAAGGTTTGTAAATGTTGAAGCTTTTATATTTAAGCTACCATCAAAAACATGGGTTAGCGACAGTACAATTGCAAATGATGCTAAAGAATTTATTTATATTCAAAAAGGTACATTAGAATGTCATATCGGAAATAAAATATATACAGTATCTAAAGGTGATAGCATATGTGTTCCTGAAAAAAATGAACACTTAATTTATAATCCAGAAGATGAAGAAGTAGAAGCATTATGTATAATGACACCTGCAACGCATTAACATAAATAATACCTTGAAAAAATAAAGTTGATGATATAGTGGTACTGCGAGCATATCTCGTCTCTAATTTTTTTTAGAGACGAGTTTTTTATTGTGAATACAACAAGGTTCCCGGGACCCATCAGCAATATTTGATTGCGTTGATGGGTTGGGTTGTTATTTATAAAAATATATTAATACGGAGGAATAAAATGCTTGATATTAAGAGAATTAGAAGAGAGCCAGAAAAAGTAGAAGAACTGTTAAAGAGAAGGAATCCAGAGCTAAGTCTTGATAAAGTTTTAGAACTTGATAAAACAAGAAGAGAAAAACTTGTTGAAGTTGAAAATATGAAAGCAGAACAAAATAAAGAATCTAAACAAGTGCCATTATTAAAAAAAGAAGGAAAAGATGTATCATATTTGCTTCAAAACATGAAAAATCTCGCTGAAAAAGTTAAATTAATTGACAATGATGTTAAAGAAATAGACTTAAAAATTGAAGAAGAACTCTTGATCTTACCCAATACACCAAATCCAGATATAACTATAGGCTTATCAGATGCAAGTAATAAAGAGGTTAGGAAATGGGGAGAACCCACAAAATTTGATTTTGAACCTAAAGCTCATTGGGATTTAGGCGTTGATTTAGATATACTAGACTTTGAAAGGGCTACTAAAATAACGGGTACTCGTTTTTCAATGTTTAAAGGTGTTGGAGCAAGACTTGAAAGGTCAATAACTGCATACATGCTTGACAAACACACGATAGATCATGGCTTTACTGAAATAGCACCACCTTTTATAGTAAACAAAGAAAGTATGTATGGGACAGGTCAGTTGCCTAAATTTGAAGAAGATATGTTTAAATTAAATCAAAAGGATTATTATTTAATACCAACAGCAGAAGTTCCTGTAACAAATATTTATAGAAATGAAGTTTTAGAAGAAGCAGATTTACCAATTTATATGACAGCATACACACCATGTTTTAGAGCTGAAGCTGGTTCAGCAGGAAGAGATACTAGAGGTTTAATTAGAAACCATCAATTTGATAAAGTTGAAATGGTTATGTACTCAATCCCTGAAGAATCATATAAACAACTTGAAACATTGACAGGGTTTGCAGAAGAAATACTTAAAGGATTAGGACTTCCATACAGAGTTGTAGAGCTTTGCACTGGAGATATAGGTTTTAGTTCAGCAAAAACATATGATTTAGAAGTGTGGATGCCAAGCTATAACAGATATGTTGAAATATCTTCTTGTTCAAACTTTGAAGATTTCCAAGCAAGAAGAGCTAATATAAAATATAGACCAGACAATAAAGGAAAGCTTGAATTTATACATACATTGAATGGTTCAGGGTTAGCAGTTGGAAGGACATTTGCAGCAATATTAGAAAACTATCAGCAAAAAGATGGTACAATATTAATACCAGAAGCTCTCAGATCTTACATGAGAGGTATGGAAAAAATTAATTTCTAATCATGAAATATGTTTAAATATCAATATGCTTAAGCTTTGTATAAATTAGTAAATTTCACTTTGGGGCAAATTTGGGGCAAATATTTTTTATTTCTCTCAAATTTGTCTCTTTTTATACAGATAAATACTTCTCAAGATTACAACAAAGCAGCTGGAGAAGTCGCAATTGAAAATATAAACTTAATTGATATGAGAGATATTTTATTTAAGGGTTACATAGAAGCAAGCCAAAGAATAGAGCCTTTACAGGTAAATTATAACTAAAATTAAGGAGAATAAAAGAATATGATAGGATTAGAAAAGAAAATAAAGGAATTAAACAAAACATTGAATACAGCAAGAGCAGTGGAGATATTAAGAGCAAGAAACCTACCAGCGGAATTGGGCGACATGATGTCAACCGATGACGATAATGCAACCGAAACAATGAAAAATATTGATAAGTTTAGTATTGAATTTCAAAAATCAGTTAATAAAGCAGCTGGTGAAGTAGTATCGGGTAGAAAACCGACAGGCTATTATAAGAGCGTGACGAAAGAAGATTTTAGCAAGTTAGGACTTAATGAAATGCAAGAACTTTATAATACCGATAGGGCATTATTTGAAAAGTTGACAAGTAATGAAAAGACCGAAGAAGATTATTTTAACATGACAAAAAATGAATTCCAAAAGTTGGGACTTGTTGAAAGGCAAAAGATATATGACATGAACAAGACCTATATTTTAAATTAGCAGAATAATACAGTAATTGCAAGGCTTTAAAATGCGATTTAACAAAAGTTATTTAAGGCCTTGATTATTTATACCATAAAGGAAAGAAGCATATATGAAAGAATATAAAAAAGAATTAGAGAACTTAAAACTATTAACGCCAGAGGCTGAAAACACTATTAATATTCTTTACAGGGATATGGTAGATAAAAATGTAATGAAGTAAAATAAATTATGTAAATAAAGAACATCTGAAACTATTACAATTTAAAGGAGTTGTTAAAAATAAAAGAAATATATAAAAATGATACAAGATTAAACAGCCCCCAGGGCGTAAATAGATTGATGCAAAGAGTTATTAATATGCTATTAAAGGGCGATATAGAAAAAGATGTTGCACACGAAATAGGCTATTTATGTAATATTCTTTATAAAGGTTTATCAGTTGGGGAACTTGAACAACGTATAGCAGAGCTAGAGACTAGCATTAAAAAGGCGGTTTAATATGAGTATTGAAAGCAGATTAAAAAAACTTGAAGAAGTGGCAATTAAAAAGCAAGATAACAAAGTTGAAATCTACATTGCCGGGGAAACGGAAGTAATAATTTATGGAGAAGATAAAACAATTACCAGGGCAGAATATGAAGAAATAAAAAAGACCTGGACAGATAAAGATATAATTATTGATGTTGCAGGGGAAGAATACGAAGACTAAATATAAAAAGGCATTTATTTATTAAGTGCCTTTTTTAATACCATAAGAACTTGACAGCAGATTATAACATAGAAATCAATTCAAAGGGCATAAATAATGGCAAGAACAGAAGTTAATATTCAAATCGAAAAATACACCAAAAGCAAGTTTTATAATTATTTATTAACAGGGCATTGCTAAATAATACCAATTGATATATAATTTAATAAATATTAGGAGGTGCATTTATGGGATTATTTAATGGAATTATGGGTAATGCTTCTGAATATAATGCCGAAGCGGCTCAAAAGGAATATGGACATTTATTGTCTAACAACGAAATTATAGACAAAGCTTATAAGTTAATTAGAGATATGTTTATTTTTACAAACAGAAGATTAATTCTAATTGATGTTCAAGGTATGATGGGAAAGAAAATAGAATATCGCTCTATTCCTTACAGCAAGATAACAAGCTTTAGTATAGAAACAGCAGGACATCTTGATTTAGATGCAGAATTGAAAATATGGGTGTCTGGTTTAGGACAACCAATACAAAAACAATTTAACAAGACTTTAAATATTTATGAGGTACAAGCAGAATTGGCGGAACATATAAATTAAAGTTTTTATTAAAATTAATATAACAGTATTAATAATACCCTTTGTATTTGATAACAGATATAGGGGGTATTATCTTATTTACTTATACCATGTTATAAATAGCTATTTTAATTTGCTTAATTAAAAAATATATAGCAGTCTCATTAGTTTTTATTAATGTAATTAATATGCTGCATCATGCGTTTAAAGTAGGTAGAGATTGGAGAATTGAAAAAGAAAAAGTAGTTGAATGACTTAAGGAAGAATAGAATAAAGTGAGGGTTTAAAATGACTAAAAAAGGCGAATATAATGAACAATGGGTAAGCGTACTCAAATTCATGGAACATTATGACTTATCATCATCAGCAGCGTACAGATTAATACACGCAAAAGAGTTTCCTGCTTTAAGGGTAAGCAAAAGGGCTTATAGGGTGGATTTAAGTAGAACAGATGAGTATTTTAAAAAACATTTTAATTAAATAGTATGCATTAGTTCATATAAATAAAATATTAAAATATAAACTAATTTCATGTTTTAATAGAAATTAGTTTTTGTTGTTTCATGTAGAATATTGTTGAAAGGTATTATTTACCATGGTATAATAGTGGTAAATACAATACAAAATGAGGTTGACAAAATGAAATGTTCATTTAAAGAAAAAATAGGAATGATTAAATTATTTTTAATTGCAATATTTTTGAGAACATTGGCTATTATAGTTTCTAATAAATCAATATTATTAACAGTTATGTTAATTGCTTTAGCGTTTATAACAAGAAAACTAATTATAATAGTTTTAATTTATTATATAGTATCTATTTATATATTTAATAAAGTTATATATAGAGAACTAAATGATTATTTAATAATTAATAGATATTCAGGAACTATACATATGAATATGAAATTAGATAAAAAATATTTTGAAACTAACAATGACCTTTTAGTATTAAGAAATTTATGCAGGGGATTTGAAGCAGGGCTGTTATTGATTCCAGATAAAATAAGAAATAATATATTTTTAAAAAGAAAAAAAGTATTTAAATTAAATACTCACGAAGCTATTTTTAGAGTAATAGATGAAAAGTATAATTTAGATAAAAATTCCTATAAAATTATTAAGAAGGGGATAGTTTGTGAAAAATTATTACTATGTAATTTAAGAGATATTTTTGTTCGTGATAAATATAAAAAATTAATTGATAAGAGTAATAAATATAAAATTATTATTAATATTAAGGATATACGAGAGATTTTAAGCTATAGTAATTAGTTTTGTGAGCTCAATGAACTCTTAACGTATTTCTTTTTTAATACAACAAAACGACGAATGAGGTGGTGGTGTGGGTGAAATAAGAAGTCCGGATACAAAAGAATTAGCCTTTGAAGATTACCAAAAAGGCATGAAATATAAAGATATAGCACAGAA
>Ga0209639_1003004_pt1 | contig 11961 bp, 10 predicted proteins | sample EPASupsiteHSE605_FD_187268 | JGI IMG/M metagenome (GOLD analysis project Ga0209639, IMG submission 187268) | Bioremediated contaminated groundwater from EPA Superfund site, New Mexico - Sample HSE6-05 (SPAdes) (version 2) | ecosystem: Environmental > Aquatic > Deep subsurface > Groundwater >...
TGTATTTCTGGAAAAAAGCTGGGAATCCGCCACTTACGGCGTTAGTGGCCCAAATCGCAACAGGCGTTTTGCTGATTGTTGGAGGCGCTACTTACTTTGTTGGAGCCTTAGACACTCTGGCGGCCAGCATGATGCTCCCAGCCCTGATCCTGTCCCTGATAATCACCCCGATAGCCACCGAACTCCCGGAAAAATTCAACAGTGTAATTTGGGTCAAGGGAGGCAAGGATACCCTGGCCATGGGCAACATCACCGGAGCCATGGTCTTCCAGAGTACGATCATACCGATCATAGGCATTCTGTTTACCCCGTGGGCGCTGTCTACCCTCGCTGCGCTGAGCGCAGGCTTGGCGATATTATCTAGCCTGACGATTTTACTCTTTGTGAAAAAACAAAAAGAATTAAAAGCTTCAGTGATGTTTTACCCCGTCGCATTTTATGGGCTATTCTTGATTTTGGCCATGACAATAATATTTTAAGGAGGAATGAACACCTGAAGCGCTTAATTGGTTAAAATGAACGACAAATGTTAAAACTTTAAATAAGGAGGGTTAATTAATGAATAACCTCAAGGTCTGGTTGATGATGGCTGTCCTTTCCATCATACTGGTGTTTATTGGTAGCGCGGTTGGCGGCAGGAGCGGAGCCATGCTTTTCTTCCTTATTTCGCTGGGCATGAATTTTTTTAGCTATTATTTCAGTGACAAGGTTGCAATAAAAATGACCCGTTCTCAGCCGGTGTCAGAAGAAGAAGTTCCGGAGCTTTATGCTATAGTGCGCCGGTTGACCGAGCGGGCCGGACTGCCGATGCCCAGCATCTATATCACTCCTTCACCACAGCCCAATGCTTTTGCCACAGGCAGGAACCCTGCTCATGCTGCGGTAGCCGTTACAGAGGGGCTTTTGCAAATATTAAACAAAAGTGAACTGGAAGGCGTATTGGCTCACGAACTCGCCCATGTTAAAAACCGGGATATCCTGGTAGGAACCATTGCCGCCACCTTTGCCGGAGCAATCTCTATGCTGGCTAACATCATCCAATGGGGTGCCATCTTTGGCATGGGCCGCAGCGATGACGACGAGGGCGGGGGCAGCATGATTGGAGGTCTCTTGCTGGCTATAATTGCTCCCATTGCGGCAATGATTATCCAGATGGCCATTTCCCGCTCCAGGGAATATTTGGCGGATGAGAACGGAGCCCGTTTTGCTGGCAATGCCGGAGGTCTTTCTAATGCCCTTTTGAAGTTGGAAAACGCAGCTCACAGGATCCCGATGCAAGTAAACCCGGCAGCATCGCACATGTTTATCGTCAACCCGCTTTCCGGAGCATCCATGGCCAGGCTCTTCAGCACGCACCCGTCTACTGAAGACAGAGTCAAGCGGCTGAGCGAGTTGAGTGTCTAACTTCACTTGTAGCACAGTGGCGAAACCACCGGACAATTTGTTTCCATGTTACGGAGCAATTCCGCAACTACATCGGCGCCGCGATTGAGTCATTGCTATAACCAAGACTTTGTCTGATCACAGACCTCTTTTTAAAATAAAGGGGTCTTGTTTTTCTTAAAAAGCCAGAATTTCTGGATTTCTTAAAATAATTTGCATGGCATAGGGTCAGTTCTTTCTGTCTATACTGAACCAGGAAGGTTTAAAAAGCTGTCAGTAGCAACTAGACAGGGAGTGATAAACAGTGGAGCAGACCATATCCATTGGAGCCACGCAGCATATGGAGCTTTTTAAAGCCAAACTCGGCCGGCAGCTAAAGCTGTGTGAAGGAGAAGGTCTGAAGGTGGACCTGGAAGAGTGCCCGGCCGGGAAATTTACCTTTCTCTCCTGTCGTGTCGCCGGGGAAGCCCGGCGTGGGTTCAACGGTGAGCATATCCAAACTCTGTTAAGACAACAGTTGGCTGAAATTATTTCCGACGTCATTCTTAACAATTGGGAGGACGTCCTATTAAAGGACATCATCCGGGAAAACTATTATTACTTTGGTGATGAAGAAAAGAAGCTCATCTTTGATTATTCGTTGCGCCATATCAACCGCGAGGGCCGGGAAGCCCAGAACACGATTTACTGGCTGAGCCGTAAAAGCCGGATCAATCAAAAAATAATAGATTTCTTAAACTATAATAACCGCATCATCGTCGATGGATTCATCCGTTTCAGGCTGAAGGAATACCTGGCTGAGTTGCGGGACGCCACCGAAAAAGCGGTTGATGAATTTTTAATGGAGAGAGAGTACCGTGAATTTATTCAGCTATTGCAGTATTTTGTAGAGGTCCAGGAGCCACGCATGGAAATAGTCAATTTGTACATCTCTGAGTCCGGTAGCTTCAAGCTTTTAGATGATAAAATGCAGCCGGTCCGCAATGATTTCATGGAAGGTTTTTTCTTGGACATGGTGGAAAATGAACTTAATTATGAAGACCTCCTGATCAGTGCTCTCATCACCATTGCTCCCAGAAAAATAACCATCCACCGGGCCTGCAAAAGCAGCCATACGGCAACGATGGATACCATCAACAGCATTTTCACCGGTCGGGTAAGCGAATGCCCAGGGTGCTCTCTATGCACAAAGCCTTAAGTAAATAAATCATTGAATAGAACCATGATTTCGTATTTTTACGTGGGCGTTGACCCGGATGTCGGCGTTGCTGAACAGTTCGTCCCAGTCGCTATGCTCAATACTTTTACCATATCTGGCGCGGGCAACCGCCCCGGTATTGAGGGCATCAACCCGGTAGTCGTTTTGCAGCGTCGATAGTACCTCCAGGCAGTTGGATTCCATATAATCCTTGGCGCCTTGTTTCACCAGCTCAAATTTATCCATGTACTTATCAAGAATATTGCTTTTTTCCACCTCAATGATATCCCCCTTAAAGAAAATATCAATATCGATAATAGCCCTGTCTTCTTCGAACCCGACTTTAACTTTTCTGGAGTTGGCGCCCTGCAGGGAAATAAGGACTTCTTCTTCACCAGGCAGGGGAAAAGTTATGACACCGTGTCCTTTATCTCCCCGTAAAAGAGTTAGAAAAACCATTTTTGTTGCATCAATTTTACCCACCAAAAAGTCTTTTTTAAATATTGCCACTCCACTGATTTCTATTTTGTCCTTTGCCTTTGCAGCTATGACGGGCAGAACAGGGTTGCGCCCATAATTAGTCTCATCGATATGGAATTCAGCCAGATTAACTTGAGGCACGAAATTTTGTTGTGATATATAGGTAAGTAAACCGTTAATTTCTTCACCGATATAGGGAAAACTTTTGGGTTCAACTTTTAGCAAATCCTTGGCATATCCGTCAACAACTGCTAATTTAACCGTATAACTTAAGAATGGATTTCTATAGACTATATCGAGTACATCACCTAGGCCTTCACTGGCCAGGCTTTCACCAAAAATGAGGCTTCTTATTGCCGTAATTGAAACATACCTGGACGAACGGTTGCCGCGTGTGTTCCTGCCCTCGCCGACAGTTTGGCCGACGCTTTCCACTACTTGAGCCTTTTCTTTAACATCCTCACCCATAACCGGTGTTTGCAGATCTACCACGACCCGGTCGCCGGGTTTAAGCTTTTCACTCTCCTGGGCCAAGTCATAGGTCGCGATTATGGCAATGTCAGACTTGCCCAGATCCTTTGCATCCCAGCAACCGCTTAGAAAGAATAAGAATAATGTCAAGAGAACCAGGATGATTTTTTTCATGTTTCCCGTACCCCCCGTAGAGCTGAAACTGCCCAGAGTATGACAGGAAGGCCAAGCATGAAAAACATACCCGCAAAACCAACCATGCTGGCATAAGTCTGAGTTTCCGACGTGGTTTCCGGGATTAAGGTAAGTCCATAGACGAAGCCGGCCAGGGCCAAAATAATATAAGTAAGATACTTGCCACTTATCCCGGCGGCTTTGGCTAAAGTGTGTCTGGCCATGAAAAGCTCGTTGGACGATGAACGGATGGCTATCCACGACCAGAAGATGGCGGTGAAAAACTCCGATCTTTCCACAAGCGGCAACTGATAAGATTTAATAAGGTCTAGAAAATCCCAAACAAAGATGTTTGCCAGTGTTCCACCAAAATTAATTATTACAAAAATAGTTATCAAAGTATAAGTTACTACGCTAAAAAGAACAGCCAAAGAGCCTGCCTTCAATATTTCCTTTTTGTTCTCGATGAACGGGTAGACGACGAGCAAAATTTCAGGGCTTATATAATTGAAAAACGCGCCTTGTGTACCAAGGAGTATATTTTTCACTCCGGCATCCCCAATGGGTAGCAAGAAATGATAATCGGCTTTGGAAACCAGGAAAATGAAGAGCAAAAAAAACGCTAGCAGAAGGTACTGGGTAAACTCATTCATCCAGGCAATGGCCCTGATGTCTCTGGAAAAAATATATGTAACAGTTAAAACCATAACCAGAGTCAGGATCCAGCATGGTGTGCGGACGAGCAAAAAGCTGCTTACAACTTCTGAAAAAAGCCTGATGATTACAGCTGCGTTGGCAACAGCATAGAGGATATAAGCTAAGGAGAGAAACTTTCCTATATATACACCGCAGACTTCATCATTTAGTTCGCCTAAAGAAAGCCGGGGATAACGAGCGCATATTTTTAAAATTAGGAACAAGCTAACAAAAGCTGGAATTGAAGCCAGTAAGATTGATAACCAGGCGTCGTTGCCGGCAAATTCAGCTGCTTTCCCGGGCAATTGCAGGATCGTAACCTCTTGCATGGTAGCAATTAATAAGAAGGCAAAGTTTTTGCTAGTGAGTCGGTACTTATAATTATCAGTCATTTTTGACGGTGCTCCTGGAGCGAATCTGCTATTCTTTGATCTTTTTGATGTGGTATGGAAGCAGGCCTGTTTTTCATTTTCCAGGTATGCGATACAAGAATGCTGTCGCCAACATCCCTTAGCCTTGTCGGAGCAAGGGGCGCCATATAGGGAACGCCAAAACTCTCCATGGAAGCCTGATGGGTTATGAATAGTATGAGCCCGACTGCGATGCCGAAGGCGCCAAATGTAGCGGCCAGGAGCATCAGGGGGTATTTAACGAGACGGATCCCCAGGGAGGCGCTGTAGTTGGGGATCATAAAGGAAGCCACAGCCGAAATGGTTACGACAATAATAATGAGGGGGCTGACAATTTTGGCGCTGATGATGGCCTGACCAAGGACAATACCCCCCACGACACCCAGTGTTTGCCCAAGGGGATTAGGCAGCCTTAAGCCTGCTTCCCTCAGCATTTCAAGGATTGTTTCAATGATCAGGGCCTCAATAATGGGGGGAAAGGGAACTTCCCGCCTGATCTCTGCGATGGAGAGCAGCAGGCTAAAAGGGAGCAAATCATGGTGATAGGTCACCAGCGCGATATAGGTGGGAGTGATCGTCATGGCTAAAACCAGCCCTGCAAACCGCAGAACACGGGCGTAATTGGCCACCCAGAAACGATCAAAATAGTCTTCCACACCTTGAAAAAACTGAACAAACAAGGCTGGCACAAGGAGCACGTAGGGAGTACCGTTTAACATAATGGCCACCCTGCCCTCGGCCAGGTTGGCTGCGACCTTATTGGGCTTTTCGGTACCAAAGGCCTGGGGAAACAGACTCCAGGGGTGGTCTTCGATGTGGTTTTCGATCTCGCCGGTGGCCAGAATATTATCAACCTTAATATTTTTTAACCTGTGGCGGACCTCGTTGACTATATCAGGGGTGGCCACATTGTCCAGAAACAAAATAGCTCCTTTGGTTGATGCCAGTTCTCCGATGGTAAAGTATTCCACCGTTAGGGCGGGTGTGTTTAAGGTACTCCTGACCAGTGAAATATTTGTCTCTAGATCCTCGATAAAGCCTGCTCTGGAACCACGGGTGGTCCTTTCCGTGGGAGGTTCGATGACAGCCCTTTTTTCAAGTCCTTTAGTATTGAAGAGGTATAGATCAATTGAATTATCCTGGATAAGTGCGGTATAGCCTTTTGAAATTTCCTGGGCAACTTGTTCAAGGTTGCTGGTTTTTATTACTTCAGCTACAGGTATTTGATAAGGTTCCAATTCTCCCTGGAAAATCAAACTCAGATGAGGTAATATATCTCTGTTGATAATGTTTTCATTAGCAAAGCCACGATTATAAACCAGACACAGGTTTTTTGTGTAATAACGAAATACAAATTGTGGGCTTTGACCTAACTCTTTTTTTAAAAGAACCAGGTTGGTTTCCAAATTTCCCTTAGCGGATGCACCATTTTTAGCTGCTTGAGGTCTGGAAAATAATTCACGGAAAAAAGAAATGCTACCACCTCCAGGCTATTGTTAATTTACCCAGGAATAGAATACTTATGAATCATCTCTTTATTTGGACCAGCTTACCTTTGTTGACAATGAAAGATTTAACCAATATAATACTTTAAGAATAGCGCTAACAAGTGATGACAGGGACGAGTAAGTTTCACACCGGCCAAAGAGAGAGGGCGCCTTGGCTGAAAGCGCCTTTGGATGCGGGTGTACTGAAAACCACCTTGGAACTGCCGGCCGAACTGACGAGTAGGCCGCGCCGGAGGCAGCCGTTACCTGCCGGGAGCGAGGAATGGTTTTTCTTTTCCTAACCAGGGTGGAACCGCGGTAATCCGTCCCTGACATTTTGTCAGGGGCGTTTTTTGTTTGTGTTAAGTTAATATAAGAATAGGTAATGCATCAAAAAAATGTAGGTGCGAATTCATTCGCACATGCCCCCAAAGGAATGCAGTGGAAATTTGTTCTTGATTAAAGAAATACATGAGGTTCACATACAAAAAAGGGGTGTGATTGTTTGTCTGAATTAGTTAAAGTAACCCTGCCGGATGGCTCGGTCAGGGAATACCAGGCGGGCACGACGCTTATGGAGGTTGCCAGGAGCATCAGCCAGCGTCTGGCTAAGGAAGCCCTGGTAGCCAGGCTGGACGGACGGCTGGCCGACCTGGGTACGCCATTGAATAGTGACGCTCAAGTTGCAATTTTGACCTTTGAAGACGATGAGGGCAAACAGGTTTTCCGACACAGCACGGCCCATGTTATGGCCGAGGCGGTACAAAAGCTGTTCCCCGGCGTCAAGTTTGCTATCGGGCCGGCCATTGCCGACGGCTTTTATTACGATTTTGACACCAAGGAGCCCTTTAGTCCGGAGGATCTGGTTAAGATTGAAAAGGAAATGGAGGCCATTGTCAAAGCCGACCTGCCTTTTGAACGCTCCGAACTGAACAGACCTGACGCGTTGGCTATGTTCGGGAAGTCAGGTCAGAACTACAAGGTGGAACTGATTGAGGACCTGCCAGAGGATGTTGGCCTATCCTGCTATCGTCAGGGCGGCTTTACCGACCTATGCTTGGGGCCGCACGTGCCTTCGACCGGACGCTTGAAAGCCTTCAAGCTGATGAGCGTGGCCGGAGCCTATTGGCGGGGCAGCGAGAAAAATAAGATGCTCCAGCGAATATATGGTACCTCCTACCCCAAGAAAGCCATGCTTGAAGAGCACCTTTTCCGGTTGGAAGAGGCCAAGCGTCGGGATCATAGAAAAATCGGCGCGGAGTTGGATCTTTTCAGCATCCATGACGAGGGCCCGGGCTTTCCGTTTTTCCACCCCAAAGGCATGGTTTTGCGCAACGAACTGGAGGATTTCTGGCGGCAAGAGCACAAAAAAAGAGGCTACTTGGAGATCCGTACGCCAATTATTTTGAACAGATCCCTCTGGGAACAGTCCGGCCACTGGGACCATTACCGTGATAACATGTATTTCACCAAAATTGATGATGGTGACTATGCCGTCAAGCCGATGAACTGCCCAGGCAGCATCCTCATTTACAAAAATAAGCTGCACAGCTACCGGGAACTGCCGATCCGCTTGGCTGAACTGGGGCTGGTGCACCGGCACGAGCTTTCCGGTGTGCTGCACGGGCTGATGAGAGTGCGTTGCTTCACCCAGGATGATGCCCATATATTCATGCTTCCCTCACAGGTCAAGGAAGAGATCGTGGGTGTAATCGACATGTTGGACGACTTTTACAAGGTCTTCGGTTTTCCTTACAACGTGGAACTTTCCACCAAACCCAAAGACGCGATGGGCTCTGATGAAATCTGGGACCTGGCCACCGGAGCGTTGCGCGAGGCGCTGGAAAGCAGGGGGCAGGACTACAAGATAAATGAGGGCGATGGCGCTTTCTACGGTCCGAAAATCGACTTTCATCTAAGGGACTCTCTTGGCCGCACCTGGCAGTGCGGGACGATTCAGCTCGACTTTCAGATGCCTGAGAAGTTTGACCTGAACTATGTTGGTGAGGACGGCCAGAAGCACAGGCCGGTGATGATCCACCGCGTGCTCTTTGGCAGCATTGAAAGGTTTATAGGTATCCTCACGGAACACTTTGCCGGCGCGTTCCCGGCTTGGCTAGCCCCAGTCCAGGCTCGTGTCCTGCCCATTACCGACCGCCACCTACCGTATGCACGTAAGGTCTTGGACAGTTTGGAGCAAAATGGTATTCGGGTGGAGATGGATGCCCGCAATGAGAAAATTAACTATAAAATCCGCGAAGCACAGGGCCAGAAAATTCCCTACATGCTGGTGGTCGGCGACAAGGAAGCCGAGCAGGGGTCAGTGGCTGTTCGCCACCGTACCCGGGGCGACCTTGGTGCCCTCCCACTGAGCGAGTTTGAAGACACCCTGCTGCGTGAAATTGAAGAGAAAGCAAACGCCTGATGTTCCGGGTATTCCCATAGTTACCTGATTCCTAATGTAGATGCGAATTAATATGAAACCTAGCATTGCAGGTTGGCCTTAAATGTAGGTGCGAATTCATTCGTACAGACCCGCAAGGAATGCAGTAGAAAGCCCTTAAACTGCTTCGCAGTTTTGTGCGATTGAAATCGCACCTACATCAAAACCAGCTTAGAGAAGTCCCACGTAGGTACGTATTTTAATTGAGCAGATGACCTAGCCCAGAGGCTACTTGAGGACTCTTGCAATATTGGAGATAATTTCTTGACGTGTCCGGCATGGGTATGTTATAATAACTCATTCCAATTGCAAATATCGCAAAGTAGAAGCCATCCGCTTCTCACCTTACGACGCTTTTTGAGCAGTCCATAGGGTTTCTTGAATAGTTTAAACTATTTAGCGGGTGGGTTTTGCCCGCTTTTTTGTTTGGTCAAATTTAATGGAGGTGAACCAGCTATTACAAAGGATTTCCGTATCAACGAGGAGATCAGGGCTAGGGAAGTCAGGGTCGTAGACAGCGAAGGAAACCAACTCGGCATTATGTCCGGCAGGGATGCACTACGCCTCGCTGAGGAGAAGCAGCAGGACCTGGTTGAAATCGCACCTGCCGCCAAACCCCCGGTTTGCCGGATTATGGATTTCGGTAAATACAAGTATGAGCAGAGCAAGCGTGAGAAAGAGGCACGGAAGAAACAGAAGGTTATCAGTGTCAAGGAAATCAAAATGCGTCCCAATATCGAAGATCACGATTTTGAGGTCAAGGCCAAAAACGCAGTCCGGTTTTTAAAGGATGGCGATAAAGTTAAGGCGACCGTTATTTTCCGTGGGCGTGAGATTGTTCATACCCAAATTGGACAGCAGTTGTTGAAAAGGCTGGCGGAAGACTTAACAGAGCTCGGTAATATTGAAAGACTGCCCAAATTAGAAGGAAAAAACATGATTATGATCCTGGCGCCGAAGCAAGAAAACTAGAAGGGAGTTGCAGCAATGCCTAAAATTAAGTCCCACCGTGGTGCTGCTAAGCGCTTTAAAAAGACAGCCACCGGGTTACTCAAAGGTTCCCATTCTTATCACAGCCACATTCTTGGTAAAAAGAGCTCCAAGCGGAAACGCGGCCTGCGTAAATCCACGATTGTCAGCGCGGCCGACATGAATCGCCTAAAGAGGTTGCTGCCTTAAATCCATAACGTTTTGAACAGGAGGAATATAATATGCCACGGGCTAAAAGCAGTGTGGTTTCTCGTAATAGACACAAGAAAATACTTAAGTTGGCCAAGGGCTACCGGGGCGCCAAAAGCAAGCTTTATCGCGTAGCCAACCAGCAGGTTATGAAGTCGCTGGTTTACGCATACCGTGACCGTAGGGTGAGAAAGCGCGACTTCCGCAAACTATGGATCGCCAGGATTAACGCTGCGGCCAGGATGAACGGCATTTCCTACAGCCGCCTCATGAACGGCCTGAAATTGGCTGGTGTTGATATCAATCGCAAGATGCTGTCAGACATGGCCCTTAATGACGCACAGGCGTTCGGCCAGTTGGTAGATATGGCCAAGGCTAAACTATAGAGGTAACGGGCATCGTAAATTACCATGCTCAGCTTTATTATAAACTGTATTTTGGGTAAGGTTGCTGTTGTTTAGGCAGACAACCTTACCGGCAAGTTTTGGCATGGTATATAATTACCATGCTTATTCTTTACCCTTCTGAAGTCAGCTGTACATACCGCCAATGGCGCACCTATCAATCGCACAACGGCGCGTTAGCGCCGCACTTGTGCAGCTAATGTAACATTTGTGCGAATGAATTTGATGTGCTCTGTAGTAGTTTATTAGGGTATTGTTCTGTAAGCTGGGCTCTTATTTTCGGGATAGATAAAGGAGAGGTAGGTCGGGGGCAGTGCCGGGTAAAAACAATCCGCATGTGAAATACCTGCGACGGCTGGCAGGGCGGCGCTTTAGGGACCAGGAAGGCAAGTTCCTGGTCGAAGGTGTGCGCTTTGTTGAGGAAGCGCTGAATTCTACCTGGCCTATTGAAATGCTGGCTTACTCCCCAAGGATTACGGAGGATGGGCGGGGTGAAAGGCTTCTTACCAGCGCCTCTAACCGGGGGGTTACCCTGCTGGAGGTGGAAGACCAACTGTTTAAAGAGTTGTCGGGTACCGAAACACCACAGGGCATCCTGGCGGTGGTCCAACAGAGAAACAACACTCTGGAGGCACTGGCGGCGGACATTGAGCCTGCCCTGTTGGTGCTGGTGGACGGAGTCCGTGACCCGGGCAACCTCGGAGGCATCATCAGGTCGGCGGATGCAGCGGGAGCGGGCGGTGTCATTCTCTTGAAAGGTACTGCAGATATCTACAACCCCAAGACCTTACGCTCAACCATGGGGTCGCTTTTTCACCTGCCGGTGATTCAAGGCTGTGCAGCAGAAGTGGTTATGGCTTATCTCGAAGAGCGGGGGATTAAAGCCGTAGCTGGCGAACCCAGGGCTGCCATGGCTGTCTACGAATGTGACCTGAGTGTACCCTGCGCATTGGCTGTTGGGGGAGAAGCAGCTGGCGCTAGTCAGATTTTACTGGACAGGGTCTCCGAGTTGGTGCGCATTCCGATGCCGGGCCGCGCCGAATCCCTAAATGTGGCAATATCCGCCTCGATCCTTCTCTACGAAGCCGTAAGACAGCGACAAACGTAGTAAAATAGAGACTTTCCCACAATTTTTAAGGTCCTGATGGGGTTCGATTTTTCTGAAACTTCCTTGTCATCAATTTTGGCTTATGATATAATCAAACCCAAAAGGTCCCCAAAAAGCTGAGGAAAGGTTGTGGTTGAATGCTTATAACCGCCGAATTTTTTTGGAGGCTGTTTGAGGCAACCGGTTCCGTGAGGGCCTACATACTTTACAGGAGGTTAGCCGTTCACTAGTTTTTTAAAAAAGACTAATTGTGATGAAGGGGAAGAGTAGGTGGCCGGCGTTCTTCAGAGAAGGAGGGTCAATAGACTGGAAGCCCTCCCAGAATTGGGTCCATTGAAGTTCACCCCGGAGCTGCAGCTGAACGTTTTACCAGTAGGTGTCGCCGGATCTTCTACCGTTATCAGAAGGCAGTATCGGGCTTTTAACCTGCCCTGTACTAAGTGAGGGTTTATGCTCTGCGGGTATAAACTAGAGGGTGGTACCGCGGAAAAAGATAATCCGTCCCTGTAGAGGGGGCGGTTTTTTTAT
>Ga0209639_1003007_pt1 | contig 11957 bp, 14 predicted proteins | sample EPASupsiteHSE605_FD_187268 | JGI IMG/M metagenome (GOLD analysis project Ga0209639, IMG submission 187268) | Bioremediated contaminated groundwater from EPA Superfund site, New Mexico - Sample HSE6-05 (SPAdes) (version 2) | ecosystem: Environmental > Aquatic > Deep subsurface > Groundwater >...
TGTAAATTTGCTGTCTAAAGACAAATATGCGATAAAAAGTGTCTCCGTTAATCACAGATACCCTGCGGGAAGTTCCGTTCTATTTGAAGGTGAATCAACTTCCCCTTCAGACTGATTCATTCGAAATGGATTTTGGGCGGTATGAATTTCTTCCTACTGATTCTAGTCGTATTTTGTTTTCTATTGATTCGATAAACGCCACATATATTGATTCTTCTTCCATAGGACATGCAGGAATGTCCTTGCCATTCTCACTTTGGGTAAACAGTGCTTTTTTTCTGCTTTTTGCCGCTAGCTTTATTATTTTTGCATTGGTGTTCCGCAAGGAGGGAGTGGCTTTAATTGGAAATTTAAGACAAATATTGTTTGTCAGAAAGCATCCGACAACCGGTTTTAAGAGACAGGTTACCACTACCGAGGTCTGGGGTGAATTTTTTTTGGTATTGCAGGCCATACTGATCTCTGCCATCCTCATTTACACTTTTCTATGGAGTAGGGGAATCGTCATACACTCAATGAAAGGAAATGCACTCTTTTTTAGCGCTCTCCTGATTATACCGGCTGTAATGATATTATTGAAGCTGCTTATGTATCGCACCGTGGGTGCCTTCTTTATGCAGAATGATATGAGACGGTGGACAAATCGTTATTACCGGCTGGTGGGATTGACGGGTATTCTTCTTTTTTTACCCGCACTGCTTTATGTTTTCATCCCCGAATTAAGAAATAGCATGCAAATGTTTTTTCTGTTCATTTTTATTATGAGCCGTCTCTTCATTGTACTCGAATTATTAAATATTTTTGTTAAAAATAAAGTCGGAGGTTTTTATTTTTTTATATATCTTTGCGGGACTGAAATTGCGCCCTATATACTGTATTATAAAGTAGTAATACTATTCATTAGTTTGGCAGGAAATATTTTTATATGAACATTCGGAAAGTAAAGAAAATCCTGATTTCTCAGCCCAGGCCCAGCAGCGAAAAATCACCCTATTTCGATATAGCGGAAAAGTTTCATGTCGAGGTACATTTTTATCCTTTCATTAAGGTGGTAAGAGTATCCACAAAGGAATTTCGCCAACAACGAATTAATATATTGGATTTCAGCGCGATAATTTTTACTGCCAGAACTGCAGTCGACAAATTTTTTTCCATCTGTGAGGAGTTGAAAGTGATAATCCCCGAAACGATGAAATATTTCTGTACTTCAGAAACAGTGGCATTATATCTGCAGAAATATATCGTGTACAGAAAAAGGAAGATTTTTTTTAGCCAGACAGGTAAAATAGACGGATTAAACAATGCTTTTACCAAGCATGTGAAAGAAAAATTTCTCTTTCCTGTGCCAGAGGAACACAACGATGAAGTAACCCATTACCTTGATGAGAAAAAACTAAACTACACCAAAAGTGTGATGTACAGAACAGTAAGCAACGATTTCGAGGAGGGCGAGAAACTTGATTATGACATGATCATCTTCTTCAGTCCGTTAGGTATTCAGTCTCTGATTACCAATTTCCCCGACTTTAAACAGGAGGATATTGCTATTGGCTGTTTTGGCACATCCACTGCCAGAGCCGTAGAAGAAGCGGGACTGCGGTTGGACTGCGAAGCACCGCAACCCGATTTCCCCTCAATGGCGGCAGCGCTTGAGGCTTTTCTCAGGGAAAATCATAAAAATCATAACTAAGGCTAACTTTTTTGCTTAGGTTTCCTCCTCCACTTCTTTCGGATAGTAGGGTCTGGGTGGCTGAACTGTAGGAAATATCCTTCGTATATTTTCTGCGATTCTATCGGAAAACTCTTCCATATCCATATTTATGGCTTGTGAAGTCTGAAGATAAACTTCCCTGATTGTCATTTCATCTTCGTCAGTTTCACAAAACAACGCTTCCATAGGGATTAACTGCATGGATGCTATGTTTATCTGGTCTCCGATGGAGAAAAGAAATCCTTCATGAATAAGACGTTTTGTCAGTTCCGGCTTTCCGCGGTAACCATGTATGATCCAGGGCTGAGTGGGCTTTGTCTCTCTTTTTATCAGAATAAGCTCCTCCCAGGCTTTTACACAGTGGATGATAACCGGTTTATGCAGCTTCTCAGAAAGTTCGATATGCTTTTTAAAAACTGGTATTTGCACCTCGAAGGATGGACCCTTGAGCTTGTCGAGACCGGTCTCTCCGATCGCCACGATGCGTGGGTCGGAGGCAATCTCGTTCAGATAAGCCATCTGGGTATCACTGTCCTCGGAATACCAGGGGTGAATGCCACATGAGAATGCATGACGGTGGTGAGAGTCTTTGGCTACTTCAAATTCAAGAGGGTATACATCGAAGATACACGAGTGATAGGGGTCGTCATTATCCTCGAGAAACATTTGATGGGTGTGCAGGTCGTAAAATTCCATACATTAATTGTCCTCTGCCTTCAGTTTGTCTTTGCTGTGCTTTTGTTTTGGCTCTGGTACAGGATCATAACCTGATCCTCCCCAAGGGTTGCAACTTAAAATGCGTTTGGCCGACAAGTAGGAACCTCTGAAAGGCCCGTGACTTTTCAATGCTTCTATCGTATATTGCGAACAGGTAGGCGTATACCGGCAACTGGGGGGGGTGAGCGGAGAGATGACTGCCCGGTAGAAATAGACGGGCAGAAGTAATATCCATGTCAGCAGTAGCTTTAATGCCTTCAACATAGTTCTTTACCAATCTGTTTCTTCAATGCAATCAATGCTTTTCGCACACTTTTCTCTACAGTAACAAAGTCACTCACTTCATCTTTCACGTAAATGAAAGCAATATCGGTATGAGTCCCTTCACAGGTTTGTATCTCGTCAAAGAGATGTTTGTTCAACCGGTAAGCTTCCCGTGCAAGTCGTTTCATCCTGTTCCGGCTGACAGCTGAGCGAAGCCTTTTTTTAGGGATACTGATCAGTATCGATATCGGCACAGTAAACGGATGAGCGGTTTCCAAATATACAACCCTAAAGGGAAATGCCATCATAGAATGACCGTGAGCAAAAAGGAATTCAATTCTCTTTTTTCCTGTAACACGTTCTTCCTTTTGAAAGTTGAAACATTTTCCTTCATTCATAGATAAAAGCATTCCTCTGAAAGCAATTACGAAAGCAAAGATAATTGTTTTTGAAATCAAAAGTCTTTTTTAAAGAAAAAAAGTATAATAAGATTTTCCCGGCTATGGTCATTTTCGTCCGAAGTCTGCTGGGATTTCGCCCCATTGTTTTGTTTCCCATTTTAGAATAGGGTTTCGATAGTCGTTATTTTGAAGCCAGACTTCGGCACGGCCAATCAGTTCAAACAGCAGCTTGTTTTTTCCCGATTGTTCCAGCTTGGTGTTGCATTTCTTTTTGATAACCCATTTGATGGCATTCATGCTGTCAGAATAAACAGGAATATTTTTGTTTTGTTTTTTGAGTAATGCCAGGGCATGCACAATGGCCAAAAATTCACCTATGTTATTTGTACCCTCTTCAAGAGGTCCCATGTGAAAGATCTCACTTCTGTCCGCAACGTATACCCCCCGATATTCCAAGAGACCCGGATTGCCGCTGCAAGCAGCATCCACAGCCATACTTTCCTTTATTATTCCGGAATTTGACGGCGTCAATGTTTTGATTTCCTTTTTTGGAGACAAATATTTCCATGGGCTGTCAAGAAATGCCCGCGCGGCCTCCTCCCGGGAGGGGAATGATTTGTACCGTGCATTTTCGAAACCCGACACCTGTTTTCTGCATTCCTCCCATGAAGTATAGATGCCAGGTTTGAAGCCTTGCCAGACTACATAGTATTTGTTTTGCGCCATTTAATCTTTCTTTCACATGGATTCCAGGATGTAGGGTGTAAGCCCTTCCTCCATGGAATGTTCCATCTTTTTTTCCTGGATAGAAACGATGCTGTCCACAACATATTTGGTGTAACCGCGCCAGGGGAGGGTGGCAAAGTATTCTTTGTAATGGAGTTGCACCTCCTTGCCTCCAGCTACCATCAGCTGTTTTGCAATCTTCTCGTCTTCCACCGAAAAGTCAAACTGGTTGGATTGTAACCCACCCGGTTCGTCTGCACGGAAACCCGATTGTATCAGCTTCCCTTCATAGGTTTTAAAGATTACTCCTTTGTATACGAGGTAGTTTAATTCGCCCGATTTTACACCTGTGCCAAATACATAGTAGTAGCGCACATAGATGAAAATTCCGAATGTAACGATCAATATGCCGAGAAACCATCTCAGGACTTTGCGGCTTTTTTTCTTCTTGGGGGTCAGGTCATCCATCTTCAATGTTTCTGTAAGGATACAAAGATATCTATTTTTTGACTTTCTAGAGAAATCATGTGGCAAAATACCCGACGAATCGCCCAATTTGTACAGAATATGCGGAACTCTTTATCTCATCAGGAAATACAGGGAGCCAACAGCGGTTATCACCCACAGGGTGATACCAAGGGCAAAACTGCGGGGACCCGACCTTTTGATTTCACTCAGGGTGATGTTCGATCCGATGAGAAAGAGGGCAATTACCAGTCCCCTTTTACCCAGCCAGTCGAAATGATTGTAACTGACTTGCAGCTCAGGGAAGAAATTAGCAAAGAGAATTGCAAGGAGGAAAAAGAGAATGAACCAGGGGAATTTCACCGAACTCCCGTTTTCGTTCTTCTGGAAAAAGGCAATCACCAGGGACAAGGGGATGATCCACAATGCGCGGATCAGTTTGACCGTGGTGGCCACCTGCAATGCCTTCTCTCCATATTCTGCCCCAGCACCCACCACCGAGCTGGTGTCATGTATCGCAATGGCAGCCCAGTTGCCAAATAGCTCCTGACTTAGTCCCAGCTCCCTGCCAACAAACGGGAAAAGGAAAAGGGCAATGGCGTTGAGCACAAAGACGACGATGAGCGCGAACGAATTCTGATAGCTTTTGCTGCGAAGGATTGGTGCTATCGCCGCGATGGCACTTCCCCCACAAATGGCCGTACCCGATGCGATTAACAGCGCGATGTTCTTCTCCACTTTGAACAGTTTGCCCAATAGGATGCCAAGCATCATCACAGAAAAAACAGATATGGCTGTGATCACAAATCCCGTTTTTGAGGCAATAATCACTTCACTCAGGTTCATCCCGAATCCCATCAGCACGATAGAGAGTTGTAGTACCAGTGATGTATAGCGATGAAATGTGGCATGTTTGATGCCAAGCAGGGAAAAAATTAATCCGGCAAGGAGCGCAATTGCCGGTGACATGAACGGTAAAAAACAGAGAAAAATCAGAACTGCGTAAAGCCGGTTGTGCAGAATTACTTTTTTATCTGAAAGGCGAGTGCCAATTTCAGTTTTTACTACTTCCATACTTTTTGAGCACAAAAGTAGTGTCTTAATATAACATTTACAAATATAAAATAGTTATATTAAATAACATAATGTTATGAGTAGGTGGCGCTCATAATGACTTGGCGGGGTGTTTCAAAATGTGTAACTCAGGAGGTATTGTATAAACAGATCTGTCAGTCTGCTTTTATGTCCGGTCTTGTGTGCGATGCGAAATTCACGGGGGAAGGTAATGCCGTTTACCTGTAGTTTGACAAGTGTTTTGAGGTACAACTCGTTCTGGACTGCTTTCTCCGAGATGATGGCCAGGCCGTTGAAATCGAGCAGGAAGTTTTTAATCGACTCAGTGCTTCCCAGATGAATTCGGGTGTTGAGGTCCTCAAATGGAATCTGGTGTCTGGAAAACAGTTGACGTATCACTTCCAGGGTGCCGGAACCCTCTTCCCGCAACACCAGCGGCATTTGCTGCAAATCCTCTTTTTCAATCGTACCGCGCCCTGCATAAAGGCTGTTTTTACCTGTCACCACGACCAGCTCGTCGTGCAGGAAATCAGAGTAACGGATTCCTCCCTGCGAGGAGAGATTTTCCACTAATGCCAAGTTTATCCGGTTGTCCAGCAGTAGCTGCTCCATCTCGGAAGAATTGCCATTTGTCAGGTGTAGTTGAATCTGTGGATAGCGTTTGTAAAAGGAAGCCATCACCCGGGGAATCACATATTGGGCGATGGTGGAACTGGCGCCAATGATGATTTCACCCGACTGCGCATGGCACATCTCCCCCATCTCAAAATTGAGGTTGCGGTAGTGCTGTGCTATCAGCCTGAGTGCGTGATACACTTTCTCTCCCGCTGCGGTAAGATAGATGCGATTGCCTTTTCGTTCAAACAGGCTGACGTCGTAGCGCAGCTCCAGCTCTTTAATATGCCGGGAGACAGCTGGCTGACTGATATGCAGGGTCTCTGCTGCCTTTGAGAAGCTCAACTGCTCTGCCACAGAAAGAAATACGGTATCTCTGTAATCCATTTTTTTAAAAATATCGTTCTCGAAAAGTCTTCTCTGGGTCTGCACATCGCATCGCGTAAGCAGCGTGGGTGACTGCTATGAAGACGTCGTTTTTGTGAATCCTGATAACTGACGATCAAAGATAACCGAAAATGGTTCATCATGCAAAAACCGGAGAGGCTATTTCCAAATCCAATATTTCAATCACATTTTCGGGCATGGTGTCATCCTCAATTTTTACGGATCTTTGTATATCTACAAAACATTTATGTATTTTTGCTTCTCATATTTGTTTTGTGCACAAACGTCTGAATTTACAAAGTAAATTTGAATAACAACTGAATAACAAGAATATGTTTCAAATGAAAAGGTTCATTCTTATTTTTGCATGGCTCACTGCCGTTGCTACATTCGCCCAAAGCGGTTATAAATTTTCGGTGATCAGGGAAAACCCGATTACTGCAGTTAAAAATCAGGCCAGTACAGGTACCTGCTGGAGCTTTTCGGGTGTAGGTATGCTGGAATCGGAGCTCATCCGTATGGGAAAGGGGGAATTTGATCTTTCCGAGATGTATATTGTGCGTAGAAACTATGAAGACAAGGCGCAAAAGTATGCACGCCTCCATGGCAGTTTGAATTTTGCTGCTGGCGGCTCTTTTGCCGATGTGGTGGAAACCATCGAAGAATTTGGGATCATACCGGAAAACGCCTACATGGGACTCAACTACGGATCCGAAAAACATGATCATGGTGAACTCGACAAGGTACTGAAAGGTTACATGGAGGGGATTATCGGTGAACGAAACCTCTCTCCTGTATGGTATGATGGTTTTACAAGCGTATTGGATACCTATCTGGGAAGGGTACCGGAAACATTCACCTATGAGGGTAAAGAATATACGCCCCATTCATTTGCTGCATTTTTAGGATTGAAACAGGACGATTATATTTCTCTCACCTCTTTTGACCATCATCCTTTTTATAAGCCGTTCGCCATTGAAGTGCCCGACAACTGGCGTTGGGCACTTTCCTACAACCTGCCGATGAATGACCTGATGGAAGTGATGGAATATGCCATCATGAAAGGATACACTGTTGCCTGGGCTTCCGATGTGAGTGAAGCAGGATTCTCACGTGATGGGATTGCCATCGCTCCGGATGAACTTTCTGCTGAAAATGCGGGATCTGACGAGGCCAGATGGCTTGGATTATCCAGTCGCGAAAAGGATGCCAACATCAGAACGCGTGTTGGAAAGGAGATTCTTGTCGAGAAGCAGATCACCCAGGAAATGCGTCAGTCGGCTTTCGATAATTATGCTACTACCGATGACCATGGCATGCAAATTTACGGAATTGCAAAAGATCAGCATGGAAAAAAATTCTACATGGTAAAAAATTCATGGGGTGACACCGGCCCGTATGATGGTTTATGGTATGTTTCCGACCCGTTTGTACGTTATAAAACTATTAGCATCGTGCTGCACAAGGAAGCTCTCCCGGCTGAAATAGCGGCAAAACTGGGCTTTTGATCCAGTCATAATCTCACATACACGACACAAGTCATTTTTATATGGAAATTGCAGATCTTTATGCGCTTTTTCGGAATTACCCTTCCGTGACAACCGACTCACGCATGTGTTCCAAAGACTCTATTTTTTTTGCACTCAAGGGCGAAAGATTCAATGGTAACCTGTTTGCCGAAAAAGCACTTGAAGCGGGATGTGCGTATGCCGTAGTGGATGAACGTCCCGAAGATGAGCCCGCAAATGATCGCATTATTGTTGTGGACAACGTGCTGGTTACCCTGCAGAAGCTTGCCAACTTTCATCGCCGTAAGTTAAAGATTCCCATTATCGGTATCACGGGTACCAACGGTAAGACAACTACCAAAGAATTGATTGCCATTGCCCTTTCACGAGAGTTTAAGGTGGCTTATACCCAGGGAAATTTCAATAACCATATCGGCGTGCCGCTTACCTTGTTGTCGATGAATAAATCACATGAAATTGGCGTGATTGAAATGGGCGCAAGCCATCCGGGCGATATTAAAGAACTATGCGAGATTGCCGAACCCAATTATGGCCTTATCACCAATGTGGGTAAAGCTCATCTCGAAGGGTTCGGATCCTTTGAAAATGTGATTAAAACAAAAGGAGAGCTTTACAGTTACATTCGTGAAAATGATGGAAAGGTCTTTGTGAACAAAGATAATCAGATTTTGTACGAACTCTCGGAAGGGATGGATCGTATCCTTTATGGAAAAAATGATCCCAATCTTTTTGCTTCCGGAGCAATAGCCAACGCGACTCCTTTCCTTGAATTCGACTGGAGTTTCTTCGACAGTTCCTACCGTGTGAAGACCAGCCTTGTAGGTGAGTATAATTTCGACAACGCGATTGCTGCAGTAGCGGTATCCAAGTACTTCGGAATCAACGCTGAGCGTATCAGCGCTGCACTGGAGGAATATGAACCTCAAAACTACCGGTCTCAGTTCAAGCGTACCGAGCGGAACGACCTGATTATTGATGCATACAATGCCAATCCGACCAGCATGAAAACGTCGCTTGAATTTTTCACATCGATTCCCTCTTCATTACCAAAAATGGTCATTCTCGGTGAGATGAAGGAGTTGGGAGAAATTAGTCTGGAGGAACACCAAAAGATGATAGATTTTCTGCAGAGACAATCCTACACCCGGATATATCTGGTTGGGGGCATTTTTAGTGAAATGATGCCTGCCGATGAATCCTATCTTTTTTTTGAAGATGTGGAGGCGTTGGTAAAGTCGTTACAGGAGGAGCCCCTCACGGGATATTATATCCTGCTGAAAGGTTCCCATTCGGTACATCTCGAAAAGGTGGTCGACAGACTCTGAGGATTTTTTTAAGGTTATTCAAATTTAACCGTCATCATCACTATTTCTGATACGGTGCCTATACGGTACTGCGGTCCAACCAGCCCGATGCCGGAGGTAACATATACGTGTGTATTTCTCTTCTTCTTGTAGCCATGTGCCACTTCAAAAACAACTTGTGTGGCAATATTGCCCGGAAATGCCTGTCCGTGATGTGTATGTCCGTACAGCGCAATATCGGCTCCGGCCTCTGCCTCTTCTTCCAAATTATCCGGTGTATGATTCAGTACAATCACCGGTTTGGTGAGGTCGATGGCCTGTTTGGTAAAAAGATTTTGAGTAGATTGTCGGTTAAGAATGACCTTGTCTTCACGTCCCACCACGTAAAATGCGCTGTCAATTAAAACCGCTGAATCACGCAACATGATGATTCCGGCATCATTCAGAAGTCGGATTTTCTCTTCGGCATCATACCGGTATTCATGGTTGCCGGTACAGGAGTAAACGCCAAGAGGTGCATTTAATCGCGATAATTCTTCATCCATTCGCTCTTCAAGAATGGGATCAATCTGGGAGTCAAGTATGTCGCCCACAAAGAGAATCAGATCGGGCTTTTGTGCCATGATCAGATCTACGAACCGTTTTGTGTGTTTCCTGTTGATCATCCATCCCATGTGGAGGTCGCCTATCATTGCAATGCGCAGTGAATCAATATCCCCTGCTTGCTTGCGGACTGTGATGGGCACCTGCTGCACCACGGGGTGCAGGAACTTGTAATGCCCGTGGGCCATCACACCCGATACCACCACTATAGGAAGCAGAAAAGTGATGAGTTTGTATTTCCGGGACTGATCTTTGAAACGCCATGATTTGCGTTGTATTCTTCTTGAGATAATATAGACCAGATCGATAATAAGCCATAAGCCACTTGCATAAAGTAGAAAAAGCATCCAGCTCGTACCCATTACCCGTATTAAATGGATAATGGTGTCGGGAATGGTATGATAAGAAATCAACCCAAAAGAATAAACTGTCAACTCCGTCCCGAAAATTATAACCAACAGGATGCGTGCCCATTTTTTTTCATCAAAAGCATACCATCCTTTCAGGAAGACCAGAATGTTGAGAGTGAGGTGAACAATAAAAGCATTGACAAGTGCACGCATATATCTAGTTTCGTAACTAACGTTTTACTGTTGAGGTTTGTTTACTGTTTTATGTCACAGACTGCCAAAGAAACTCACCCATAACGGTACAGAGAAATCGATGATCATCCCGTGAAAAAGAGCAACGACCACATAATCCGGTCCGGAATATCTGGTGACTACAGGTAAGGTCGTATCCATCGTGGTGGCTCCACCGGCTGTGATGGGTGCCAGTTTACCGAAATATTTTACCATCCAGGGAGCAAGGATAAGTACACTAAACTCCCTCATAATATTGGCCAGCAACGCGACTGTTCCCAGTTCCGCTCCCTTGAATTCGGTGATGAGTATGCTCGACAGCGAATAAAAGGCAAAGCCTGCCCCCACACTCAGACAATCGGTCAGGCTCCTCTCGGGGAGGATCATGCTCACCAGGGCCACGCCGGCAAAAGTGCCTACTGTAGTTGCCAGCGGGATCATCAGCATCCTCCAGCCAAAACGTTTTAGCGCCGCAAACATGTTTTTCCCGGTGCCTATTTGTATGCCTACCAGGAAAAGTAGAGCGTAAAGTACCCAGGTGGCAATGTCCCTGTTGAGTAACATGTCCGGTATAATTCCAGAAAGTGCCAGTATGACGCCGATAACAAAGAGAAGAAGGTATACAAAAGATTGTTTCATGGACTAAAAGAATTTTTTGTATACCCATTTCGCGCAGAGCAAACTTCCCAATGTGCCGCCAACGGTCAGCAGAAAGGCATCCAGCCCGATGGCAGTAAAATTGCTCACGACCTGCTCGTTGCTACCGACAGAGAGACCCAGAAAAAAGAGCAAAAGCATAATCGTCACACTTAACAAGGATCCGGTATATTTTACAATGGCGCTTTTTTTGGCCAGATAGCCCACCGCAATACCTGCCACGATACAGAGCAGTATATATATCATGTTTTTTTTACAAAAATAGGCAAAAGAAGGAATGCCTTAAAATTATATTGCAAATGAAGTGATTGATTTATTCATGTAAAACACAGATAACACTGTTTTTTTGAAAAAAAATTAGCAATTCAAAAAATAAGTAATATATTTGTGATATTAAAATAATATCATTTTAAATTAATGTTATGGAAACAAAAGAATTCAATTTTAAAGGTTTTAAAATCAATGGTTTTTTGATGATTTTTTTTCTTTTTTTATTTTTGGCAGCAACTGTCTGGGTTTTTATGCAGGAAAACTGGGGAATTGTTACAGGGAGCATTATGATTGCAATATGGATATTACTACTGGTCGGATTTACCAAGTTGGAGCCGAATGAAGCGATTGTGATCATTTTTTTCGGTAAATACAAAGGGGTACTCAAGGAGACCGGATTCTTTTGGATCAATCCTTTTATTACAAAGAAAAAATTATCGATGCGGGCCCGCAACCTCAATGTAGAACCAATTAAGGTGAACGATAAAGTGGGAAATCCGGTACTCATAGGCTTGGTATTGGTTTGGAAACTGAAGGATACCTACAAGGCGATGTTTGAAATCGATGCGCAAACAATGGCTGCAGGAAGCGGCATCCCCGGGTCTACAGTAAACATGGTGAGCAAGCAAATGGGCGCATTTGAAAACTTTGTG
>Ga0209639_1003008_pt1 | contig 11954 bp, 7 predicted proteins | sample EPASupsiteHSE605_FD_187268 | JGI IMG/M metagenome (GOLD analysis project Ga0209639, IMG submission 187268) | Bioremediated contaminated groundwater from EPA Superfund site, New Mexico - Sample HSE6-05 (SPAdes) (version 2) | ecosystem: Environmental > Aquatic > Deep subsurface > Groundwater >...
CCCTACCCGATCACTTATGTCTTACGTCTGCCAATCGGTCAGAAATGGGCGGCGGGTTCTCACATGCTGTCTTCGTAGGCTTGCTGCAGCTGAGCCGCACCTGCTTCGGGCGTCAGGGTGCCGGTAGCAACGCCTGCCAGAACATCCATCATAGCCTGGTTCAGGTCAGCGTTGATGTCCGCAAAGCGGGGGTTATCACCGCTGGCGGATGCGTTCTGCAGGTATGCCTTGATTGCCGCTTCCTGCTTCTCGGGGTTGACCAGTTTCACAACACTCCAATCGGGCGCTGCGGACTTCAGAGAGGGAACCACGTTCAGGGAGTTCGCAATCGTCGACGTGCCTTCCGGAGAAGTGCACAGCCAAACAGCAAAGGCGATAGCAGCATCAATATTCTTCGAGTTGGCTGCAACGGCAGTGCCGTAGTCCAGATCGCCGAACATGGAGCCAACATTACCGGTGCCAGCGAGGTCGGGGAAGTTGATGGGGATCATGGTGAAGGGCTCTGCGGTGGAGGATGCAGATTCCATGGCCGCCCTCATGGTATCGGGCAGGGTGTTCATGGTGTACCAGGAACCCATCATGACCATAGCAGCCTGCTGGGACATGAACAGGTTGTTTGCTTCGGGATACTGCATGAGTCCCATTGCGCCGTCCTGCATAATGCCTTCGTCAAACAGGCTCTTCCAAAGTTCAAGGCCTTTGACCAAGGCGGGATCGGTCCAGGCAACTTCGCCTCTGCATGCCTTGGTGAAAACACCGGGGGCCACGTTATCGCAAATTGCATGGTAGGTATCCATGTTGAAAGCGCCCATGCCTGCACCCTGGACGAAGCCGATGATGCCATTGGCTTTGAAGATTTCGCAGGCAGTCTTCCACTCCGCCATGTTTGTGGGGATCGTTACATTGTACTTGTCGAACAGATCCTGGTTGATCCACAGATTACCGGAGTAAACCGCGCCAACACCCAATCCCTTGAGCTGGCCGTCAACCGTCATGTTTTTGATTGAAGATTCCGTCAGCTTGCTCTGCCAGTCATCGCCGAGTGCTGCCTTGACAGCATCGGTCAGATCGACAGCCTGGCCTCCGAAGATCGCAATACCGCCGTTGGCGGAACCGGCAGAAACTTCGAAAGCGTCAACGCCTTCGCCGGCAGACAGAGCAGGTTTCAGAACCGCGTCATAATCGGCGACGGTAGCCTGCTTCCAGGTCACCTTGATGTCGGGATACACCTCGTTGAATGCGGCGATGTACTGTTCATTGATAGGAGAGCCGGGTGTCCAGCCCCACCACACAACTTCACCGGAGGGTGCCGCACCGGTTTCGGTGGTGGCTACGGCAGTTTCGGTGGTTGCTTCGGCAGTTTCGGTGGTTGCCGCGGGAGTGCTAGTGGCACAGCCTGCCAAAAGCATGGACATTGTCAGGGCTAAGGCCAATACAACAGCAAATGTTCTTTTCATGATACTTCCCCTTTTCTTTTATTTACTCCGCATTTCTGCGAATATACGATTTTTAAAGACGCTGAATAAAGGATACACTTTGGTGATCGGATTCGCCTGATAATCCGCATGACTGCGGATATACGGTTTCATAAAGGCTTGACTGTGCGATATGCTTTTTTATAGTGCTTCGTCTTACTTGTTAGAATTTCTGCGAATATACAGTTACATAAGATTCTGAATTGAGGATACAATTGGGAGATATGCTTCGTCTTGCTTGTTAGAATTTCTGTGAATATACAGTTACATAAGATTATGAGTAAAGAATACGTTTGGTCGATATGCTTCGTCTGATCTATCCGCGTTTCTGCGAATATGCGGTTTCATAAGATTCTGAATAAAGGATATGGTTTAATATGCTTTTTCGCTTTATAGTTGCGAAATGTGGAAGGGTACTTCCGGATCATAGGTCACTGCTGTTTCCATCAGATGCCGGAAGTTCACACCATCATTACTTCTTATAGCTCTCGAGCAGCTCCACAATGCACTTCAGTTCCGGTGCTTCCAGATAGTTATATTCACCGCTTCCGTCGCCGTAAACGCCTCTTTGCACCAGCTTGAGCCCGGCAGCTTTTGCATTTGCCAAGCTGGCCTTGGAATCCTTGACCTGGAATGCCACATGGTGGATGCCTTCGCCGTTCTCAACAAGGAAGTTTCTCCAGGTGGAGGGCTTGTCGTTGGGTTGAATCAGCTCCAGCTGCAGGCCAGGGCCAACATCAAAGAAAGCGATCCAGCAGTAAGCCTCAGGTGCGGGCTCTCCCTGAAACTCCGTGCAGGTGACAGCATAATCACCGATGGGCTGCGTGGGAGGAACATCCAACCCCAGAAATTCTGCCCATTTTTTCTTGGTCTCTTCTACATCCTTTACGATGAAACCAATCTGTGCAACAAGATGTGTACCAACTACACCAGCCATAACTATTTCTCCTTTCGGTTTTACCGCTTCTGTATGCGCGAATGAGTATTGCCCTGTTTAGACCTGCTCCGGGAATCCGCCTGCCTCAATGGGACGGGGTCTCTGGCAGGTTGTGGTCATCCGGTACAGTTCCTCGGTCTCGCTGGAACGGATCAAGCCTTCCATTGCCTCTGTAATGTGAAGGATCAACGGACCGTTTGTCCGATTTTCCTCACCGGAATCAATGGAACTTGCCAAATCCAGAACACCGATACCCCGGGAATAATCCTTAACCCGAGGGAACAGCTCAGGAAGCTCATAAAACCGTTCCCTTCGGGCCAGAGATGCCTCATTATTCTGATATGCCACATCGGTATACTGCTCTTTGCGGTATACTCTGGGCGTACCGCCGCCGAAATTGGGATCGGGATACGCCAGCGTTCCGCCGTCGCCATAGATTTCAAACATCGGCAGATTGGATTTGTAAATATCAAAGCTCGCATTCAGGTTGACAACCACGCCGCTTTTCAGTCGGAGAATGGCCGTATAATGGGTGGGGGTTTCCACGGGGATATCCGTTCCGGTTTTTGGTCCTACATATACCCGGCGAGTATCGCTGGGCTGCGCCGCGTAGGCTAACAAGCTTTCAATGGGTCCCAACAGGGATATAATTGCCGCGAGGTAATAGGGCGCCATTTCCATGATGGGCCCGGAACCCTTCTTGTAATAAGTAACAGGATTGGGATGCCAGGTTTCTACGCCGAAGGTTGTCATATTCGCTGTGACGAAAAAGGGTTTGCCGATGATGCCGGCATCTAGATAGTATCGCATACTCTGTAGGCCAGAGGCCAGGAAGGTATCCGGCGCGCAGCCCACCCGAACGCCCGCTTCCTCTGCCAGTGCCAGAATCTCTCCGGCTTCCTGCAAAGTAGGGGCAAAGGGCTTCTCGCTGAATAGATGCTTTCCCGCACGGATAATTTGGCGGTCCAACGCGACATGAAACTGCGGAGGCGTCAGATTAACGACAATGTCGATATCCGGATCTTTCAGCAGATCCTCGGTTACATACGCCTTGGGAATGTTGAATTCCGTAGCCAGCTTCTGTGCAAGCGCAAGGTCTATATCCGCGCAGGCCACAACCTCCAGATCCTTATAAAACGCTTTGATGTCTGAAAGATATGTCCGGCTGATGACACCGGAGCCAACTATGCCAACTCTATATTTGCGCACTACTCCCCACCGCCTTCGTGATAACTCACTCATGTACTTGCTTTATATTTTGTTTTCTATGGGCATTGTACCAATACTTTTTCTATTATGCTTTTAAGAAATTTCATTTTCACTATGCAGATATTGCTATTATCATAAAAATTGTGGATATTTTGTAATAAAATCCGAAATTACGAGAAGTCAGAGGAAAGCCATCGGAACTCCCATAGAATGGATGATTGGATGTCATTCAGAAAAGAAGAACCCCACGATGGCTAAAAAGGCAACCCAAGCCTGGCAGAATTGTTACGTAAACCAGCAAAAACAGAAGACAATCTGTTAAGATAGGAGGAACGAAGAAAAGGTCCAGCAATTCGAAGCAGAAAGTGGGAGCGACAGGAAGAAATACGGCGAGGATTTCAACGGGTTTATGATAATCTACTGTACAACTGGCGACGGAAAACATGTCGGGTGGCGCCAAGACGAAGTACGGGACAGGAGGAAGAGAACCACGCGATGCGAAGGTAACTCGCGGAGCCCAGAATGGAACGTGATATGTTAAAAGCAGCGGTCCGCTTCACGAGTCACTTGGCCTCATTTGCACCCAGCAAAGGCCGTTTGCACCCACCCCCGCGATTCGCGCGTTTGTATCACTTCGTGAGGGTTTAGCCACAAAGGGCACACGAAGTGATACCACTTCGTGTGCCTTGTTTTAATGTAATTTAATTCAGTGGTCTTTTTTTGGAGAATATATGTGAAATTGACTAGGCAAAGCGCTGGCAAAGGGACTACAGCGAGTTCCGAACGCACAGCGCTACTTTAATACCTAGAACCGGCTGAATTTGCCCTGAAAACGTGTTCAGCAGTCGTCCGAACATCGATTTATTCTCATTCACAAAGGGAAAATAGTAACTCTTCCCCCTAATATGCGCTATTATTGTTACCATGTAACCGTATTGAAATTGGTTTTATCTCGCCGAATTACATTTCCATCTGGAGTTGTGTAGATGTAGTGTGTTTGATGCGCCTTAAGCCACAAGCTCCTAATTGGTCTTAATGAACTTCAATGTTAAATCAAGCGTTTCCTTAAGGCACTCCAAGAATTCTATGGATAGCTTAGATATTGCAATATCGTCGGTATCTTTAAACGCGCGTTGTAGCTCTACCGAAATGTCATGCAGACTCTTAGCGCCGATGCTGCCCGCGCTGCTCTTGATTTTGTGAACGATCTGTTCACCTTGCACGTAGTCTCTTGCACGAATCGCCGCCTCAAGCTGCGCGCCAACGCCATTGTTTTCATCGGCGAATGATTGCAGCACCAGTCGATAGATATCCTTGTCCCCATCCATGCTCTTCATGCCATCTTCGAAATCAACAACTTGCTTTTTTTCTGTCTCAGCTTCTACCGTCGCAGGTTCTTCTGTTGGGTCGGATGGTATCGACTGTGCGTTCGGTCTCTTCCCACTCAGGAGTGAAATCAACGTTTCAATCAGTTGATCCGGTTCAAAGGGCTTACTCACATAGTTCCAGATGCCGTGGCTTCGGCATTTCTCCTCGACGCCCGTGATTGCATCGGCCGTCATAGCGACGATCGGAATCTCCTGGTTGATTTTGCGAATCATGTCGGAAGCCGTATATCCATCCATCACTGGCATATGCAAATCCATCAGAATCAGATCAACTTCACCCTGATGCGCCGCATAGTATTGATAACCCTCTTCTCCGTCGGAGGTGATGTCTATGATGAAGCCTGCCTGCTCGAGAATACTCTTTGCAATAAACTGATTCGTCTTGTTATCCTCAACCAGCAGCAAACGATAGGGATGCGGTGTCACCAATTGGTCTTTTTTCTGCAAATGCCGCTTTTCTTCCGGTGGCTTAATCTTCAATATCTCAATAATTCCGTTGTACAATACCGATGGGATGATCGGTTTAGTAATTCCAATATCGATTCCAGCCGACTCCAGTTCTTCAAATAAATCCTCACGCATCATTGGCACAAGTAAGATCGACTTGCTCTCGGCAGGAACGCGATGTTCGGTCAATAGTTTTTTGTAGAATTCAATCCCGCCGTTTTGCGGCGTCGCATAGTCCACGATGAGGAGTTGATATGCGTTCCCCTTCTCATTCGCCGCATCCAGCCTTGCGCGCATCTGCTGTTCGGTTTCCACGATCTCGTTTTGAATCCCAAAGGAGCGCAAGTACTCTTCCAGCTGGGCGCGCGTTCCCTCTGTTTTTAGCAAGATCAGCGCACGCGTATTGCGGAAGCAATCCGACGACATCCGCGCGTTTTTTGCCGATTCTTGCGCTGTATCAACCTCCAGCGGAAGTTGAACAGTGAACGCCGAACCTTGCCCTTTTTCGCTCGTTGCTGACACTTCTCCGCCCATGAGATCGGTCAGGTATTTGACGATCGAAAGCCCAAGCCCGCTCCCGCCGAAACGGCGGCTGATGCTGGAGTCCCCCTGATCGAATGGGACAAAAAGGTGCTCCAACTGCTCAGGTGTTATCCCAATTCCAGTATCGCGAACGATAAAAGTCACTATATGTTTAGCTTCTTGCTCCGCAATGGATGTGATGATCACCCGTACCGATCCACTATCTGTGAACTTAACAGCATTATTGATCAGATTGAGCAGAATCTGCTCGATACGCAACGGATCGCCAAGAAACATGGAAGGCACGGCAGGATCTTTTTCTACCGCAAGTTCGATCCCCTGTTCTTCCACTTTAACGGATTCAATGTTGATGATCCTTTGCAGAATTTTGTCGAGATCAAATGGGACTTTTTCTATTGTTATCTTCCCAGCTTCTATTTTTGAAAAATCGAGTATATCATTGATTGTACCAAGCATGTTGCGTGAAGCCTGTGTCAGTTTATCCAAATACATGCCCTGCGTGGCGGTGAGGTCTGTTTTCCTCATTAAGTACGCCATTCCTAGAATCGCATTGAGCGGTGTTCGAATCTCATGGGACATGCGCGCAAGAAACAAAGACTTCACCTGATTGGCTGAAACCGCCTCTTCCTTGGCAAGTGTTGCCTCTTCTTGCGCCTTTCTTCGTTTCGCAATTTCTTTTCTCAAGCGAATGATCCAGAAATAGGACACCACCAGAACCGCAACCAGAATCAAACCTGCGATGCCTATGACGCGCAAGACATAGGAATAATCGACGGCGCCTTCTACATTGATCCATTTGTTATTGATCTCTGTCCGCTGTTGTTTTGTGATGCTCGCCAGCGCCTTGTTGATGATGCTGACCAGTTCCGGCCAGTCCTTTCGAACCGCAAAGTGCAGGGATTGGGACTGATCGTCCGCGCCTACTTCAATTGGAATGTATTTCAAGTTAGAAATCCCAATTGACTTTGCCAAATAGCTGGTCGTTGCGAAATTTCCGACAAATGCAATCTCAATTCCGTTTGAAACCGCCCGCAGCGCCGCTTCAACGGTTGGATATAAGCTTAGTTTCACTTCTGGAAACTGCGTCATATAGCTGTGGTGTGAGCTATTCATCTGAACCGCGATTGTTTTACCGGACAAATCGTCAAAGGATCGGATGTCCTTTATATCCTCATTGACAAAAATCGCTCTTTGAAATGTAAAATAGGTGTCCGAAAATAAAAAATACCGCTCTCGTTCAGCGGTTTGCCCAACACATGGCAAGGCGTCAAGTTGACCCTGAACCGCCATTTCATATGCTTCGGTCCAGGTTACTCCTTTCTTAACCTCCATTTGCAATCCGGTTTTTTCACAAATTAGTGCGATGTAATCCGCCGCAATTCCCTTATACTGTCCATCCGTATCGATGAACTCATATGGCACAAAAGTTGGATCCACTCCAAGGTGAATAACAGGATGATCTCGAATAAAATCCTGTTCTTTCTGGGTTAGGAGTATTTGAGGCCCCGGGCTGGTTTCAGCAGCAAATGCCGTCGAAGATAACACGATCAAAGACAGCGAGAAGACCACCAGAGCAGCCGCGATCAACTTGAGTGGTTTCATACAAACGCTCCTAACCAGCCTGTTGGCCAAAGCTGTCCGCAATAGAACGAACAGCGGCTTCGATTTCGAAAAATGCATCCAATAGTTCAGGGTCAAAATGGGTGCCGCGCTCTGCTGCCATCATTTCAAGTGCGGCTTCGTGTGTAAAGGCGGGTTTATACACGCGTTTGTTGACAAGCGCGTCATATACATCTATGATCGCCATTAATCGACCCGCGAGAGGGATGTCCTTGCCAACCAAGCCGCCGGGATAACCTGTTCCATCGAACTTCTCATGGTGCGTCCCTGCAATTTCTGCTGCCGTACGAATAAACGATAGACTGTCGCTTTCCGGCCCCATACAACGAAGCGCTTCCACGCCAAAGGTTGTGTGCTTTTTCATAATCTCAAACTCATCCGTTGTGAGTTTGCCTGGCTTGAGCAAAATATGATCAGGGATGCCAACCTTTCCAATATCGTGTAGCGGTGTCGTGTCGAATAACTCCTTTGCGTAGCTTTCCGTTAGTATATTGCTAAACGGCACCTTTGCTTTTAGATGGGTACACATCTCCTGCATCATCAACTGCGTTCGCTTGGTATGATTGCTCGACTCAATATTCCGCACCTCAAGCAAGCTCACCAAAGCGTGAATCGTGACATCGCGCGTAAGCACACTTTCTCGTGTGCGTTCCTGCACACGCTTTTCCAGAATGAGATTCTGCTGCTCCAGCGCGTCGCGCGCATTCTTAAGCTTAATCTGCAACTCAACCCTTTTTCGGAGTGAACGGATATTCAGCGGCTTCCGAATATAATCCACAGCACCAAGGTCGAGACCTCGCATCTCGTTGTCGATTTCGTCAAAATTCGTTAAAACCAGCACCGCAATATTCTTATACTCCGGATGGCTCTTCATCTGCTCCAGTACTTCAAAACCATTCATGCGCGGCATGTTGATATCCAAAATCAGAATGTCAACATTCGGATGGCGCTCCAACTGCTCCATGGCATCCATTCCATCATATGCATAGAGAAGTTCGTAGTCTGATAGAATGCTACTGATGATGGCAATATCGGTTTTCGAATCATCGGCAATCAGTATTTTCATCATATTGGCTCCTTATGTTCCGTTCAATGTACAGCTAATGCTTTGTTGCCTTCCGTCTCCATCATTTGTAAGAACGCCTTTGTGGTGATCGCACCGATCATGACGCTGTGTAAACCCGGTTCGTAGTACTGCTCCTTGATGGCTTGCCATTCCGGTATGGGAACATCGATGCTAGGATTATCAAACCCTTCAATGAACACCTGATAGATCGGATTCATCTGCATGAGCGGTGCATTTGCCATGTCCTTACGAATTGGTGTGCGGAAGGGATAATAATTGTCACGTTCCGGGCTGTATTCCCCGTTCAATATCGCCTGCTGCGCATCAATCGAAATCATATAGCGAATAAACGCGATTGATTGCTGTTTTGCCTGTTCGCTCATGTTCTTCGGTATTGCAAGCATCATTGGCCCAATTTCAGAGCAGACTCCAATTTGCTTCAGCGGGATCACACCAACTTTAAAAGGTGATCCGTTTTTGTGAATATCCGAAATTCCCCAGATGCCTTGTATCTCAAACGCGACTTCCTGATTCAGAAAGTATTTCATCACTTCTGTGCCGGTGTCTTTCGTCCAGGAGGATTGTGCATGTGCGCCAAGTACGTTTTTATAAAAATTGATTGCATCAGCGGACTCTTGGCTGTTGATTAGTACCTTATCGCCAGTTTTGTTGACCAACTTCCCGCCAAATCCATAAATGAATTGATTCACCATCCATGAAACATCGTTGCCGTCTGCCCCGACCAAGCCGATGCCCATAGCGTCTGTATTTTCTTCAACCGCCGTCAATGCGGACACAAACGAATTCAAATCCACGATCGACTCTGGATCAACTCCAGCCTCTTCTAGAAGTGATTCGTTGTAGAGCAAACACATGGAATGTCCAATCCATGGTATGCCGTAAACAGAGCTCTCCACCATGCCCAACTCCCAAACTGAAGGGTAAAACAGAGATGCTTCTTCTTTGAATTCGCCCGTAAGATCAGTTAGGAGTCCTTTACTTCCGAAGTATTGCGTAAACCGATATGGCAGTACATATATCGTCTCTGAATTTGTTTCTAGCAGCACTTGAATCGCCGCCATATCTTCGTCGCCACTGATCAGTTGTATCCTTGCTTGATCAGAATTATTTTGATTATAAACGTCGACAATCTTTTGTATGGCTTGTCCGCGGCCTGAATAATCCTTCCATGTAATGCGGAATGAAAGGGAGTTCCTCACTTGTGGATCTTGTTGTTGGGAATCCTGCTTCGCTTTCGGGATGAGATTGCAGGAAAGCTGGCATGCTGTCAGGAGAATAGTAACAAAAACTGTGGTTATACGTTTGAATGTCATGTGGCTCAACCCCATTCTAAACGATTCACTATAAGACATGCGAGCGGAATTGTTACTTTGCATTTATCATACGCCGAAGTTGCGAGTGAATGCAATGTGTCAAAATGGTTTGTATATTTACGTCAATGCGAAGAAAATTTTGCATCAAGAAACCTTCTTTCTCGTCATCTTCACTGGTGTAAGTCATTGCGGTCTCTTACCATGCTCAACCCGCACGATACACCTTCTGTTACTTCATGATGGATGCCGCTCAAAGTTAGATCAACTGATGCGATTTCGTCCCGATTGCTTTGAAAGGTACAGAGCCTCGTCCGCCGCGCGGATTAAATCGATTCTATTTATTCCATTCTCAGGCAATTCTGAGATGCCGAACGAAAGCGTGATCTTGTGAATTCTCTTTCCATCGAACTCCAAATCTGACTGTGCAACCAACGTTCGAATTGTCTCCGATCTTGAGATTGCTTCTCCTTTGGAACACTCTGGTAGTATCAATATAAATTCATCTCCTCCATACCTGCATACAATATCCGACGTACGCGCATTGTTCTTAAGTATTTGCACAATATGCGCCAGTACCAAGTCGCCCACCACATGACCATATGAGTCATTAATCGACTTGAAGCAATCAACATCAGTCATAATGACGGAGATTTTCCGCTCTTTACGCATAATTCTTTCAATCTCACGATCAAAAGTCTCCTCCATATATCTTCGGTTGTATAATCCCGTCAAAGAATCGCGGATTGAAAGATCATGGATTTGCTCCAACTGTTTCCTGTTTGTGTGCCCATAAGAGACTGCGATGGCCGAAGTGGCGACGATAAATGCAAAGAGGCTTAACCAATTGAATCCCGTTGTTTTTGACATGGACTGAAGAATCGTCAGTACCCCGATCATTTCGGCTATCGATATCCAGATAATCCACTTCTCTTTCAGTAAGATCGCGCAACCCTGTACTGATAAGCCTATATAAAGAATTGGTACTAGATCGCCATTTTGCACAAGAGGATCAAATATAATAGAAATCCACGGAGTTGCAATGACACTGACCACTGTAATCAAGGTTGATAGCTTGTATTTGCCTTGTGAATTCAGAAATGCAGCGAGAGATAAAATGCCAAATAGTGAGCAGATAAGAGGGATATAAAGTCGATGTATCGCATCATCCGAGGTGAAACCTAGAATCAGCATAAATGCTAGCAAAACGACCAAGAGCGCCCCTTGAATTGCAAGCAACGTCATAGCGCTTCGCTGATTTGTTATTTTATGTTTACCCTTGAATTGTTGTATGAGTTTTTGATCGACAAAAGACATCATATGTCATTATTCCCCTTTCCATTTCAGGATCCGGTCGGTACACATGATGTTGAGTTCGTTCTTGTTTCTAATTACCAATTTTATGTGTTTAGACGAAAAATAATGAGAAGCATTTTACGCATTCATCATATATGAAATCCTGTATGATAGCAAGAAGGTGAGTAGAGTTGCGCAGATTCACGCTAGAACGCATTTGAGGTGATTTCTATGGAGCGATTATTGATTCCAGTTGCCCCAATCTATCGTTCATTCTTCTAGATTATATCAACAAAATACATCTAGTACGCAAGGCCGAGAATAAACGCATTCATTCTGTTTCGATTCGTTAATCATTGCATGTTTTCGCATCGTCCATCTCGCAACCTTAACATGGCTTTTGCGGTGTGACCATAACTCAAACGGCGTTTTTTTCACGCGCCGACTTATACTGTTTGTTTCCGAGATCTGGATCGATCTTTCGGAGTAATCTGATTTGCACCCATCTGCACCCACCCCAAGAATTCGCGCGATTGTATCACTTCGCGAGGGTTTAGCCAAAAACAAGAGTCCATCATCGATGGGCTCTTTGTTTTTGCGTTGATTCAAAGGGGCTCGGAGCCGCGTTAAGAAAACGCCGCA
>Ga0209639_1003009_pt1 | contig 11953 bp, 9 predicted proteins | sample EPASupsiteHSE605_FD_187268 | JGI IMG/M metagenome (GOLD analysis project Ga0209639, IMG submission 187268) | Bioremediated contaminated groundwater from EPA Superfund site, New Mexico - Sample HSE6-05 (SPAdes) (version 2) | ecosystem: Environmental > Aquatic > Deep subsurface > Groundwater >...
GTCGAGAAAGAGTATCTTCGGCGTGTTGACCAGCGCGCGGGCGATGTCGCATCTGCGCCGCTGTCCGCCAGAGAGCTTGCCGTAAGGCCGCTTCATGATCTCTTTGATGCCCATGCGCTCTGCAATCTCGCGGATGGTGCTCTCGAGCCGTTTCCCCCTCAGCCCGTAGAAGCCCGCGCGAATGTGCAGATTTTCCGAAACGGTGAGCAGCGTGTCGAGAAGACCGTCCTGAAACACCGCGCCGATGCTCTGGCGAATGGCGTTGTCGTCATGGCCCAGGATGTGCCCATCCACCTCAACTGTGCCTGCGTCCGCCTTGAGGAAGGTGCAGATGATGTCGATGGTGGTGGATTTACCCGCGCCGTTGGGCCCCAAAAACGCGAAGATCTTTCCTGCCTCCACGTAGAAGTCGATGCCCTTGACCGCTTGGACTGCGCCGTAGCTCTTTTTCAGTCCAGTGACTTCAATGATATGGTTCAATCAACATTCCCCCCGTTTTCTAAAGATAATTTCTTCAAAAGCATGGTCACTCCTAAGATATGGTTCAATCAACTTTCCCCCTTTTGTTGTTGAAGATTTCGCCAACAGCACTCTGGTTTTGATGATTGTGTTCAAACAATTTCTCCCACTATCACTGTTGATGATTTCGCTCAAAAGTATATAATACATCACCACGTGAGGCAATAGGAATTGCATCAAATTTTCTTGACGATCGTTGGCCTCTTTGATTGGCGGTGCATCCTGATCAGCCGCATTGACGAAGCCGCGCATTACCAATTAGAATAAGAAGTGGCACTAGGTTTTACAAATTCGTCCCGAAGAGTGCGCGGAAAAGGACAACTCATGAACGCTTACGATTTTGACCAATGCATCTATGCGGGCGATAGCACCGTTGATTTCTTCCGTTTCTGCTTGCGTCGCCAGCGCTCTCTGCTCAAATACCTCCCGAATCAACTTTGGGGGCTTGTGCTATACGCGTTCGGCTTCATCCCAAAAACGGTTTTCAAACAGCACTTTTTCTCCTTTTTACAGGGGGTAGAGGATATCGACAGCACGGTGGAAGCCTTCTGGCAAGCGCACGAGCAGAAGATCGAGGCGTGGTATCTTGCGCGCAAGGGCGAAAACGACCTGATCATCTCCGCTTCGCCGGAGTTCCTGCTGCAGCCCTGCTGCAAGCGTCTTGGCGTCAAGCACCTGATCGCGTCGCGTGTCGATCCAGCGACGGGGCACTTCACGGGCGAAAACTGCTACGGTGCGGAGAAGCCGAAAAGGCTGTTTGCGGATTTGGGATTGAACACGGTGGACGTGTTTTATTCCGATTCACTCTCCGACCTGCCGATGGCGCAGATCGCGACGGAGCGCTTCATCGTCCGCAAGGGGCAGATCATGCCCTGGGCGGACTTTCACCTGAGCGGCATGGAAAAGGCAAAACGCTATTTCTTCTCGTTTGAGTTCTTTCGTTTTCTGGTCATCGGCGGCATCAATACGCTCAACGGCGTGGTGTTTTCCTATTTATTCTCGCGGATTCTGCCCGCGCAGATCGCGTTCTGGTGCGGCTATCTGCTGAGCTTGACGATCTCCTATCTGCTCAACAGCGCGATTACGTTCCACGAGCGGCTGGGTTTCTCCAAGATGTTGCGCTTCTTTGTCTCCTACATCCCGAATTTCCTGATTCAGAACATCGTGGTCTACCTTGTTCACGGCGTCTTCGGGCAGAAGGAACTCACGGCTTATATCCTCGCGGCGGTGATCGGCATTCCGGTGACGTTCCTGCTGCTCAAGGTCTTCGCGTTTCGCAAAAAGAAATGATGGCGATCAAACCGGTGTGCTGCGAGCAGGATTGGGCGCGTCGCGGTTCGTTTGATTGCCGACAGGAGAGCATGCTATAATGACAAAAACACACAAAGGCGGGTTAGGCTGACGGAGCAGGGCGAGCACAGACAAGCGTGATTAAAAAGCGCATGGAGGTCAGTAGCCATGGAAGGTGTGCAAAGGCAAAAGGGCGCGCGCATGACGGCACTGAAGTGGCTGTTTTTATGCTCGGGCACGGCGCTTGCGGGGCTGCTGTCCGTAAAAGGCAGCCTTGGCTGGGTCATCGCCGGCATTCCGGTTGCTGTTGTAGCGCTTGTTATCCTGATATTCAGGCTTCATTTTCTGGAGCGGACGTTTTCGTCGTTCGTTCGCTGGCGGGCGGCGCTGAGTCTGATTTTAGCTGCTTATGCGGCAAATACTTATGCCGAAATTTTCTATACGCATCTGCATAGTCTGATGGCTAAGTTCGCAAACCCGCTGCTGACAGGGTTGATCTCTCGCTTTGGCGCGGCGTTTACCGCCTTTGCCGGGGTTGTCTCCGTGCTTGCGCTGTTTGTCTATCTCTATTGGTTTCTCGGCTGGTTTACCGAGCGCATGCGGGATGTTTTTTGCGCCACAGATGCCGTGGAGCGCTGGTATCTTCCCGCCGCCCTGCTCGTCTTTGCGCTGGTGATCACGCTTGTTTATGCGAATACCGACGTATTTTATAGCGCAAACGCAGCATCCGATAACATCTGGGACAAGGTCGACATCGTGTATTCGAGCGACTCATCCGTTTTAACAGAACATAATGTGTTCTACAACATCGGCGCATCAGAGAACGACATCCGTCAGCCACTCTTTGGCGCGTTCGCCGCGCCGTTTGCGCTCGGCGCTTCTCTGGTTGCGCGCTTGCTGCTGGTTCCTCAGGCATACACCACGATTCTGCAGATCGTACAGTCGGCGTTGCTAGCGCTGAGCCTGATGCTGGTGGTGCGGATGATCGGCGTCTCCGGCCCGGCCAAAGCGCTCACGTTCGTCTGTTTCTCGCTTTTATATCCAACCATGCTGTATCTGTTGAATATGGAGCAGTATATCTTCGCGAGTTTTTGGCTAATCCTGCTGTTGTGGATGATTGTGAGGGGTGATGTGCGCGGTCGCGACACTGCGTGGATTGCGGCAACCGGCTCCATGCTTACCAGCGGTGTGTTTGTGCTGCTTGTTCCTGCAGCGAGGCGGTTGCAAAACCGGTTAAAGGATGGCGCGATCGCGCTCGGCGGGTTTGTGCTCACCGGGGCTGTGCTCGGCCGCACCGCAATGGTGCTCTCATCCACCGAGAGAATTCGCTTTCTGGTGCAGTTCACGGGAGATAAGCTGCCCTTTCTTGCGCGCCTGATGCAATACGTCCAGTTTGCCGCTTCCTGCCTGATCGCGCCTGCCGCGCAGATCGAGCAGTATGCAAACGGCGTGGCGGTCTATCATCAGACGCAAGTCAGTGCATGGAGCATACCGGGGATGATCTGCCTTGCATCTGCGATTGCCGGCTTTGTGGTTAACCGCAAGCGCTTCTTTGCGCAGATCTGTGCGGGATGGATCGCTTTCTCGTTTGTGCTGCTCTGCGTGCTTGGCTGGGGCACGTCCGAGCATGCGCTGGTGCTCTATACGCACTATTTTTCGTGGGCGGTTGTTTCGCTGATCGTGATGCTGATCGCCCGCTTGCCGGAGCGTCTACGCGCACTGCAACTTGGCGTGTTGTTGGGGGGCGCGCTCGCGCTTGCGGCGGTCAACCTTGGCGGAATAGCGCAGATCGTCCGGTTCGGGCTGACTTACTACCCGCTGCGATGAGGGCGTGCCCGACAACGAAACAAAAACCTAACGTCTAACGCCAGGAAAAGCAAACGATATGAAAAGACAAGGAAGGGTGTGGATATGATGACGAGCCATAACAAAACACGCGACATACGAGCGAAACGGAGACGGCGAATCGCAGCTTTGCTCCTGATGGGTTGCCTCATGCTCGCTGCCTTTGCGGGATGCGGGGCGGCCAAACTCGACCCGGCTGAGGAAACCATCGTCATCACGAGCCTTTCCCAGCTGGAGAACGAGTCGTTTGCGGGATTTGACCAGCTCAGAACGCTCGATCTGCGCGCCGTCGCGGTTGATGCCGCGCAGGTGGATGCGCTGCGAACCGCGCTGCCGGATTGCACGATTCTTTGGAACGTCCCGCTCGGGTCGGCATCGTTCGATAGTTCCTCCGGCGAACTCACGCTGCCGCAGGATTGCTCCGCGGCGGATCTCGCCGGCCTGCGGCATTTTCCTGCTCTGACGCGCGTGGATGCGACCGCTTGCGCAGTGGACGCCACATTTGCCGATGCCGCAGCGGGCTATCCCAACATCGCTTTTGTCTGGAACGCGACGATCGGCGGTGTTTCGGTCAAGAGCACCGATACGACGCTGGATCTCTCCGGAGCGCGACAGGTTTCTCCGGAGCAGGTCGAGCCGCTTTTGCTGGGGCTGCCCGCGCTTGAGCAGGTCGTCTGCAACGATACGGGTTGGAGTGCGGACGCGATATCCGTGTTGCAGGCTGCTTATCCGGGCATCACATTCGTCTGTGATGTGGATGTATTTGGCGAACGAGTTCCAGCCACAACGCAGACGCTGGATCTGTCCGATACCCCGATTGATCTGGACGCTCTGCCGGAGGTGCTGGCACTGCTGCCTGCGCTCACGCACGTGAATTTGGAAGGCCAGCAGGCATCACTCGCGCAGATGGATGCGCTCATGGCCGCGTTTCCGCAGATCTCATTTTCGTTTTCGTTTGAACTTTTTTCACGTGAGTTGACGACACAGACGACGGAGCTGGATCTGACCGGTTATCCGCTCTCCTCGCCGGAGGAAATTGCAGCCAAGCTACAGTACCTGCCGAACCTGACGCACGCGAATCTCTCCCACAGCGGGCTGACAAACGAGCAGATGGAGCAGCTCATCGCGCAGTTTCCCGCAATCAAGTTTGTCTGGATGATCAAGATCGGCGCGTGGGAGGTTCGCACCGATATCACGGCTTTCTCGAAAGGCAACCGCACTGAGTTTCCAAACGGAATGGGGCATTTCACCGACGAAGGAAAAACGAACTTCTACAACGAAGATATTCAGGTGCTGAAATACTGCACGGATCTGGTATATCTGGATCTGGGGCACGGCAACCGTATTAACGATGTTTCCGTACTTGCGCAGCTCAAGCACCTCAGGGTTTTGATCGTTTCGATGAACAAGATTACGGATATTTCTCCGCTTGCGGCGCTGACGGAACTGGAGTGCCTTGAAATCTACCAAAACCCCATCACGGATATCTCGCCCGTTACCTCCCTGCCAAAGCTCAAATATCTGAATTGCAGCGCGACGCTGTTTGAAGATGCCACTCCGCTGCTCGGTTTGACCAATCTGGAGATGCTCTGGTTTGTGAACGTCAGAAACGTGTCCAAGGAACAGCGTCAGCAGTTGAGCGATACTTTGACCAACTGCAACATCTGTTTTCAGGCGAATAGCTCAGGCGAAGGCGGATGGACGGGCAACGGCCTATATATAGAGTATCAAACGGCATTTGGCCTACCCTATAATCAATGAGAATGCATCGTCCCTACTTCGGATGAGGCGACGCGCATCAACGCACAAAAGCCGTTTCGTTTTGTACGAAACGGCTTCTATTTTGGTGAATCGATGCGCTTGCGCCCCACGCCGATGCAGAGGTGTGCAGGTCGACAAATTTTCAAATGTCACGCAAACCCAAAATAGTAAGACTGCGATATCGAAGTCTTAGGGATAAGCAATCAGCCGGATGTATTGCGACTGAAAAAGTCGAACTGCGAAACTGTCATCAGTGCATTCGACATTGCCCGGTGAAGCGATTCGCATCTCCGCTAACAAGGCGCACATCGCCAGCGGGAGTGTATCCTTTTCGGAAAAATACCCTCATCATAGGCGAAAGAAATTGCGCTTTCGGCGCATCAGACATCGAGCGTTTCTCGCGATCTGGTGAACATGCCGCTGTCATCACTTGCGAGCGAACCCTTACGTGAATGTCACTTGGAAACTTATGCATAAACGATGCGTACTGCAATTTGGATGCATGGAAATGGACGTTTGGAAGCCTGATTCTGTAAAACAATATGTGTGCAAAGTGCACACATTTTAACAGTGAGCACAGAATTTATCAGAGGGCGAATCATAAATATTTAGCGAACAATTCAACATTAACCACTGTGAAGAAATCATATAGCATGTTACATGCTGCAAGTGTACTCGCAAGTAAGACGGAAAGAACGCGTAAAAGTCGGTGTTTTAGCTCAAAATCGAGTAAAATTGGTAAAATTACGATAATAGTCGACAATTCAGTTACATTTCACACGGATACACTGGCAAAAGAGGTTGACTTAACAAAGTAAATCATGTAGACTTCAAACTAGGCAAAAAGAGTATATACAACATCTTCATTTTTATACGCTTCTTGCTGACGTAACGTTTATTAGTTGTGTACAATTAGGATCGACGGTCATACGTTTTACATACAGCCGCAGAGCAGATGCTGAGAGTTCAGCGGTGCGAAACCGGTTGGAGGAATAGTGTAACCAGTAGACCATATTGGCCGAAAGGGCGAAGCTATACTCGCATATGATCGATCATGGTAAAATGACAAACGTCCAGTGAGAAGCTTGTGCGGATTGCAACGAAGCAAACGCGAACGGAAATTCTCAAGGGCGGTTTTTTTTCGCAGCTACTCCGCAGCACCCATAATCACCCACATGTTTTTCAGCATTCTGGGGATGCTGTTTTTTTATATCACATCACAAAAATGAAACAGTGAATGGCACCATGTGGACAAAATGTCGACACGGTTTCTTCCGGGTTGTAGTACGATGAGCAAAGTTATTTCGAATCTATGATGTTTGTTTTTTCTGTGAGTACGATTAGAGAAGTTTTGAAGCATCTATCATATTGATCTTAATATCATAGTACGATCAGCAAATACGCGATAAACGTTCCTATTGGCCTTCAGTTGCTGAATACAATCGATGTGTACTTGGCTGACTGAAATGAACATACAAAGCAAACAGACGAATGAGGACTCCCTATGTCGCCGGATCATTTCTTGAGCCTGCACAAAACAAAAGTCTCCTACGGTTGTGTTTTTTGTTTGACGGGAAAAGAGCGCTTGGTTGCCAACGGAATTGAGTTGTTTAGCAAAAAAGCGCGCGCCCGAGCCGTCTGCCAAACCATGCGGCACACACAAAAAGGCGTAACAACCCTCCGGGACGATGTTGTCATCCCCGGATATGTGTTTTTTGAAGCCCCGTATGATGCGGATGTGCGGGAACTGGTTCCGGTGGATGACCTGATCTCTGTTTTATCCTATTCGGATGGCGACTGGAGACTCTTTGGCGAGGATGAGAACTACGCCAAGTTCATCTTTAAATATGATGGCGTGTTGTCGCTCTCCAAAGCGCACAAGATCGGCGAGCGAATCGTGATCGTCGAAGGTCCCCTCAAAGATCTGGAAGGCCAGATCACGCGCATTGACAAGAGAAACCGCAGCGGACAGGTCACGGTGAGTTTCGCCGGGAAACAGCAGAAAATCTGGCTGGGGTTTGATATCGTGAAGGAGCTACCAGAGCATGAAACGTGTTCCGTTGCACGAGAATCCTGATCGGGCGACTATTTTGAAGCGGTTGATTCTCGCTGTGGTACTAATCGCCGTCTGCATCGCGGGGGCTGTCCTCATTGGCCGATATCTCGACCGCAACCGCAGCGCAGATGAGCCACGTGGCGATTTGGACACACGATTTACGGCAGCGCCGGTCATAGAATACAACGGCGCGCAATATCAGCCAAAGAAGAACCTGACCGCCATACTCCTGATGGGAACCGACCATTACACAGATGAAATGTCTGCCGACGACTCCTACCGAAACGGGGGTCAGGCGGATTTTTTAGTTTTGCTTGTAGTTGACGAGGACGAGCAAAGCATCACACCGGTTCAGATCGACCGCGATACATTGGCCGAAGTCACCATACTCGGCGTTCTTGGCAACGAGACGGGCACAAGGCAAACGCAGATCTGCCTCGCGCATGGCTTTGGCGACGGCAAGACACAGAGCTGCGCGCTGCAAAGGGACGCGGTGAGCCGGCTGCTCTTCGGTGTGACGATCCCGTACTACATCGCCATGCGTTTGGACGGTATTTCTACATTAAACGATGCGGTGGGCGGGGTTACGGTCACGATTGCGGATGATTTCACCAAGCTCGACCCGCTCATGAAAACGGGGGCAACGCTGAAACTCCAAGGCAAACAAGCGGAGTACTTCGTCCGCAACCGCATGGATATTGGAGTAGGAACCAATGAAGCACGCGGCAAGCGTCAAACCCAGTACTGGGACGCGATGGTGCAGTTGATCGACCAACGGCTCAAGGAGGAAGATGACACAGATTTTTTAAACATCATCCTCGATGAGTTGGATCCATTTTTAACATCAAACCTGTCGAAAGGCAGGCTGATCAACGAACTCTGGAGCGATCGCAACTACACGCGCCAGAGCATGGTGCACCTGGAAGGTGCATATGCGACTGGCGAGGATGGATTTGTCGAGTTCCATACCAACGAAGCGGCGCTCAAGGCGCTTGTGATGAACTTGTTTTATCAGAAGATCACCTGACGCAAGAAGCAATTTAGGCAAATTGCAAACGGACGAGTGGGGAAAAAGAAGCCGCGTCGCAACGCGTGTCTTTTGGATGGTAATAAAAATTCAATTAAGGATTTTTTCAAAGGATAAGGAGTAAACGTATGAAAAAGAAATGGGTTGCTTTATTGGTTGCGCTCGTCATTTTGACGGGGTCCGCGTCCACACTGGCGGCGACGCCGAGCAAGACGACGGAAGACTTGACCCGCGTGATCGGGGTTGAGACGAAGGCGGGGGAAATATCCGATGCGATCATTTGGGTGGAAGAAACGCCGTCCGAAGTAGCAAAAACGCAGCTGGACGCAATGAAGAGCTTTGTTGAGAAGAAGAACCCTCCTGTCAACTATTTCCCCGACGCGGCGAAGACGGAAATTGCGGCGCTTGTGCCGAAGGGCACCGATTTGACGAAGCTGAATCTGAGCGAATATGCGGCGTTCAGCGTTGGCGATTATGATGCGACGCTTGGAGACATCTACGCTACGTTCCAGTTTCCGACGGTATTCACGGTAGGCAAGACGGTTGTGGCACTCGTGGGGTTTAAGAGCAGCGACGGCACCATCGTCTGGCATGCATTGGAGACGATCGTCGTGAATGGCAACCTGCGCATTGTATTCCCGTCCACGTTGCTGGAAAAATCCGGGCATGAATTGGTGCTCGCGGTGCTGTCAAACTAACGAAAATGCACGGGGGAGACTATCCCTCTTCAGAATTTGAAACAGGCACATGAGTGCCGGCCATTGCAACAGACGAATCCGGCGATAGCCTGATTCAGAGGCAGTGGCCTTTTTATGTGGAGGCATGGATGGCGAACGGTACTGCGCCGGAGCGGAACGCTCCGGTGAATCAAACAGCATACTACCACAATGCGCGGGAAACCGAAGAGACAGAGATCGATTTAAAAGAGCTGTTTTTCAGTTTTCTCGATCATATCAAGCTCATCATATTGATGGGCATACTGGGCGCGGCGATCGCGGCGATCACCACGTTTTATTTCATCACGCCGATGTATGAAGCAACGTCCAAACTATATGTGCTCAACTCCAACGATTCCGCGATCAACCTGTCGGATCTGCAAATCGGCTCCTATCTCGCCAACGACTTCATCGAGGTGTTCAACACCTGGGAAGTGCACGAGATGGTGATCAAAAACCTTGGGCTGCACTATTCTTACTCGCAGCTAAGAGGCATGCTGACGGTGGCAAACCCGACCGATACGCGCATTTTGACCATTACGGTGCTGTCCTCCTCAGCCAAGGAAGCGGCAGCGATTGCAAACGAATACGCTTCGGTTGCGCTCAGCTTCATCGCGGATACCATGGCGACGGAAGAGCCGAATATCATGTCCACCGCACTGGTCCCGACAAGCCCTGCTTCGCCAAGCATCACGCGAAACATCCTGCTTGGTCTGGTGGCAGGGCTCGCGCTTGCGATTGCGGGCCTGACCGTGCAATTTGTTTCCGACGACAAGATCAAGACTTCGGAAGATGTGATGCGCTATACGGGTATGTCGGTGCTAGCCATCATACCGAAAGTTGAGATACTGGATAGAAAACCGACGCAGAAAGGCAAACCGGAAGAGTGAAGACGTTATCGATCAAACGATTTCCAGAGCTGGGATATGCCGGAACAGAAGCGATCAATACGCTCTGTACCAATTTGACATTCACCGGCACAAAATATAAAAAGATCATGATCACCAGCGTGATGAGCTCGGAAGGAAAGACCTTTCTCTCCATGCAGGTGTTGCGCACCCTTTCCGAACTCGGCAAACGGGTGGTTCTGGTGGATGCCGACCTGCGCCGGTCGACGATTGACGCGACGTTCCGCCTCCTCTATCAGGACAAGGAGAAACTCGGCATTTCACACTATCTGGCAAAAAAATGCGAGCTGGAGGATGTGATCTATACCACCGACCTTCGTCGTGCCTTCTATGTTCCGGTCGGCTATGCGGTCAACAACTCTCTGGCGCTGTTGAACTCTCCTCGATTTTCGATGCTGCTGGAGCAGATATCGCCGAACGTGGACTATATCATTGTGGATGCGCCGCCGGTGGGCATGATCGTGGATGCGCTGGAGATCGCAAAATCGTGCGACGGCGCGCTGATTGCGACAAGCTATAACCAGGTGAGAAGAAAAGACCTTTTAGATGCCCGCTATCAGATTGAGAAGACCGGCTGCGATGTGCTGGGTGTTGCAATCAACAACGTTCCGCCCAAAGTCTACAACAGCAAGAACTATCAAGGCCGTGGATATTACAAGGGTTACTACTCGCAATATGTAAAATCTGAGGGTAACAACAAAGGCTAACATTCATGAGTGCGTTCTTTGATTTACACCACCACTTTTTATATGGCATGGACGATGGAGCGGCAACCAAACTGGAAATGCAGCAGATGCTCGTGGAAGCACACAAGGATGGCGTCCGAATCCTCGTAGCAACGCCGCATATCACACCGGGTGTGACGCCGGTTTCGCTCGAAGTATTAAACAAGCAAATGGAGGAAGCAAGAACTTTCTCAAATGCATACGGTTTGGATTTGGAACTCTACCTTGGATCAGAAATCATGTACACCTATCATGTGCAGCGGTTTCTTGCCGAGCGGCTGATCCCGACGATAGCGGGCACGGAGAAGGTGCTTCTGGAGTTTGCGACAAACGTGACCTATCCCGAGATCGAAGACGCGGTGCTGCATGTGCTCCGCGCGGGATATCTACCGATTCTGGCGCATATCGAGCGCTATGCCTGCCTGATGCACGCGCGGCAGCGACTGGGTTTACTCAAGAAGGAATACGACGTGTTCTTTCAGGTGAATGCGGACTGCATCTTGCGCGGACGGGATTATGTGACCAACAGAACCATCAAGCGCGCCATCCTCGACAACGAGATCGACTTCATTGCGTCCGACGCGCACAACACACAGCGCAGAAGCTGCAATCTGCAAAAAACCTACGAGAAAATCGAAGAGATATACGGAAAAGAGAGTGCGGATCGCCTGCTGGGAAACCATCGGACATTGGACTGGCTGGAAAAACTTTAATACGAGAGATTACACCGGGCGCGCTGAAAACGATACAGATCAGACAAATACGAGTACTATAACACGTTGCTGCTTGTTCCGCGCCCGCGTTTGAAGACGACAAACGAAGGCTTGTCTTTTTAAGTGGCGCTATTTAGCGAATGAAGAATGAAACGGGTTCCGTCAGACAAGATACTTTCGCGTTTGACGGGTTGACTGGAGAGTCTATGTGTGGAATTGTTGGCTATTGCGGCGCAAACCAGGCGGCGCCGCTGCTGCTGGAAGGCCTTTCCAAGCTGGAATACCGTGGCTATGACTCGGCGGGGCTCGCCGTGCGCGACGGCAGCGGAGAGATCGAGATCGTGAAGGCGAAAGGCCGCCTCAAAGAACTCTATGAGATGACCAACGACGGAA
>Ga0209639_1003010_pt1 | contig 11953 bp, 8 predicted proteins | sample EPASupsiteHSE605_FD_187268 | JGI IMG/M metagenome (GOLD analysis project Ga0209639, IMG submission 187268) | Bioremediated contaminated groundwater from EPA Superfund site, New Mexico - Sample HSE6-05 (SPAdes) (version 2) | ecosystem: Environmental > Aquatic > Deep subsurface > Groundwater >...
GAGTTCGCTGTGGTCGAATTTATCGGTTCCGTAGTTCAGACCCGGATATGCTGATTCCGGCACGCTGCCATATTTATTCATGACATTGGTCACATCGTGAAATGCGCCGCCACCGCCAAAATTGAGTGCACCGTGAAAGCGCACGTAGCGTTCGGCTTTGTCAATATAGCTGTGACGGATCACAAAAGCTTCGGACAGATCATATTCGCCTTTTCCCATGCGGAGTAATTCAGCTTCGAAGAAACCCAGTGCCGAAAAGCTCCAGCAGGTGCCCGAACGGTACTGATCCTTCACCGAAGTAGCCTTCAGGGTTTTGGTGTCAGTGAATTTGTATCCTTCTTCTTGCGCTACAACTGTAAATCCTGCGAAAAAGATAAACAGCCAGCTTAATAAAATGAGTTTTTTCATGTGAAGATTATTTGATAGCAAAAATAGGATTTTTTAATTCTATGGGTGAAAATATTCATCAAAACCGAACAGAATATATACCTGCCGGCCGAAATTGACGACAATCGGGAATAGTAAAAAAGCCCGGAGAGGGATCCCCGGGCTTCACATTACCCACCATGAGAGTTGTTCAAACAAAAAGAGTGTTGAAAAGAACAGTCTTGAACCGAACTCTGAATAACTAACGCCCTGTTTTATCCCGATATTGCCCGGATTTCATATTTTATCAATATTTTTTTCTGTACTTTCGTTTAAAAATTCGACCATGCAGTTTAAAGATATTCCGGGTAATGTTACTGTGATCAATAAAATGATTGCTGCTGCCTCGGAACAACGCATTGCCCATGCTCAAATGTTTGTTGGCCCGCCCGGGTCGGGAAAACTGATGCTGGCATTGGCCTATGCCCAGTTTATCAATTGTCAGAACAAACAAACCAATCCCCCGGGTAAAGGCCTCATTGCCGATAGTTGCGGCGAATGCCCTTCGTGTCGCAAATTTGCATCGATGGAGCACCCCGATCTGCATTTTCTGTTTCCGGTGGTGAATATGGACGACCGCAAACTCAGCCGCGATTTTATGAATGAATGGCGCGACTACGTGAAGAAAAAATCGGGTATTGTAAACCTCAACTCATGGTATGAGCATATTCAGGTCGAGAACAAGCAGGGCTTTATTTCGGTGGATAATATCACGGATATTTTATCACGGCTTCAATACAAAAATCATGAAGCTAAAATTAAGGTGATTATCATCTGGATGGCCGAAAAAATTCAGTATGCAGCTGCTCCAAAAATTCTCAAAACACTTGAAGAACCCAGTGATAACACATTGTTTCTGCTGATAGCCGAAAATCACGATCTGATTTTACCCACCATTTTATCGCGTGTTCAGAATATCCGAATCGAGGCTCCATCGTCGCAGCAGTGTTTCGATTTTCTGCGAAACGCTTTTCCTTCCAGACCCGAAGACGATGTGTTTGATGCCATTTACAACAGCGAAGGGAATCTGGAAAAAGCCTATGATTATTTGCAGGATCCCGATGAAATGATGATGATTTCGAAGTTTTTCCGTGACTGGATGCGCACTTGCTTTGCCCTGAACGGCAAAGGTATCTTTGAAATGTCGGCGGAATTTAGCTCTTTCGGACGTGAAAAACAAAAACATTTACTAACCGAGAGTGCACGCAAGCTGATGAATACCTTTCAGCTGGGACTCAAAACAAAAGAAATCAAATTTTATAATCCCGAAGACGATAAATTCTTCAGCAAATTTGCTGCATATGTCACCAGCAAAAACCTTGATTTTTTCTGTAAAAGCATTGATGAAGCCATTTTTCATATTGAACGAAACGGAAATCCGAAGCTGATTTTCACCGATCTCAGTTTCGACATTGGCCGTGTGTTCAGGCTATAGCTTTCAGCATTCAGCCGTCAGTATTCAGCCATCAGTCCGCCGCGGCGGCTTCTGATTTCGCATCTCTGATTTCGCATCTCTGATTTTGTATTTCCGATTTCATATTTCGTATCTCGTATTTCGTATCTCGTATTTCGTATCTCCAACGTCGCTCATACTTGTCACGTTTCACGTGATTATCACATCGGCGAAGCCGCACATCCGATCGCTATCGGATTTCATATCTCCACATATGGTATCTCGTCTGTCCCTTTTCGTCCGCCGCGACGGCTTCTGATTTCGTATTTCTGATTTCGTATCTCGTATTTCATATTTCCACATTATATTGTACATTTGCGCCTTATTATTATGAAGATAGACAACTGCCATATTCCGAACTTCGTTGCCAGAGGTCTTTGCGTGAAGCAGAAAGACAATACGAGCGAAATGACCTTTTGTAACGGTAACTGCAAAGTACCGGTTGAATCTGCTTTTGACAATATTAAAACCGTGGGTGCAGCCCTGAATTTTGATTGCGTTGAAGTACGTTTCAAGAATAATCACAAAGACTTTTTCCGCCTGAGTCAGGGACTGGATGTTGAAGTCGGCGACATTGTCGCTGTTGAAGCATCGCCTGGACATGACATCGGCATCGTTTCCATTTCGGGGCCTGAAGCCCTGCGCCAGATGAAACGCAAAAAAGTGAACCCGACCGACGTACAGCTGAAAAAAGTATATCGCAAAGCCAAACCGGCCGATGTCGAAAAATGGTATCAGGCCATTGAGCGCGAGCATTCAACCATGCGCCGCACCCTGTCTATTATTCGCGAGCTCAACATCAATATGAAGCTCAACGATGTTGAATTTCAGGGCGATGGTACCAAGGCTATTTTTTATTATACCGCCGAGGATCGTGTCGACTTCCGCGAGCTGATTAAAATTATGGCCGATGAATTTAAAATTCGTGTCGAGATGCGCCAGATTGGTGCCCGGCAGGAATCAGGAAAACTGGGCGGAATTGGCACCTGCGGCCGTGAATTGTGTTGCAGCTGTTATATTCATCAATTTCAATCGGTAACCACCAATGCAGCGCGTATTCAGCAATTGTCGCTCAATCCTCAGAAACTGGCCGGTCTGTGCGGAAAGCTGAAATGCTGTCTGAACTACGAAACGGCCGTGTATCAGGATATTCTCAAATCATTCCCCGATCACAATACCGCGCTGAAAACCAAAAAAGGACTTGCCTATCACGTTAAGAGCGATATTTTCAAACAACTCATGTGGTATTCTTATTCCAGCTCTCCGGGCAATCTGATGGCTCTGCCTATTGCCAATGTGGAAAAAATTCAGCAAATGAACAAAAGCGGGCAACAACCCGATAATGTTGAAGATTTCGCCATCAGCCTCGAAAATAAAATGGAAGACGACCGCGTTGTTGGTAAGGACGATTTTTCAAAACTGGCCGACTGATGAAAAATATATTTGGACTTGTACTCCTGTTTTTGGCTGCAGGCCTTGCGGGCTGCGACAATTCATTATACAATAAAATGAAGGAAATCCCCGATGCCAAGTGGGATATGAAACATCCGGTCAAATTTGATGTTGAAATTACCGACACCAACAAAATGTACGACTTTTATGTGCTGATCAGGCATAATACAGATTATACCTATGGCAATCTGTACACATTTGTGACTACTACATTTCCGGGCGATAGTATGACCAGGGATACCATTGAATTTATTCTGGCAGAACCCGATGGTAAATGGATCGGAGATGGATCGGGATATCTAAGGTCAAACGAAGTGATGATCAGCAGCAAATTCGTTTTTCCAAAACCAGGATTATACTCCTTCGAATTTCAGCAGGCCATGCGCGATACAGTCCTGACTGGCATCTCGGAGCTGGGTATCAGAATTACGCCAACAAAGAAATAATATATGTCTTTTAAACAGTTTGTTGACAAACTAAAAGGAAAGAATGTACCACCGGAGCATATGAAATATATCCGGCGGATGTGGCTTACGTTTTTAATCGGGGCGCTGTTCTTTTTCGTCTTTTTCATCGGTGTTTCCATTGGTATGCTTGGACCCATACCTTCATTCGATCAGCTCGAAAACCCACGAAGTAATCTGGCCTCCGAAATCTATTCCTCCGATCAGAAATTGCTGGGAAAATTCTATATCGAAAACCGCACAAATGTCGAGTATCAGCAGCTTTCGCCTTATCTGATCCAGGCTTTGATTGCCACCGAGGATGTTCGATTTGAAAAACATTCCGGCGTCGATGCAAGAGGCTTGTTCAGGGTTGTTGTCAAGACTATTTTCGGAGGCAACGAAAGCAGCGGCGGTGGCAGTACCATTACACAGCAGCTGGCCAAAAACCTGTTTGAACGACCCAAGGATATTTCAAAACTTCAACTGGTAACCATCAAATTCCGGGAATGGGTAACGGCCATCAAGCTGGAACGAAATTATACCAAAGAAGAAATCATTGCCATGTATTTCAACACGGTCGATTTCGGTAATCAATCGTTCGGAATTAAATCGGCTGCAAAAACTTATTTTGATAAAACTCCCGATTCATTAAAAATTGAAGAATGTGCCATGCTGGTCGGTATGCTGAAAGCTCCATCGGCATTCAGCCCCATGCGTTTTCCCGAAAAAGCTAAGGAACGGCGCATTGTTGTACTCAATCAAATGAGAAAGTACGGCTATATCACCAGAGAAGAATACGACTCACTCAAGGAAGTTCCGCTGGTAACAAGCAAATTCAGAGTGCAGGATCATAACGAAGGTCAGGCTACTTATTTCAGGGAATATCTTCGCAAAATCATGACAGCGACTGAGCCCGAGCGAAATGATTTTGTTTCGGATGAAGAATATAAGATTGCCCGTGATCAATGGGATAACAACGATTTGTATGGCTGGTGCAACAAAAACAAAAAGCCCGATGGTTCAAAATATAATCTGTACACCGACGGATTGAGAATTTATACCACCATCGACTCGCGCATGCAGAAATACGCCGAAGAAGCGGTAGCTGAACATCTTGGCAAAACCTTGCAGAATCAGTTTAACAAAGAAGTGAAAAATGCCCGCTTTGCACCGTTTACCAGCTTGTATAAAAAAGAAGATGTCGACAAATTGCTCGAGCTATCCAAAAAGCGCTCCGACAGATACATTCAGATGAAGGCAAGTGGTGCTGGTTCTGCCGAAATCGACCGCGCTTTCAATGAAAAAGTTCCCATGACGGTATTCAGCTGGAAAGGCGAAAAAGATACAGTCATGTCGCCCATGGATTCCATTAAATATTACAAATGGTTTTTGCATGCCGGTTTTATGGCAGTCGAGCCTCAGACTGGTTTTGTAAAAGCTTATGTAGGTGGAATCAATTACCGCTATTTTAAATTTGACCATGTTTGTCTCAGCCGCCGTCAGGTGGGTTCAACGTTTAAACCATTTGTATATTCTGTGGCAATGTCCGACGGACAATATTCACCGTGTACCAAAATTCCGATGATGCCCGTAACCATCGATCTGGGCAATGGAAAAACATGGTCACCCCGAAACTCAGGCTCGGTCCGCGAAGGCGAAATGGTAACCCTGCGCTATGCGCTGGCCGGTTCCATCAACTGGGCTTCGGCATATCTGATCAAACGTTCTTCGCCCGAAGCTGTCATTCGACTTGCCCGCAAAATGGGCGTCAAAAGTCCGATTCCGGCAGTGTATGCCATTTGCCTCGGGGTTCCCGAATTGACGGTCTATGAAATGGTTGGTGCTCAAACAACCTACGCCAATCAGGGTGTGTATACCGAGCCTATTTTTGTTACCAGAATCGAAGATAAGGATGGCAACGTGATTTCGAAATTTACCCCTCATCGCGAAGAAGCCATGAGCGAAGAAACCGCCTATCTCATGCTCGAACTCATGAAGGGCGTTGTCGATGGTGGTACATCAGGCCGTATCCGCAGCGTGTATAATATCAAACATCCGGTGGCCGGAAAAACCGGTACTACCGATGACAACAGCGATGGCTGGTTTATGGGAATCACTCCCGAACTGGTGGCTGGCGCCTGGGTTGGTGCCGAAGACATGCAGGTACATTTCATCAGTACCGGTTTAGGTCAGGGAGCCAATATGGCGCTTCCCATCTGGGCGTTGTTTATGCAGAAAGTCTATGCCGATAAATCCATCGGCCTTTCCACCAAGGATTTCGAAAAGCCTTCAAAACCGCTTTCGGTCGAAATTGACTGCGAAGAATACAACCGCGAACATCCGGATGAAAACAGACCCAGCTCAGGGTCAGGATTTCAATAGGATTTACAACTATTTCTTTTTGAAAAAGGGAGATGTATAAAATTAAAAAGGCTGTCGCAAGGACAGCCTTTTTCGTAAGGATTTGGTATTATCGCTGAATTGTAACAAGGGTCGCTTTTACGCCTTTTTCTGAAATGGTACTCAGATAATATACGCCAACCGGAACATCGCTTACATTGATACGATTCTCTGGATTGACAAACGTTTTTACCAGTGTGCCATCGGCTGCAATCAATTGTATCTCTTTAATCGCTTCATCAGTTGAAACATTGATATAGTCGGATGCCGGATTTGGGAATACCGTTACAGAAGTCCCGGATTCTTCAATTGAAACCGATTCATGAATATAGATGTAGCTCATATAGGTCGAGAGATTTTTTGTCGAATCGCAGTTGATCGATAACACAACAACCTGTGGCCCGTAGGTGGTGAATGTATAATCCACAATTATTGTTGCCGTTTGACCGCCTCCTGTAAAGACCCATGTGGTCGTTACAGTATTTCCGGTTGTATTAATTCCACTGATGTAAAAACTATCAGGAACAAAGGTCAGACAGCTGTCAATGTAAGGTGTATTCAGCGTGTCTACGTACACCATTCCACTGTCGTAGGGCTCGGGTATGTATGCGGTAACAGTATACACCGGACAAGTTGTATCGGCCGACCAGATACTGGCTGTATACATTCCTGATGCAACATTAAACAAATCTTCGGTAGTTTCGCCACTGTTCCATTGATAATAATAAGGAGCGGTGCCGCCATAAACAGTCAGATCAATTCCACCGTCAGTGCCACCAATGGTGGTTACCGGATAAATGGTTGCATCAACATAAGTAATGCACTGCATCGAGTCGGTGTAGTAAACGTATGACTGATAGGTGTCGCTGCAGCCGTTGTCAGTTGTAATCGTCAGCGCAACAGTATAGGTTGTGTTTGAATTCGGGAATGTAATCACCGGATTCTGCTGCGTTGAGGTTGAGGGAGTACCGCCATTAAATGTCCAGTTCCAGCTTACAATAGTACCTCCACCTGTGGTAAACGAGTTGTCGGAAAAATAGAATGTGCCGGCACTGTTGTAATAGCTGAAATAGGCCTGACAACCGGATTGTTGTCCGACAAATACGCTGTCGCAATACGTGCTGGTACAACTGGTTGCGGTAGTAATAGTCAGACAAATCATATATACTCCCGGCGCCATGGTCGTCATATCCTGAACAGGATTCTGCGTTGTGTATGTGTAACTCACACCCATGCCCGATACAGTCCAGTTCCAGGTCGTAATGTTGATAGCGGATGAATCGACATTGTATGACAGATCAACCAGACCCAGTTCCTGAGCAACAGTATCCTGATAGGTTGTGAAATAGGCCTGGCAAGGGCCCTGCGCAAAGCCTGTCAATGATATCAGGCTTACAAGCAAAACGAATAATTGTTTTTTCATATGGTTGTTGTTTTTGTTCTGAAGTAAAAACCCGCACATATATGCAAGGTTGCCTGAGCGGATTAAAAAAAGTAGCGGAATCCCGCCGAAAGGCCTGCTGACCAGGGTTTGCGGGTGCCCTGCGTTTCATTAAACTGTATCGGAGTCAGCATTTGCCGGCACCATGGCGACAATTCAATGGCCATGCGCTCACTGATATTATACGAAACTGTGCCGCGGCCAATAAATGAGCAGACCAGTTTCTTTGAGGCAATGTTGTTCATGGCTGTGAATGGTTGTTGCGCAGTGATTCCATTATAATAGGTCCCTTCTGAAACATACAGAATTCCGCATCCAATACCGCCTTCAATACCAATGGAGAAACGTTTCAAAAAGAATGTCCTTCCAAACATCAAGGGTATTTCCACCATTTTTATTTCGCGTTTCCATTGCACATTTTGCAGGGTATCATACAGTTTTGCAGCAGTACTGTCAAAAGTTTGCACCAGAAGCGAATCATAATCGTATGCCCAGACGGAATCAACAACGTGAACAATTGTGTCAGAAGCATAGGTGTAGTGCCAGTATCCGGTTGTGTCAACCTGCCAGAACAGATTGGTAAGCGTACAAACAAAACCGTCTGTTTCATTATATAATAATTGCTTCGAACTAAACTTGTCAACAATATTTGATTGCTGAACTCCGGCACTGATGAACCATTTTCCGAAATCGGCTCTGATGGCCAGCTCCGGTGCAATAGTAATGCTGTTTTCTTTTCTAATGAAAGATTGATCTTCGTTGGAAATGCGGGCTATCTGACCTCCGAAAGGCGCATGAATTCCCGCGTACAGCGACCAACTGATGGTATTTCTGCTGAAAAGATTGTTTTCTAAAAGCGAAGGAGCATAATCATTGGTCGGCTTTCCGGCGTGCGGTAACAGTCTTGCCATGGGTGACAGTTCAGGTAAAATATTTTCTTTTTGTTTTGGGTTTTCTGAATCTGTCAAAGGCTGCAATGGCTTATTTATTTCTGTATTTGCCGATGTTTGCTGATTTTGCAATTCTGTTGGAAATGATTGAACGGATGTAGTAGGATGGTTGTTGAAAGCGACATTATTCATTACGGAATTCGCTGGTCGTACGGGCTTTGCATTTGCCGGAATATTCTGCCCGGCTGCCATTGAGCTATTTGTTGTTTTTTGAGAACTAAAAATGTTTGTGTTTTCTGGTGTTTCAAGGTCGATGGCTACTTGCGATGAATGGTTGATTCCATTGTCAGATGATTCCTGCACAGTATTGCTGATCGGTTTTTCCTGCACAGACTGTTTGTTTGGTAAAAGCAAAATAACGGCACCTGTAATCACAGCAAGAATAGCTGCAATGCCCCAGTATTTTCTGACAACAGTGCCGACACCAAGACTCCAGAAGCTGTACCAGAGTACCCGTTTCCGGATCTTTTCAAAGCCCAGCGGGGGCGGATCTTTCTCAAGATTGCTCAGCCTTCCGCGGCTTAATTCATCAATTCGGTTTACATTTCTTTCCATAACGGTTATATTACATTCCGTACGATTAGTCTGTCACTGGCAATTTTCCTGATAGCTCCGATAATCTGTTGCCGCGCTTTAAACAGCTGGGTTTTCGATGTATTTACCGAAACATCCAGCATGTCGGCAATTTCCTGATGCGAATATCCTTCAATGGCAAACAGATTAAAAACCATCCGGTAGCCTTCGGGCAATTGCTGTATGATGTTCAGAATCTCATCCTGAGAAACAAGTGTGCGTAATTCTTCAAAAAAGCCATCTTCGTCATAGGAGTCCTGCAGGTGATTGTAGTCATCAATATCGGCCATGTACCGGTGCTTTTTCTGATTCCGCAGATAGTTGATGGCGGTATTGATCATAATCCTTTTCATCCAGTTGTACAACGAATTTTCGCCCAGATCTCTGAAACTGCGGATGTTTTTAAACACTTTTACAAATCCATCCTGCAACACATCTTCGGCTTCCATCTGATTTCGGGTATATCTCAGACATACACCATACATCTTGCCTCCATACATATTGTACAGCGCTTCCTGAGCTTTTCTTTTGCCACTCAGACAACCATTTATGATTTCTTCAGGACTCAATCCAAGGGATTTTATACTCTAAGAACACCCGAACCATGGTAAGGTTGTCCCGGTGTGCATAAAAAAAGCCTGAAATTTTTCAGGCTTTGCAGAAATAATGTGAAATGTTTTATTGGAAAATGTACGAATTCCGCACCAGTATTTCTTTTGCAATGTTCTTTACAATCGATGAAGCATCCCAGATCATTTGAAAACTGTTTGGAAATCCGGCGGGCGGGTTATTGAGTTTTTGTCTGGTCTCTTCTTTCAGAATTGATTTATCACCATTGGCAGTGGCAAAAGCGTAATCAAAAAACATCTCTGCGTTAATCGGATCCGATTTTATCAGGGTGTTGTTGGCGTCATAAATATCCAGATATCCGCCAACAATGGCTTGTTTGTGCAACTGGGTTTCATGAACCTGACAGGTGATTTCAACCATTTTCGGAAGTTTAATGTCATTACCAAGACTGTCTTTCATCACGTTTCCGTGGCTGTCGAGAACATAAGTCCAGCCATCCTGCACTTCTTTCGATTCTTCGTAGAAAAACTCACGGGCACTCTCAGGCGAAACATCCACTTTGGTAAGGTTCAGAACGGTTCTGTAATGATATTGTCTGGTGGTATCATATGTATTGTAAAAGCGAACAAAACGGCCTTCAATATCGCCCATCGAAACTTTCAGAATTTCATCGAGAAAACCTTCCGGAATTATCTGTCCGGAGTTGTTGCGCGAAATAAAGAGTACATTGGCGGTGCCCATGGCCTGTGCGCGGAGCAACTGCTGGTCAACATCTTTATAGGTGGCAAAGAAACGTTTGGTCTGCAGCAAGTGTTCGTAAGCCTGCCGTGCCGAAAAACGGTCACCGGCTTCCATCAATGCCATGGCTTTCTGATAGTAGAATTCAGCTGCATTGCGCTGTGCGTTTACAGTTTCATTGGTGTAATCAACAAATACATACCCAATGTATGAAAGTACGGGCTGCGGCAGATTGCGCACAATGTCCTGGCGCCATTTCATGCGCGAGTAAATCTGAAAAATTTCGTCCCAGATTTCGGGCTGGCCGGTTGTTTTCAAGTAATTGATACGCTCGGTATCACGCTGATTGGCTGCTTTCCAGGCCCGGCTGAGGACATCGAGTTGTTTGTCATTGCCGGGGTTTTTCATCAGCTTTTTGGCACTTTTCTGAATAGCATAGTCAAATTGCTGTCTTTCGAGGTATTTTTTCGAAGAAGTACATGAAGCAGCAAATGCAGCGACTAACAGCAGGATAAATATCTTTTTCATGGCTGCAGTGTTTTAGTGGGTTCTGGGCAAAGGCCCTCTCAATTATTTTGCCACAATAATACAAAAAATTGCGCAGCAGGAATGCATTTAAATTACATATGATTACCAAAGATCAATCTCCGATTTTTGGAATGATTGAAAATCTGCGTATCTTTGTCATAAGCTGTTCCTCTCATCGCTCTTTATTTATTAAAGGGAGGAAAGTCCGGACACCGCAGAGCACCATGCTTCCTAACGGGAAGGCCCGCTTCGGCGGGACAGCCAGTGCAACAGAAATAATACCGCCATAGCCTTGTGCCATGGTAAGGGTGAAATTGTGAGGTAAGAGCTCACAGCTGCCGGAGGCGACTCCGCAGCAGGTAAACCTCATGGGGTGCAAAGCCACGTATACCGGCTTAGGGCTGCTCGCCCGTGCCGGGGGGTAGGCTGCTAAAGGTCCATGGCGACATGTACCGCAGATAAATGATGAGATTCCGCTTCGGCGGTTTACAGAATCCGGCTTATGGAACAGCTTATTTTTTTGAATTTTAATCCTTATGAAACATATTTTTCTTCTTTTGTCTTTTTCCTTTTGTCTTTTTTTCTCGCTGCTGGCGCAGAATCCCTATGTTGAACTCAGCTATCCCTGGCTCAATCAGCAGCAGGTGAAGGAAAACAAAATCAAGAGCATTATGCTCGCGACAATGAATGACAATGGTAATCAGGAAAAGCAATTGTTGCTGAAATTTGATAATACGGGAAATCTGGTAAGCGAAGAAAGTCAGATGGGGTTTCGGTATACGAATGTCTTGCTCTATGATTCAGACGGCTTGTTATCTATGGTCGTTTCGAAAGATGGGGAATCAGCCGATTCAACCGATTACTATTATGATTCTGAGAACAGATTCTGGACCGCGGTATCCTATAAGCTGAATGAATCCGAAAGAATGTGGGACCTTCGCATTGCCAAATATTTTTACGACAGCCAGAACAGACT
>Ga0209639_1003012_pt1 | contig 11948 bp, 11 predicted proteins | sample EPASupsiteHSE605_FD_187268 | JGI IMG/M metagenome (GOLD analysis project Ga0209639, IMG submission 187268) | Bioremediated contaminated groundwater from EPA Superfund site, New Mexico - Sample HSE6-05 (SPAdes) (version 2) | ecosystem: Environmental > Aquatic > Deep subsurface > Groundwater >...
CTCGTGCACCTGAATTTGTTTGGGTCAGGATACCGATACGAGATAGAAACTGTATTAAAGCCATTTATAAAATAACTAAGCTATGCCCGTCACTTCCTGTTCTGGATTTTGAATCGTCTTCCATGAATTTTCTGCAGCCATTTGCTCGGCAGCCTTGATTGAGTAATCGCGGCCTTTCCCATATTCAACTTTATCGATAAATACCTGAACCACATATTGCTTATTATAGCCAGAGCCTACAACCTCAATCACATCAAAGCTTATATGTTTCTTCTCTTTCTGAGCCCAGTCGATAAGCTTACTCTTGAAATTCCATTCTTTGTGCTCCATTTCATCAATATCAAGATGAATATTGATGATACGTTTAATGATAACCTTATGGGTAAATCTGAAACCTTTATCCAAATAAATGGCACCAACCAATGCTTCAAATGCATCTCCTTCAATAGAGCGGTAATAATTATTTGATTCTTTATCTCTCTGAATCAACGACGACAAACCAAGCTTCTGCGAAAGCTTGTTCAGATTTGCGCGGCTCACAATTTTCGAACGCATTTCGGTAAGGAATCCTTCGTCGTTGAGCGGATATTTTTTAAACAGATAATCAGCAATAACCGAGCTTAAAACGGCATCACCAAGGTATTCGAGACGCTCATTATTGAGTTTTGCCCCGTTTTGCGCAGACTGCGCAGCCGACTTGTGTAAAAAGGCCAGTTTATAAAGAAAAATATTCTCGGGATAAAATCCGAGAATATTTTTTACTTTCCGTGAAAGATCTTTATCTCGTGAAAACTGAGCCTTTAGAAAACCCTTTAGGATCAAGATTACACTTATTGAATAAATTTCTTAAATACGAGTGATACGTTATGACCACCAAAGCCAAAGGTATTTGATATCGCTACATTTACCTTACGATCAACAGCTTTGTTGAATGTAAAGTTCAGTTTGTTATCAATTTCTTCATCATCCGTAAAATGGTTGATGGTTGGTGGAATCTTATCGTTGCAAATTGCTAAGACTGAAGAAACAGCTTCAATAGCACCGGCAGCACCTAAAAGGTGACCTGTCATCGACTTGGTGGAGTTGATGTTTATTGAATAAGCGTGTTCACCAAAGAGTCTTACAATTGCTTTTGGCTCAGCAACATCGCCAAGCGGGGTAGAAGTTCCATGAGTGTTAATGTGGTCAATATCATCAGGTATTAAGCCTGCATCTTCAATTGCCAGTCTCATTGCGTTATAAGCACCTAATCCTTCCGGATGAGGAGAAGTCATATGACTTGCATCGGCCGTTAAGCCGGCACCAACAACTTCACAGTATATTTTTGCACCGCGACGCAAAGCATGTTCTAACTCTTCAAAGACAATACCTGCACCACCTTCACCCATTACAAAGCCATCTCTGTCTTTGTCAAAAGGACGTGAAGCAGTTTTAGGATCATCATTGCGGGTAGAAACAGCATGCATGGCATTAAAACCACCAATACCCGCCTCATTGATAGCAGCTTCGCTACCTCCGGCGATAATGGCATCGGCTTTGCCCATACGGATATAAAACAATGCATCGGCTAATGAATTAGCTGACGATGCACAGGCAGATACCGTAGCAAAGTTTGGTCCGCAAAAACCATGTTTGATAGAAATATGTCCAGCCGTAATATCGGCAATCATTTTCGGGATAAAGAAAGGATTGAAACGGGGTGTACCATCACCTTTCGCGAAATCAGAAACTTCGTTGAAGAAAGTGATTAAACCACCAATCCCCGAAGCCCAGATAACTCCAACCCTGTTCAGGTCAAAACTTTCTGAATTGATTCCAGCATCAGCAATAGCTTCATCTGCCGCAACGATCCCGAATTGAGAACATAAATCATACTTCCTGACCTCTTTACGATCAAAAAATTTGCTCGCATCAAAATTCTTTACTTCACAGGCGAACTGTGTTTTGAACTTTTCCGGGTCAAAACGCGTGATCCGATCTGCCCCACTTACTCCATTAAGCAATCCGTCCCAGTACTCCGGTACAGTATTTCCTATAGGAGTAAGTGCTCCCAGACCAGTAACAACAACTCTTTTATACTCCATGCAGAGGATAATTTATTTAGTGTTGTTTTCAATGTAAGCAATCGCGTCGCCTACGGTTGCAATTTTTTCGGCTTGATCATCCGGAATAGCGATATTGAACTCTTTTTCAAGTTCCATAATCAATTCTACTGTATCCAGTGAATCTGCTCCCAAATCGTTAGTAAAACTAGCTTCGGGAGTTACTTCGTTTTCATCAACACCAAGCTTATCAACGATGATAGCTTTTACTCTTGTTGCAATGTCAGACATGTTTACACTTTTTTAGTTAAACGTGGGTGCAAAGAAACACATAACAAGCTTCATAACCAAAAAAAAATGAAAGTATTTATCCAACTATTGTATTATCATACTGATTTACAACATAGAAAACCTTCTCTATTTAACACCATTATACACTTCTCTTTTCACCGGAAGAATGTATTTTTGCAAGAAAAAAATGATCAACCTCACTTTATTCGCTTCCGGAAATGGCAGTAATGCAGAAAACATCTTCCAATATTTCAAGAATATTCCTGATATTCAGATTGTTGCTATGTTTTCGAATAATCCGGATGCATATGCTCTAAAACGTGCAGAAAACAATCAAATTACTGCTTTTCAATTTACTAAAGACGAATTTTACAACTCTGAAAACGTACTTAATAAATTAAAAAACTTACAAACAGACTATATTATTCTGGCCGGATTTCTATGGTTGATTCCTGAATCATTTACTCATGCATATCCAAATCGCATCATTAATATACACCCTGCACTACTTCCTAAATTCGGCGGAAAGGGGATGTATGGCATGCATGTACATAGGGCTGTTGTGAATCAAAACGAAACACAAACGGGAATTACCATTCATTTAGTAAACGAAAAATACGATGATGGGAAAATATTATTTCAAGACTATTGTAAGGTAGAAAAAACGGATACACCGGAAACAGTCGCCGAAAAAATACATGCTCTGGAATACAAATGGTTTCCTGAAATAATTCATCAATATATCGAAAAACAGAAGTTGATATAATCAACTTATAAAAACAAAGAGGCTGTCCGAAAAGTTTCTCATCAGGGAATATGACTTTCCAGACAGCCCTTATTGCTTTTATTTAAGATACGCTCCTTCGATTTATTCTATATCGTCCGGAATTTCATTTAAGATTGACTCATTTTCGTAGTCTATCGTCAGAATTTCTGCAAATTCATCTTCATTGGCTTTATTTTCTTTCATAGAGCCTTCAAAAATTTCGAATTTCACAAAACGACATTCCAGTGGACCATTAAAAAGAGGGATCTTTTGTGCTGGTTTTAACCCAATATTTTTTAAAGCAGTAAGCTCCGAACTAATTATCCATGCTTCATAACCCCAATAATTATGTTTCAGTGTGTCACCAATAGACTGGTAGAACGAAACAATATCTTCTTCCTGAAGTCTTTCCCCGTAAGGCGGATTTGTAATCAGAACACCCGGGCCATGAGGAGGTAGGTGATCCTGCATCGCATTTACTTCAAGCATTATGTCCATGTGTAATTTAGCCTGACGAACATTCTCTTCTGCAATATCAATTGCAGCTTCCGAAATATCCAGCCCCCAGATTTCCGCTTCACATTCGACCAACTTGGAATCGCATTCATTCTTTACTTTATTCCATAAATTCGGATCAAAATCATTCCAATGCATAAAGCTGAACGACTTGCGAAAAAATCCTGCAGGCATATTTGACGCATACATTGCAGCTTCAATTACAATAGTTCCCGAGCCACACATCGGATCAATAAACGTATCCTTTTTATTCCACCCACTTAACTGAATTAACCCAGCTGCCAGCACTTCATTAATTGGAGCTTTACCAGTGGCTTTGCGATAATTACGTTTAAACAATGCTTCTCCTGAGCTATTTAACGAAAGAACACATTGATTATTAGACATATGAAGATCTATTTTGAAATCGGGATTTATTTTTTCAACAGTTGGTCGGCGGCTAAACTTACGATTAAACCTGTCAACAATTGCATCTTTTACCCTTTGCGATGCAAAACGTGTATGTGAAAATACAGAGTTGTAAAGGTTTGTATCGATAATCATTGAACCATCAACAGAGATAAACTTCTCCCATGCAATATCATATATTTTTTTATATAGATCTTCCTGATCATAGATAGAAAATTCAGCAATAGGTTTTAAGATGTAGAGAGCTGTACGACAGCAATAGTTTGCTTTGTACATCAATTCATCGTCACCCGAAAAGCTTACAGCTCTTTTAAGAATTTCGACATTTTGAGCTCCAAGTGATTCTAATTCAGCAGCAAGTACACCTTCTAGTCCCTGAAAGGTTTTGGCAATTAACTTAAAAGATTGATTCATGTAATATGTATTCGGATTATTCAGTTAGTTTCTTCATAAATTTTTCGGTTTCCACAATATATCGAATATGAACGGCACTCCCGATCTGACCTTTTTCATCCCAGGCATCGATTTCAAAAAAAAGTTTTTTGCCATCAACATTCAATAAACGTGATTCACATTTCACTTTCATACCTACAGGAGTAGCCTTAATGTGCTTCACATTGATTTCAATACCTAATGTAATATAACCTTTTGGAAGAAACCTTCCCACAGAGGTTTGTGCAGTATTTTCCATCAATCCAACCATTGCAGGAGTGGCAAAAACTTCAATTAATCCTGACCCGTATCGGGCGGCAGTCATATCCGGGCTGACTTCAATTTCCTGAAATTCAACCAACTTTTCGGGAAAAACAAAATTCATTCGTTTCTATATTATAAATTGAAATAAAAGTTCACTGTTTGTTTTAAATCGGGATGTAAGCTTTTTGATACCGGACAGTTTAATGCAGCCTGTTTCAGCAAGGCTTGTTCTTTGTTGCTGTATACAATGGTATCAGGAAAACGAAAATCGATAATAATTTCAACAACCCGACGAGGCTCTGTTCCCATAACTTTGGTTACATGAGCACATGTACCTTCCAATTGAATAGAATGACGTTTCGATATAATGCCCATAATTGTCATCATGCATTGGGCAAGAGAGGTTGCCATAAGATCAGTGGGCGAAAAAGCCATTCCCTTACCTTCGTTATCAACCGGGGCTTCTGTAAGAATGATTTCTCCTGATTTTAAATGTACTGATCTGGATTGTAAATCGCCTATATACGTAACTATACTTACTTCCATCTTGGCTGCAAAAGTATAAAAAAGGAGTACGCCACAATGAAAGATTGCGAAAGAATTAAATATTCAACAAAATGAACAATTACGGGAGTTCATGAGTTAATTAGCATAAAATCACACTGTTATTTTGTTGTTAATTATGTTAACTGAGGGTTAAGCCTATTGATCTGAAATAAAAAACTACCTATTTTTGATACACTTCTCTGAAAACACTTATAAGAAGTCTTAAACTTACTTTGGTTATTCACAAATCCTAAATGCATGAGTAAAAAACGTACTACTTCTATTATTGTTTTAATTACAAGTTTGGCTCTGTTTGGGATTGTAGTATCGCAGTATCTATGGGTAAAGTATGCTGTTGATTTACGAAAAGAAATTTTTGACAACAGAGTACAGATTACGCTACGCGAAGTTGCAAATGAGCTTGAGGAAAGTGAAATAAACGAATACGATCACATAGGATGTGTTAAATCACAAAACAAACAAGATCGGGCATGTTGCAATCATCCTATTGAAACGCACAAGCTTGACTCTATCATGAATAATATATTCTGTACACTTAAGCCAAATAAAGATTATGTGTACGGAATCATCAATACTAAAAATAATAAGCTCATTTACTCATCCGATACTAAATTTGAAAACGAACTATTGAATACATATCATTATCTTCCATTATCCTGTCCAAAAAATCCGAATGCATTCTTACTTGCCCTTTATTTCCCGACTCAGGATAAGTATATCTTAAACAGAATGTCATTACTATTGGTAATATCCACCTTATTTTTGCTCGTGGTAATCATTAGCTTTTATTCCACGATTATCACCTTTGTGAAACAAAAGAAATTGTCGGAAATGAAAAGCGATTTTATCAACAATATGACCCACGAATTCAAAACACCGATTTCAACAATTTCCCTTGCAAGTGAGATGTTGTCTAATTCGTCAGTTCAGGGCTCTCGTGAAAAAATAAAACAATATGCCAGTATTATTTATGATGAGAACTCCAGATTGAAAAATCAGGTAGAACATGTGTTGCAAATGGCTGCTATCGACAAAAAACAGATCCAGATAAAACAGGAAGAAGTGAACATCCATGAAGTTCTTGATTTGGTAATTGATAGTTTTAAACTGATTATGAAAGAAAAAAATGTATCTTTAACCACTAATATGGAATCGACAAAGCCATTTATCATGGCTGACAGGGTACATTTATTCAACATTTTCAGCAATTTACTGGATAATGCGATTAAATATACTGAATTCGATCCCGAGATCGTTATTACAACCAAAGACGTTCAAAAAGGCATACAAATTACATTTAAAGACAATGGAATAGGAATATCACCTGAGTTTTTAAAAGATATCTTTAGAAAGATGTATCGGGTACCAACTGGCGATATACATAACGTAAAAGGCTTTGGACTTGGTCTTTATTATGTAAAAAACATGGTTGAATTGCATAAAGGAACAATAAAAGTTACCAGTGAACCCGAAAAAGGTAGTACCTTTGAAGTCTTTATTCCTCATATTGAAAAACCTAATATCTTTATAGACAATGAAGAAGTATAAAGCAAAAATATTACTGGTTGAGGATGATCCAAACCTCAGTCTGGTTCTAGTAGATTATCTGGAAATGCTAACCTATGAAGCCGTACTATGTAAAGACGGAGAACATGGTTTAAACACATTTAAATCGACCAAATTTGATCTGTGCATATTAGATATTATGCTTCCTCGCAAAGACGGGTTCACGCTAGCTCAGGAAATCAGAAGAATAAATCAAGATGTGCCCATTGTTTTCTTAACAGCAAAATCACTGAAAGAAGACCGCATCAAAGGTTTTAAAATCGGATGTGATGACTATATTACAAAACCTTTCAGTACTGAGGAACTCAGCCTTCGTATAGATGCCATTCTGAAGCGTTGTTTGATTAAAAACAGATACTCAGAACCCGATCAGAAAGAAACTTTCAAAATTGGCAAGTACAATTTTGACTATTCAAACATGGAGCTAATTGGTCCAAGTGGAAAACAAAATCTTACCCGCAAAGAAGCTGATCTATTGCGCATGCTCTGTCTGCATCAAAATACAATACTCAAAAGAGAAGTTGCTCTTCGTGCAATCTGGGGCGACGATGATTATTTTGTAGGTCGTAGTATGGACGTATTCATTACCAAATTGCGCAAATATCTAAAAGAAGATCCAAATATCTCTATTACCAATGTCCATGGAACCGGTTTTAAATTTGAAGTAACACAGGACATTACTGAAGAGAATTAATAGATTACAATTCCTTTACAGGAATAAAAAAAGGTTTAACAAATTCTACACAGGTCTGTTAAACCTTTTTTATTTGCCCTCGTCATAGAAAAGTAACTAAACTTAAAAAGAAATGAAAACAAGAAATTTAAAATGGATTGCAATATTTTGCATTGCAACTATGGTCGCTTTCGTATCCTGCAAAAAAGACAAAGATGAGAGTAGTGATCCTGATTTAAAACTTACCAAACTTGACTCAGAAGCAGAATATGCATTTGAACAACTCGACGATATGGCAGATGAAGCTTATGCCGACTTAACTACAAAATCGAAATCAGCAGATCTGCTACAAGGAATTTTTGGTCCATGTGCCACAAAAACAATCGATACAGTTTCTATTCCTCATGTACTAACCATTGATTTCGGAACCACGAACTGTTTATGCAACGATGGCAGAAACCGCAGAGGACAAATTATCCTAAACTATACAGGCCATTACAATGATTCCGGATCTTACAAATCATTTACATTCAACAACTATTTTGTGAACGATAATCAAATTTTAGGCACAAAAACAAAAACCAACAATGGTAAAAATACTGCCGGAAACTGGACATTTTCCACTGTGGTAAACGGTCAGGTTATTTTTGCCGGTAATGCTGACACCATCAGTTGGAATGCAAATCGTAATATTGAATGGATTGCCGGTGCAAATACCCCTACCCGTTTTGACAATGAATACCTGATTACCGGAAGTTCATCTGGAACGAAACTCAACAACACCTCCTATACTAAGCAAATCACAACACCTTTGCATAAAAAAGTCAGCTGTCACAATTTTGTATCAGGGATTGTAGTTGTAACACCTTCTAACAAACCACAGCGTATTATTGATTATGGGAACGGTGCCTGCGATAATCTGGCCCAGATTACAATCAACGGAAATACGTTTACAATTGTACTTCATTAATCCTCGAATATAAAAATTACACAAAGAATTTATTCCTTTATTCTATTTTCCCGACTTTCAGGACTCAGACTGACAGCTATAATTCAATAGATTGTCACCTTGAGTTCTGAAAGTCGGGAATTTTTTTGCCAGATAAGAAGCTTTTAGAACAGCCTCATTACATTATCTCCTCAGGCATTTCAAATAATATTTCAACCCGAGTACCCGAAGGATACTTCTTTGAATCATAAAGATCTATAATCTCAAATTTAACTTTCTGATTCGTTTTCTTTTCGAACAACTTAAAAAATTCATTCATAATATTTAATCCTCTCCCCGTTGAACTTGTACCAAGTTCTTTTGATTTAAGGCGGCCAATCCCATTATCTTCGATTACTATTAATAAAAATTTCTTTTCAATTGATAAATCAATAATTAAACGTCCCTTTTTATTAAGATGCATCAATCCATGACGAACAGCATTTTCTGCAAACGTCTGAATAATCATCTTGGGAACTTTGATATATGGGTCTACATCCTGACTAACATTTACTGCATAGGTAAACTTTTGACTATGGCGATACTGTTCGAGCTCCAGATAATTAGACACAAACGTAATTTCATCTTCCAATGTGCGTTCAATTTTATCCGAAGAATCCAACAAGACCCTGATTAAGCGTGAAAATTTTTGCAAGTATGAGTAGGCTTCATCGGGCTTGTGCTTTAAAATAGAAGCTCCAATCGAATTCATTGCATTAAATGTAAAATGAGGATCAATTTGATTTCGGATACTTTTCAACTGTAAATCAATAAGTTCCAACTCATCTTTATACTTTTGCTCATTAAAATGTTTTCGCCTTTTTAGCACACTATATGCTATAAAATAACTTATCCCTAATAAGACGAGAATCCCTAAAAGCTTCACCCAAAGCAACTCCCATAATTTTGCTTCAATTTCGAAAGTAAAACTCGCCGGTTTTAATGACCAAATACCATTACTGCTCATAGCTCGAACCATGAAAACATATTTTCCGGGTTCAAGATTTGTAAACGTTGCAAATCGTTCCAGCGACGGTGCCGACCATTTATCATCAAAGCCCTCCAGTTTATAGCTGTATTTTATTTTTTCAGAATTGAAAAACGATATTGTGTGAAAGTTAAATCTCAAATTTCTGGACTTCGAAATAAAATTCCGCATACTATCAGAAGAGTTAATTTCGGTTAATAAACTCCAGTCCATTCTTTCATTTGGTTTTTCAATTGAAGAAATGGTTATTAACGGGGGCTCTTTATTCAGATAAAAAAGTGAAGGATCAAAACGAACAATCCTGTCAGAAGCTGGTATCCAAAAACAATCTTTGCGGTCAACAATTATTCCGTTTTGCGCACATTCAATTCCCTGAAATCCATTTTCTTTATCAAACCGATAAAATCGGCACAATCCAGTATTGAAATCATTGATATTTAGCAATGTTATACCTTTTAAACTTCCTATTAGCAGGTTATTTTTCGAATCAACAGCTAAGGAGGTAATCAGCCCGTCATTATAGGGATAGTTTATTTTTCGGATTTTTGTATAATCGTAAAAATATAATCCTCTTCCATTTCCTATCCATAAATTTCCAGTTTTATCAAGAATCATTGCATTTGCACCATATTTAAAAGGGATATTTTTATTCGGAAGTTTTATAAACATCTCAGCTCCATCCCACAATGTTATCCCGTTAAAACCTCCAAGCCAATATATTCCTCTCTTATCTTTGGCAATTGAAACAATATGATTTGCTCTGCATCCGGGTGAAATATTAAAATTACGGGGTGTTTTGTAATTATTTAAAGCTGATAATCCCGAAGAACCTGCGATCAACAATCGATTCACTCTTTTATCATCAAACAGGAAAAAAGTAGTATTCTGAGGATTAAGAGTATTGATTAACACAGGAAAAGTAGTTTCTGAATTCCATTTCATCAATCCATAGGGCTCACTGGTTGTTAGCCAAGCATTTCCAAACTGATCTTTTAATGAACCCATATAAAACCCTCTATATTGGTATTTTTTCTTTAATGATTCAGACAATGCTTCTTCCGTTTTGAGTTGCCTTCCATCCCAATACTGGATTTTCCCTTTATTTGAAAAAAACCATATTTTACCCTTTGAATCTTCAATAATAGACCAAACATAAGGAATTACGCCATTATCTTTTGTGAAATTCAAAAATGCTGCACTTTGTATTTTTATCAATCCGATTTCACCTAATATCCACGAATTACCTTCCTGATCAACAAAATAACCCGAAAAACCTTCTGGTAATGATAAAGGATCCTTAATTTCCAGCGTATCATTCGTCAATATACGTATACTATTATCACTGTTTTTCTTTACCAGTACACTTCTTTTTACTTTATTGTAATAAAATGTATAATCAGAAATATTTGGTGCATAATAGCTTACGCTACTACAGCGTGTAAATCTAAATTTATGAACTGTGTAAAGATAATCATCATCTCCCACCACGCTAAAACCGCCAACAGTGCCTTGAGAATGGCTCAGAATTCTCCTGAAAGGCATTTTCAACGGTTTCAATATATTATCATCAGGCGAAAGATAATACAGCCCTTTTGCATGGTTGTAAAACAAAAATGACGCAGTGGATCGATCTTGTATTTTAATAAATTTTTCTCCTTTTTCAAAAGGGAAAATATTAATGGACTTATATAATAGCTTTCCATTCTGATAGATTATTTTATAGAGATTTTGCTGCTGATCCCTCCCTAAAATAAAGATTCTGTCTTTCCCATCAATTACTGAAAGATTCTCAATTATTATTGATTTTTCAAATAATAACTTTACACTTGAGAGATTTCTCCCATTATACAATGAAATATATTCCTGACCGACAAAATAGACATCTCCTTTCGTATTTTCCAGAACAGAATATACAGAAGCAGCCGGCAACCCATTTCCAAACGTAATATTTTTGAAAACCAATCCATCAAAACGACTAATTCCTCCTTTGGTTGAAATCCACAAATAACCTTTACTATCCTGATAAATACTGGTTATCTGATTTTGAACCAGTCCATCATTTACAGTATAGCAGCGCAACGAAAAGGTTTGTGCCAATAAATTATGGACCAGAGCCCCAATAAAAAGTAATATCCCGATAAGGTATCGTTTCATGATTATTTGTTTAGCATTTCCAGTGCATGTTTGCAGATTGCATCAGCATTCAATCCGTATTTTTGCATCAGTTCGGCAGGTGATCCCGATTCGCCAAAGCGATCATTCATTCCGATACGACGTACCGGAACCGGATATTTTTCGCTTAAAACTTCAGTCACAGCACTACCTAGTCCTCCAATTACCTGATGTTCTTCTACCGTAATAATTTTTCCGCATTGCTGCGCAAGATTAACTAGTAACTCTTCATCTATCGGCTTCAAAGTGTGAATATTGGCAACAGCCACACTGAC
>Ga0209639_1003016_pt1 | contig 11918 bp, 14 predicted proteins | sample EPASupsiteHSE605_FD_187268 | JGI IMG/M metagenome (GOLD analysis project Ga0209639, IMG submission 187268) | Bioremediated contaminated groundwater from EPA Superfund site, New Mexico - Sample HSE6-05 (SPAdes) (version 2) | ecosystem: Environmental > Aquatic > Deep subsurface > Groundwater >...
ATTGTCTGCGGATCTTCCACCACATGGATGACCGATAAACTGCTGAACAATAAAGGTGGCCTGCACAACCGCATCACGCATCAGTTGCGGCTGGAGCCGTTTACCCTGAAGGAATGTGCTGCATACGTCAAGTCGCTGAAATTCACCTGGAGCCAGCATCAGGTGGCTGAATGCTATATGGCGCTTGGTGGTATTCCTTATTACTGGAGTTTGCTGAAAAAAGGAATGAGCGTTGATCAGAACATTGACCACCTGTTTTTCGGAGCCAATGCCCGTTTGAAAGATGAGTACAAAAACCTGTATGCAGCTCTTTTCAAAAATTCAGACAAGTACATGCAGGTTGTGGAGGTATTAAGCAAAAAGAGCAGCGGTCTGACGCGGCAGGAAATTGTTGAAGGCATTGAAGAAAGCAGTGGCGGAGGATTGACAAAAATCCTGGAAGATCTTGAAAACTGTGACTTTATCCGCTCCTTTAAGGCATATAACAAGAAAAGACGTGACCGGATTTTTCAGCTTTGCGATTTTTACACGTTGTTTTATTTCAGGTTTGTGCGTCGTGCCGGCAGGGATAAAAATTACTGGAAGAGCATAATGGACACCACTCAACATCGGGCCTGGGCCGGTTATGCGTTTGAGCAGCTTTGCACCATGCATGTTGATCAGATGAAACATGCGCTTGGAATTTCAGGCGTGTATTGCAATGTATATTCATGGCGCAGCCCAGCGGGTACTGACAAAGGCGCTCAGATTGATCTGATTCTCGACCGCAATGACAATGTGATTAATTTGTGCGAGATGAAATTTTCCATACATCCTTTTGCTATTAATAAAAAGTATGAGAATGAACTGAGAAATAAATCCGGCATTTTCAGAAGTGTGACAAATACAAAAAAATCGGTATTTCTTACCTTTGTATCATCATCAGGATTGGCTCAGAATGTTCATTCCGGCATTATCCAATGTGAGATTGAATTAAAGGATTTGTTTGCTATTTAAAGGTTATAATCCGCCATAACTATGTTTTTTGACCCACTTATGGCGAGTTATAAATTTTTGAATTTTTTATTAGTGCTTTCCATGTTTATGAAACACATAGTGCGAATGATAGTGTTTATGCACTTCGTCGCCGTGTTTGTGGGTGTGCTCGTGAATCAGGTTTACGCTGACAAGAAAATCCTCGTCGTTTAAAATTTCTTCAGCAGTTCCGGTTTTGCTGATGGTGTGATCTTCGGATAACACTATGACACGCGGCTGAAGATGGTCAACCAGATCGAGGTGATGAGTTGTGAAAACAACGGTTTTCCCTGCACGGTTCAAAGCCAGCAGCAGCTCAATGACAAAAGTTTGTGATTTGGGATCAAGTCCTGCAAGCGGTTCATCTACCAGTATTATTTCAGGATTAATGGTGAGCACGGAGGCTATGGCAACTTTTTTCTTTTCGCCTCCCGAAAGACTTATCACGGAGCGGTTTTTCAGATGTTCAATGCCAATGGATCTGAGCATTTCAATGGCACGATGTTCAGCTTCTTCCTGCATTATTCCAAGCTGCAACGGAGCAAACATGAGTTCTTCGAAAACGGTGCTGCAGAAAAGCTGCACATCAGAATTCTGAAAAATAAATGCTGTATTTTGTCTAAAACTGGCATTGAAAGCGGATTCCCGCAATGACTTTTCGCTCACTTCTTTACCATGGAAAAACACGTTGCCTGAATCGGGGAAAATAAGTCCGTTCATAATATTCAGCAACGTTGATTTTCCACTGCCATTCTGCCCCATGATGCAGAGCAATTCACCTTTGTGGATGTCAATATCAATATTGCGCAGCGCTTCGTTTTTACCGAAGTATGCATACCCAATGTTTTTCAGTTCAAGAATTTTTTCCATATTGTTGCATGAATATGATGGCAAACCCTGCTATGAGCGCTGTCAGCAATGTAATTAGATCGCGAAGCCAGAATTGTCTGGTTCTCCTCAATGTTATTTTTCCTGTATAACCGCGCGAAATCATGGCTGCATAGGTTTGCTCATAATGACTTTTCGATTTTTTGAAAATAAAAAACACACGGCCTGAAATGATGCTGCGGATATTTTTGTCTTTCACATTGCCGACCAGCCGCGACCTGAGCGCCAGATAGGCTTCTTCGATGGTTTTCGAAAGAATGAAAATAAATTTGTACGCCAGCGTCATAATCATCAGAAATGTATTGGGTATGAAAAAGACTTTCATGCCTTTAACGATCTGAGCAAATGAGGAGCTGTATACATAGAGCAGCGCCAGCGATATGGAATTTAGAACCCGGAGAAAAAGCCGGGTCACAACATAGGTGCCTTCTTCTGTAATGCCGATGGTTTGCGGAATCCGGTAAATCCACCATTGCGATTCCTTTTCAAAATGAAACAGGGGATGAATAATTTTGCCTGGTGTGATGACATTCAGCAATGCCGGAAGAAAGATCAGAAGCCCGAAGACAACAGACAATACCAGGATTTTTTTATATACGTACCGATATGAAATTCCGGAAATCAGATAAAAAATCAGAATGATTCCGGAGGCCAGGAGCTGTGATTCAATGCTGTGTGCAAGACTGATGGAGACAATGAGAAATATGAAAGAAAAAAACTTCGCCAGCGGATTTATGCGGAACAACACCTTATCACGAGCTCCTGTTTCCGAATGAACATACATTGTTTTTACTGTTCCCGCAACGGTTTTCAGCGTTTTATCCAAAAACGGCATGCGATTTTTACGCCTGTTGGTGACAGGTTTGACAGCCGGATTTGGCTCTGTCAGAAATGCGGGGAACTCAATACTCATTTCCGTATTATCATTTTGGACAGCAACCAGGTAACGCCCAGTGTCAGAGCGGCGCCAATAAGTCCCGAAAGGATGTAGTACCCCGATTGATTTCCAAGTGAAGGATCATCGGCATTCATAGAATAATCAGCGATTGGCGCCTGATATGTGTCGGAATATTTCTGCAGGCCTTCGGGCACATAGCCGATCAGACTTTCGACGGTATCGGCCGACCATTCGCCCCACGCGTCTCCGGCGTCAAATGCCATGGGTAGAAAAATCCCGATGGGTGTGAGAATGATCAGAACCATCAAAAAAATCAGAATTCGTTTTTGTAGTTTATTCATGTCGTTTTCCTTTCTGCATGGCATAAATATTTTCGCGGTCATGATTGAAAAAGTATCGCACAACAAATGCAGTGACAAGACCTTCAGCAACACCGAATAATACAAGATGTTCGATGGCCATGGCCGGAATGGCAATGGAGAGATCATACGGACAATACAGTGCTTTGCCGTCGGCAGCTGTTGCAATCAGTGGCTGAATGCCGAATTCGACAGCTGTGAGAACTGCTGTAAGTACGAGACTGATGTATCCGGCTGCAAATGCCGCAAAGAAAATGCGTCGGGGTTTTTCCGATTTCATGCGGAACATTTTGAATATCCAATACGCTACAAACGGCATGAATACAGCCATATTGAAACAGTTGGCGCCAATGGCAGTGATGCCACCATCGCCAAAAATCAGTGCCTGGATGATGAGCGCCACTGAAACGGCCATTACTGTAGCCCATGGGCCAAGCAGAATGGCAATCACTGCCGCTCCTACGGCATGTCCGGTGGTGCCTCCGGGGATGGGCAGATTAAACATCATGATGATGAATGAAAATGCTGCAGCCATTCCCAGATAAGGAATGTTTTTAGCGGCAACTTCCTTTTTCACTTTAACAACAGCCACCGCTGCTGCAGCTACAAACGCGCCCATCAGCGGGATGTAGGTTTCGGGTCCTAAATAGCCATCGGGAATATGCATAATACTAAAATCTTAAAGTTAGTCCAACAATAAATGAATGATCGCTTTCAGCTTCGGTCAGGCCGCATTTGTAGCCAAAAGCCAGTTCGCTGTCGTCGCTGAGGAAATAATACAATCCCATGAGTCCGAATGCGCAGGGGGTATCGGAATTCATATCCGGATTTTTTTCGGCACCACCGTTTAAGGCAAAATGCAGGATATCGGTGGCTGCAATATCAAATCCAGCCGATGCATGCCATATGTTTTCGGCATCGCCGTGCCGGTTTTCATTTCGAATGTAACCCGCATTGGTGTTGATAACCAGCTTTCCAAAAGAGTTTGTTGAAATCAGAAATCCCGAGTAACCCAGTTTCCCGTTTCCAAGCCCCAGTGCGCTGTTGCCGGTTGGCAGCGAAAACCCGGGTTTGATGGCCAGCGACCATTTGTCATGTTCTATAAAGCGCCATTTGACCTCCATTCCGATATCCGAAAACCCGGAAATTCTCGAAACGGAAGTGTCTTCGAATTCATTGATAAAAACAAACGGGTATCCGATTACAACATCAATCCGCTCTGCAACACCGATTGTGTAGACAGGTGCCAGTTCAACTGTGCTGTTGGTGCATCGGTGCGTATTGTCGAAATCATTCCCGTATGAAATTTCCAGCTGATGATTCCAGATGCCCTGGGTGCCGGCATCGTCGGTAATAAAGGGCATTTGCGCTTGTGTGAGCTTCGAAATCAGAAACACAAATGACACCAAAATATAAAAACGTGCTACCTTCATGTCAAAAAAAATTATTCAGTTGTAGTGATTACAAGTTTTCCGTGTTTTACGCCTTTAATAGCAATGAGCTGGTCAGCAAGTGCTTTAAGTTTAGCCGATTTGCCCATCACCGCTATGGTTTCGAGGCAGTTGTGATGATCGATGTGCACATGCATCACCGATAAAATAATGTCGTGATAATCGTGCTGGATGGATGTGCTTTTTGTCTGCAGTTCACGTTTATGGTGGTCGTATACCAGAATGATGCTGCCGGCCACAATTTTATTGGCATCGGTTTTTTCCTCAACCAGATAATTGGATATCAGGTAGCGGATGGCCTGCGAACGATTCGGGAACTTGCGCTTGTTCACAAAGTGATCCAGCTCCGAAAGGATCTGTTCATCGAGTGATACGCCGAATCGTTTTACTTTCATGTGTTACCTTTTTTTTGAAAAGATGGCACAAATGTAAAAATATTTTTGAATGTGCTGCAAATTTTGAAACCAAATTTTTCAGAGATGATTTTTGCATTTGGAAAATTTCATCAAAGATTAATCATTAATGTGTCTGAAATCGGCACTCAATCAGCGAACCAGTAAAATGCGCCAAAAACACTGTTGGAATTTTCCGAAGTAATATTCAATGATATTATAATAAACAGGATGATTGGCAGTGTATAAAATAACAGACTTTTTCTCGTTTTGGAATTTATATTTCTTAATGTCAAGTAGCAACCGGTTACTGTGCCTATCAGTGAAGGTATAAGCAGTGAGAATAATACAGTCATGCAGGCGCTTACAAACGGGTAAGCAGCATAGATCTTCGGATCACGGTAATTGACAGGGTAACCGGTATTTGAAAAAGTTGAAATTACATAAGTGGTTTCACATGCCCACATTATGTAGACAGGGATTAAGCCTATCAACGGTGATAGAGACAAAGATTTAATAATAAAACTATTTGTTGAATTCATAACCAGTTTATAAACGCAAAATAATTCAGCATATTTCAATAACCGCCAAATAAGACTAACGATTGCTTTCGGTTTGTTGTCACAAACTGTAAATACCGTCACTTTGGAACAAAAATCAGTAAAATATACCGTCACTTTGGAACAAAAAATGTGAAAATACTCCGTCACTTTGGAACAAATGAGTCGTAAAAATCAGATAGTCTATATATTATATTTGCGAAAAATCGCCGATTCTTTACATGATCAGTGTGCCATTTTTATTATATCTCAAAGCTGAATGAATGGATTGAGCGTGGATAAATGCTGATATTATTGGTTTATGTAATAGTCGATCAGTATTTTCTTTAAAACAGTATCATTAGTCAGCGTATCGACAATGAACTCTTTTGTCAGGCCAACTCCTTTTGTGTATTCCTGATAGCTTTTCCAGGAAATTTTGGGTCCATAGACCCAATGACCTTTTAAAATAATGACAGAATCCTGTCCGTTAAATATTTTTTCCGAAACCTGAACTTTTTCATTGAAATCCCCCCAGCGAGGATCAGTCCAATCCCTGTTAAATGAAAACCCGACAACTTCTGAAAGGATGGGCCATTTTTTATAAGAACCGCCAAACGGGGGAGCTATGTATTCGATTTTATCGTATCCGTAAACTGGTTCAGAATTATAAAAAGGAACATAAACCGAATCCGTATTTAAGAGATCATAATTGATGTAGTCCAGATAGGAATGCAGAATATATGTACTACTTGTTGAAATTGTAATTTCAGCTGTGTCATTTAACTGATATTTCCACCAGGACCCTGGAAAATATGGCAGATAACTTTTGGGTTTAATGGTATCATACGTAGTCGCGGGGTTGACTATCGAAGGATCGATGACAACGTCATCTTTTCTGCAGGCTGTCATAAGTAGAATAGCTAATAAAATCAGAATATTTGTTTTCATTGATGTTATTTAGGGGCACCTCTAAAAACTTGTTTTTTTCTTAGTGATGCAATGCAAATATAAACGGTTCAATACAAAAAACAAAATATTTTAATGAATTTATGCCGGGATGCCGTAACATCATAACAAATGATACGCAATGTGTAAGAATTTCTGAATAATAGTTCAGCTCCGGGGAAAAGCTGCAATTCGTAGATAGCTAAACCCTATGCCACATGCCGCATTAAGAGTGTGAGAGCGAAGTTAAAAACAAGTTCCATACATAGTACATTGCGCTTTGCGCCTTGTGCGTTGTGCTCTAGGCCTTCTTCAGCCACTCAAACCACTTGTCCATGCCTTCGCCGGTGCGGGCCGAGACTTCGAAGAACTGCAGGTGGTGATTGATTTTCAGCGCATTTTCTTTCACATTTTCCACGCTGAAATCGACGTAGGGAAGCAGGTCAATTTTATTGATGATGCATATATTGGAAGTGCTGAACATGTTGGGATATTTCAGCGGTTTGTCGTCGCCTTCGGTCACTGAAATGATGACTACGCGCGCTTTTTCGCCCAGGTCGAACAATGACGGACATACCAGGTTGCCCACGTTTTCGATGATAAGCATGGCGTTGTCGGCAACATTGAGTTCTTTTACAGCCTTGCTGATCATTTCGGAATCAAGGTGGCAGCCGTTGCCTGTGTTGATCTGAATCACCGGCGCACCGGTAGCATTGATGCGGTCGGCATCATTCATGGTCTGCTGGTCGCCTTCGATCACGAAAAATTTAAGGTCGTTTTTCAGCGCCGAAATGGTTTTTTCGAGAAGCGTTGTTTTTCCGGAGCCAGGCGAGCTTACCAGGTTTAAAGCGGTAATATTTTTTGCATCGAAATAGCCGCGGTTGCGTTCAGCCAGCGACTGGTTCTTATCAAGTATGTTGTGCGCCAATATAAATTCTTTTCCGTGCGGATGTGCATGGTCGTGATCATGATCGCCATGTTCATGTGTGTGGTCGTGGCTGTGCGAATGGCCTTCGTGGCTGTGGGAGTGCAGATAGCTGTGCTCGTGATCATGCGTATGATGCTCGTGATCGTGGTTGTGATCGTGTGCATGCGCATAGTGGTGCTCGTGCGGGTGCACATGTGCATGATCGTGCGAATGTTCTTCGCCGGGTTTATGATAGGTCACTTTCTGATTCGGATCGCTGCAGCCGCAAGTATCACACATAACTTTCCATTTAAATTTGAGTGCAAAAATACGATATAATATGCTAATATGCTAATATGCTAATATGCTGATGTGCTGATGTTCTGATTTCGTTGATGTGAAAATGTAGGGCTCATGTAAAGACACGTAGAACGAGGAAAGCTATAATGCATTCGCCGATGTGGCGCTTCGCTAATGTGGCAACACAAGAGAAGTATAAACTGGTACTGTATACTAACGACTGAAATTAATACAACTCAGCTTTAATCTGACAGTTTATTGTACAACTTAAGCTGACGGCTATGGCGCAACGCCTGTAACGCCTGTAACGATTGTAACGCCTGTAACGTGTAACGAGGACTTTAAATAACTACACGGCAATTACTCAATTACGACAGAACGAATCAACAACTCTTTTCCGCCAATAATTTCGGCGTCCATGGCCGTGCAACCGGGGCAGGGGGTGTACCAGTCGGGATTGTCGAATTCGGTCTGGCAGCGGTTGCAGCGCGAGCGGCCGGGGACTTCTGTCAGTACGACTTCTGCCTTTTCAAGCACAGAGCCTTTTACAGCTTCTTCCATAGCAAATTCGAGACTTTCGGTGATAACTCCGGACAGCTGTCCGACTTCGATTTCAATTCGTGAAATGCTTTTTGCCTGATGTTCGTTGGCAAATTCGGTGGCATAATCCACAATACTGGCGGCGATGGATAATTCATGCATAATGAGTGCAAAATTAGAGTAATAAATTGAATGATAAAAACATCCGCCAGATTTCATCATTTTACGAATATCACTACCTTTGCGTCAGAAGAATGCTATGATTTACAATATTTTCATCATTGCCACGGCAGCCGTTTTTGTTCTGACCATTGTATTTATTCTGAACATGCTGTCGGTTACACGCAGCCGAAAATCGTGGGTGCTCATCAGCATTGCCATGCTGTTTCTGATCGCGTTGCAAATGATTGAATTGTATGGTCAGTTTTTTAAAATTGAAGATTCATTTGTTCAGACTATATATTATCTGCTTGATTTTCTTGTAGCCATTCTTATTGCTGTTGGGGTATTACAAATCGGCAACCTGCTTAAACGTCTGAAATATGCCGAGGTTGAGCGCCGTGTTTCGGACCGTCGCTTTCAGATTCTTTTTGACAATTCGGGAGACGAAATTTTTCTGGCCGATTTCGATGGCAAATTCCTGGAAGTAAATGAAGAGGCACTGAAGAAACTCGGCTATACCCGCGAAGAACTCATGCAGAAAAATTTCCGTGACATCAAAACGGAGAAATATGTCCCCATCGTTGATAAAAATATTGCTGTCATTAAGAAAAACGGACATCATGTCTACGAAACCGAGCATCAGGCCAAGGACGGAACAGTGATTTTTCTTGAAATGAGCGACCGGGTGATTGATTACATGGGCCGAAAAGCCATTCTGAGTATGGCCCGTGATATAACCGAGCGCAAAGAACTGGAACGTAAAATTGCAGCAGCCATTATCGAGACCGAAGAGCGCGAACGAAAGCGGTTTGCTGCCGATCTGCACGACGGGCTGGCGCCGCTGCTTTCAACCATCAAGCTGTACACTGATCTTCTGAAAAAAGGCAACTTTAATAAAATAAGCCCGGCCGAAACCCTGCAGTCGGTCGATGAGCTGATTGACAAAGCCATTGTGTCGGCCCGCGAAATCTCGAACAACATCATGCCCAGCATCCTGCAGGACTTTGGGTTGCCGGCTGCAGCGAAAGATTTTTGCAATTACATCAACAACACCAATTCTGTCAAAATTAAGCTCGACACGTCTCAATACAAGCTTACCGGTACGCGCATTGAGGAAACAGTTCTTTTCCAGACCATCAAGGAGCTGGTGAATAATTCGCTCAAACACTCTCAGGCAGCCAATATTGAGATTTTCCTGGAAAGTCACGACAATCAGGTTAATCTTTTTTACAAGGACGACGGTGTAGGTTTCGATGTGGATGAAAAATTGAAACAGCCAACAGGTCTGGGATTGAACAACATCATCAATAAAGTAAATACCATCAATGGTTTGTGTCTCATCAAGAGTGCACCCGGCGAAGGAATGAATGTACTGATCACGTTAACAGTAAAACAATAAGCATGGATATTATCCGATTGATTATAGCCGATGATCATGAAATTTTCCGCAAAGGACTGCGGATTATCCTGAACGAACTGGATGAAGTAAAAGTAATTGCAGAAGCGCAAAACGGCAATGAAGTATTTGAGATACTGAAGCATCAGAAAGCCGATCTGATTCTGATGGACATCCGCATGCCGGTGATGGATGGCATTGAGGCTACCCGCAAAATGACTGAGAAATATCCGGATGTGAAGGTCATTGCGCTCACCATGTTTGAAGAGATCAGTTATTTCAACCAGATGATCGAAGCCGGAGCGCAGGGATTTCTGCTGAAAAAAACCAACAAGGACGAGCTGCAGCGCGCCATCAATCTGGTGATGGAAGGTGAGAATTATTTTTCCGAAGAATTCATCAGCAACGTGAACCGCAATCAGCGTCCGGCTTCAAGAATTGCCGGCATCGAACTTACTGACCGCGAGCAGGAAGTGCTGGAGCTCATCTGCAAAGGCATGTCGAATGCCGAAATATCGAAATTCCTGGGCGTGAGCGCCCGCACGGTGGACGGACATCGTGCGCACCTGCTCGAAAAAACCGGTGCCAAAAACTCGCCGCATCTGGTGATGTTTGCCATCAAGAATGGGTTGATAAAAGCTTAATTTGCTCCCACACGATTCAATCGTGTGGGAAGCTATTTCTTAGGAATAACCTGGACAGACTATACATTCTCCGCAATCAGCCCGTTTTTGCACCCCGTAAAAATACCTGTAGTGAAAATATTTTCAAGTTTATTTCTCCAAAATCAGTGATTTTATAGGCAATATCTGGCCGATGATGTTTTTTAACGAATGTGAATTAAGCGACAATTATATATTGTTTATCAAGATAAGTATTTGATAAGGCGTATATATTGACTATATTGCAGGTGTTTTTACCCGACACCAAATATGTGGAAATTACGCTATTGCACCCTATACATAGTGTTTATTTTTGTTTTGTCAATACAAACAACAATGACACGGGTAATAATAGTCGATAATGAACCAACCTTCCGCAAAGGATTAAAAACAATCCTTACCAATATAGGTAATGTGGAAGTGGTGGGTGAAGCTTCAAACGGAGAAGAGTTCCTGAAGCTGATCGATATAACCAGTGCCGACATCGTTTTCATGGATGTAAAAATGCCGGTTCTCGACGGAGTTGAGGCAACACGTAAAGCGCGTATGAGTCATCCGGAGATGCACATCTTCGGATTCTCATCGTATGAAAACGAGGATTATGTAAACAGGATGGTTGAAGCCGGAGCATGCGGATATCTGACCAAATCGGGCGACAACTATGATTTGCTTTCTCAAATAATAAATAATCCCGATGCCGGAATTTTTCCCGGCGCAAGAAAGTTTTAACTAACCTCAAAAAAAACAGTTATGGAAACCAAGAAAATTTTAATCGTAGACGATGACATCGATGTAATCACCATCATCGAGACCATTCTTAAAAAAGAAGGTTACACCGTCATTTCAGCCAATGACAAGAAAGAAGGCATGAAAAAAATCAGGGAAGAAAAACCCGATCTCGCCATTCTTGATGTTATGATGACCACCCATTACGAAGGCTTTGAACTGGCCAAAGAAATCAACGATGACGCCGAACTGAGCAAATTACCGGTTCTGATGCAGACTTCGATTGACATTCTGACCACCACCAAGCCCGACGTACAGGCCATGGCTCGCGAATTCCGCAAAAACCCCGGTTTCAAGGATCTGCATGTGATTCTTGTAAAAGACATTAATTCGGGAAAAGCTGGTGTTGATTATCTGTCAGAAGACGGAAGATCAATCTGGTTCCCGGTTGACGGATTTGTTAGAAAACCGGTTGACGCAAAAAAAGTTGTTCCGGAAATCAAACGAATTCTCGGCTAATCACTAAACCAAATAATGTAGCAACACACATGGACATGGAAACGACAATTGACAAAATTCTGGCAAACTACGGCGACAGCGGCCGCGATTCACTCATTCCGCTGTTACAGGAAATTCAGGAAAAGGAAGGCTATCTTTCCGAAACTGCCATCGTCAAGACTGGCAAGAAACTAAAAATACCTACGAGCAAAATCTATGGTGTTGCTACATTTTACAA
>Ga0209639_1003018_pt1 | contig 11916 bp, 7 predicted proteins | sample EPASupsiteHSE605_FD_187268 | JGI IMG/M metagenome (GOLD analysis project Ga0209639, IMG submission 187268) | Bioremediated contaminated groundwater from EPA Superfund site, New Mexico - Sample HSE6-05 (SPAdes) (version 2) | ecosystem: Environmental > Aquatic > Deep subsurface > Groundwater >...
AGACTTCCCTGCCAGCGAGAAAAGGGTGTGCTGTAGTAACCACCATATGGAATATAAGCTTTTGAATACATTCTAAATAGCCTCCTCCAATTTAATAATCATTGTAAACCTGGTAATTATTTTAATCTTTGTCATTTGCATTATTCTTCTTTAGAAATCTCTGTTCAAAATTCCCCCTTTAAAGATTAATTAAGATTTTGGGTCTTGATATAACTAGCTTTTTCATCAATCCCAATCTTCTAAATATTTTGTTTAGTAAGATTAATTCTATTATATATTATTATCTTCTATAGTACAATTGAAAATTAAAGCTCATTGATAAAATTATCTAACAATTATTAATAATTATAATTTCATCAGCAACTGGGGATAGCTTCTCCAGTCCGTTAGCTTTAACAACAAAGCAATTTTCTATGCCAACTCCTCCATATCCAGGAACCGCAAATTTTGGTTCTAATGCAAAAACCATTCCTTCTTGCAAAACTGCTCCTGACCCAAGTGCTAGAACAGGAAGTTCATCGACTTCTAGTCCCACACCATGCCCAATGAAGGAAACTCCTCCGGCAGCACCCATGAAATTTTCATCCCACCCAGCTTCCCTCGCCATATTTTTCGCTATTCCATAGAGTTCTCCACAGGTTATTCCTGGTTTGGCACTTCTTACTATGGCAGCTTGAATATCTAAAGCCAAGTCAAATGCTACTAGGACATTTTGGGGAAGTTGACCAATCGCACACATTCTAGTTAGATCTGTTATATAACCTTCATAACAACCCCCAAAATCAATTAATATCGGTTTGTTGGCCACTAAATTAACCCCCGAAGCACCGAACGGGTAAGCCTTTGTATGACCGACACCTGTAAATGGTGCCTCAAAGAAACTTGGCCAAGCCCCTTTTTCGTCAGCTAAAGTACAAGTCATAGACATTTCCATGTTAAAACTTCGTATCCTTAAGATTCCAATATGCCCTAGTCGTCTGGCCTCCGCCTCAAATAACGCTCCGAGCTCTAGATCTGTCTTTGCCTCAACTAACATTTCAGGAACCTTGTCCCAAATTATTTTATCCCTAAGAGCTGTTTCCCGTAAGATTGCGATTTCCCAATCAGACTTAACCGCTCTTTGCTGTCGAATGATTAAACTAATATCTACTAAATCCTGAGCTTGAAAAACTTCTTGAATCTTCAAATACATTGCTGTAGGAAGAACATCAAACTCCAATCCTAATCTTCCTGACAAGGGGTAATTAAATTCCTTTAAAACTTGTTTCAGCTCACTCCAACTATTATATTTATAAGCTGGCCAAAGCAGACACGATGGCAACTCTCCCCGCTGTCGACTCAAGAATATTGGGTTCCCTTCTACCGGAACATAGAAACAAGCCTGTCCGATCATACCTGTATAATAATAAAGATCTGCATTTTGAAAAATTAAAGTACCAGAAATATCCTTGCTGGCCATTGCTCCTTGTAAGCCTGTAAGTCGTTTTTGCAATTCATCTAAAGTTGGTATTTTCATGCAATAGCTCCCTCCATAACAAGATATTCATAGTTTAGCATTATTAGTATGAATTAACAAAAGGCTCCTAAAAGATTTAGGAGTCTTTTGCCAGAAATTGATCATAATTGTAACCCGAACTATTGCTTAATTGATTATAATTTAATGATGAGCTAGAGCTCTCTTTAATATTTTTCCAGTCGTATTTTTCGGTAGTTCAAACGGGAATTCTACCATTCGGGGTACTTTATAGGCTGCCATTCGCTCCTTACAATATGCGATAATTTCAGTTTCCTGAGCTTTCCTACCTGGTCTAAGAGTAATAAATGCTTTAGGAATCTCGCCCTTAGCCTCATCCTTTACTCCGATTACCGCAACTTCTAAGACCGATGGGTGTTTATACAAAACCTCTTCTACCTCGCGAGGATAAACATTATACCCTCCGCAGATCAACATATCTTTTTTGCGGTCAACGATATAAAGATAACCGTCCTCATCGACCCTCCCGAGATCCCCGGTATGGAACCAACCTTCAATTAATGCATCTGAAGTAGCTTCAGGCATTTTCCAATATCCCTTAAAAAGACCAGGACCTTTAACAACGATTTCACCGACTTCTCCTTGAGCCAGAGGATTATTCTGATTATCTGCAATAATAACTTGCCAAGTATCGGCAGGTAAACCAATCGAACCGTCTTTTCCATGATCTAACCGACCATAAGTGCAAGTAGCACTTGTTTCAGTTGAACCATAACATTCACAGAATCCTACACCAAAATTTTCTACAATTTTAGGAATATAATCTGAGGGCATAGCCGCTCCTGCTGACTGGGCAAAACGCCATGCCTTTAAATTGTAATTCTGAGGACTTTCCAAATAGGTTTGGAGCATATAGATATACATAGTCGGTACGCCAGCGAAATGGGTTACTTCATACTTTGACATTAATTCTAAAGCCTTGTCTGGAAAAAATCGAGGCATAGTAACAATAGCTGCGCCCTTGTACATCGGTCCTAGAACGGCAAGGACGAAAAAGATGTGGCAAAAAGGTGTCCCCGTCATAAAACGGTCTTGATCACTAACCATTAATACGTAACAACCATTTAGTTCTGCATTTTCGTGGAAATTACTGTGAGTAAGCATTGCCCCTTTAGGTTGTCCGGTTGTGCCAGAAGTATAAAGGATTGTTACAACGTCATCTGGAGCACAATCGACTGCTGTAAGTTCATCTGACTCTCCATTTAATATTTGCTGATAAGAGATGGCCTCTTTAGGACTACTCTCACCCAGCAAAACAACTTTTTCCAGCGTGGGAATTTCATCCCGAGTCTCCAAAACTTTATTCATCGTTTCCCCGTCGAAACTAATTAACAATTTTGCTTCAGAATTGTTAATAATATACTTGATTTCCTCGCTTTTGAACATCACATTAAAAGGTACAGCGATGGCCCCGATCTTAACAATACCAAAATAAGTTACAAGATATTCGGGCGAATTTGGTAAACAAACCGCGACACGGTCACCTTTACGTACACCTAGCTTTGTTAAGGCATTACCCATCTTGTTAACCTGACGATTAAATTCTTGCCAAGTGTATTTTGTTGTTTCCGATATTACTGCTAAACTGCGCGGAATCCTGTTAATATGCTTTTCGATTATTTGGGATAAGTTCATATTTATTCCTCCCCCTTAATTCATCAGGTTAATTTCCAAGATTAAATACATTTAAAATTGTCTGAATTCTCCCATTAATCTAATGATAGCACAAATAAATTATATAACCACTTCGGAATCAGTTAGAAATCCTTAAAAACTTCCGCCTGTTTCTTGCGGATAAAGCTATGAACCTGTTCCCATAACTTTTCCCCAATAAAATGCCCAAAGTCCTTATAATATGGGGCATTTACTATCCATAAATTGGGGAATAGATTTTACCTAAAATACACTATAAGGGCCTTTAATGTAATTATTTTGCAACATTCTTTGCACTTACTTGAGTATGAGTTACAGGTTGTTTGCGAACCAACGGCCACTTATCAAAGTAGCAATTGAGGAAAAGTATAGTCGCTAATGGGACAAACTGACCCGCTAATATCCCCATTGTAGGAAAACCCATTCCTAGGTCCGTGGCACCATAGGGTAGTTTCGTAAATGTTTTTAGCCAGATTACTCCATAAATGGCACCGCCCCCAAACCAAATTACAATTCGTGACAAGACCCTCGCGGCAGTGTTAGGAACCAATTGAGCACTGGGAAAATCATCAAACAAATGATGCCAAGCAAATATAGTAACAACGACTGACAGTTCCAAAGAAGCTACTATGACATCCGCCGGCAATCCCGGAACTAGATTTAGTGGACTCACGATGCTTTTAAGAATGGGTGGTACTACAAATGCAGCCGCCAAAGCAATAATTAGGCCAATGATCCCCATTAAGGGCTGTTTCTTGGCAAATAGTTTCATTGGATATTGTTCTCCACCCTCGGCAGGCATAATGAAAAAGATAATGAATGCTTGACAAAAAGCTGTGAAGGCTGCAAAGGAACCAAAAGGTTGGTGCACGACCAGATGTTCACCAATTGAGAGTTTGAAAAAGCTAGGAACAATTAAGGCCATCCACACTATCCAAGTCACTGCAGTACCTAAGGCCAGAACGCCCAAACCTTCCGTCGGTTGCTTGACTTTACCTGCAAAAGGATATTTATTAAAAATAGTAGCCAAGGGTGCTTGGACAATGATACATGCCAATACATAAAAGTTGGCAGCTTCCCAACCTTCAAAAGCCAACTGTACTTCCTCAGCAGTTTTGGGTGTAAACATAATAGCAAGGTTAAAAGGCTTCCACCAAATACCTAAGAAGCTGATTAAGACTAAAAATGCTCCCATCCCAAAAACCCAGCCAAATACGGTATACCAAAGTCCAGACCAAGGCTGTTTATCCGTAAATTTATTTTTGCCGTAAAGACCCATGCCAAGAGCAAGCAAAATCCAGGAAATAACAATCATCCAGAAGCAGGTGCCTTCTACCATCGCCCCAAGTAACTGGTTGGCTAGTTTTGGACCAGCCGCGTTTAAACCTTCCCCAGCTATACCGATAAACACAGCTTTCATAGTCATCGACCAAATTGGCCATATAAACATGGATATAATAAAACATATAGCCAAGGCAGCGAAACCAGTACCTAATTGGCTTTTGAAAACTCGTCTCGTATTATTTTCTTCCATCTTTGATCCCTCCGATTTGTTTAATAATTTATTTGTCTTGCTCGTTGTAACGTTCTTATTCTAGAAAATTCCATTCTGTTAATCTTCTTCTTGAATTTAACAAGGAATTATTTATAAAGAATAGTAACATTAACCACCTCCTGACAATACTTAACGCTTGCTTTAGCTTTGCGATGCCCTTGTATTCCTAAAAAAGGCAACAAGAAACTAGATGTTTAATAATAGAGTTAAACAATTATAATTACTTAGAACTTTTATATTGTTTTAAATTGTTTGAATTATTCCGATAATTCAGTATAGCACAAATCTTTTATTTGAAATTCCTCAGAATCAGGTGTAAATTAAAAGTATATTAAACCTGTTTCCATTTAAGGGATCTTAATCTTTATAGGTATATTTCCGTTTTTAATGCGACCTTATAAATCCCTACCCATTTCCACTAGCCTACCTGCAACCTGAGTAACCTGCCTGTAGCCTCTTGTACTTCATGTAATCCTGGAGCTTGTGGTTTCCGTAACCACTGCCAACTTTGTTTCCACTTCAAATAGGGTGCTCTGAATAAGTCAAATCGCTTAAATTTTTAGATAATTCAAAAATATTATATCATAAACATTTTTTTTGCTACTCCTCTGATTCAAGCGATTATTTAAATGATTTTCAACCTGCATCCTATGATAATTATATATATCGCAATAATACCAATTTACTAAATATTTGATATAATTCATTAATGGAGTTCTAATGAGATTACAAGGAGGTTAATGATGCGAGTTTCCGACTTACGTATAGGAGAACTACTAGAATTCCTACCTAAACAAGGCAAAATCCTTTTAAAAGGCTCTCGCGTAATGATCTTCGATGCTGCTTCCCTAGGAATGCTCCGTAAAGATTTAATCGATACGTTAGGTATGGACAGGGCTAAAGGTTTTCTCATCCGTTATGGGTGGTCCTGTGGCTTTCGAGCATACATGAGTATGAAAAAACAATTCCAATGGGACGAAGACCAAGAAGGAATATTTACCGGTCCCATTATGCATACTCAACAAGGCTTCGCCTTAAACGAGTTCTTTTGTAATATAGATCCAAAGACAGGTAACACATATTATAAAGGTTATTGGACAAATTCTTATGAGGCTGAACAACATCTACTCCATTTTGGTCAACACCATGAACCAGTATGCTGGAATTCGGTGGGTTATGCTAGCGGCTATAGTTCAGCTCGTTTAGGGAAGAAGGTTATTTATAAAGAAGTACAATGTGTAGGTCAGGGTGATGCTCATTGTACTTATATTGGAAAAACGGTTGAAGATTGGGGCGATGAGATAATCCCTGAACTGGCTTTTTATGAAGTTAGTAAAATCAGCGAGGAACTGGAAGCAGCTCACCAAAGAATTAAGACTCAGAACAGAATTATGGAACGAACACTTACTATTCATGAACAGCTGACTCAATGTATTTTAAAAGGTAAAGGGATAGAAGATATCACCGCAAGTCTTGCGGAATTAATGAAATGTGCAGTTATTCTAGAAGATAACCATTTGGTACCACAATCAACCTGTTTTCCAAAGCAAACTGATACCGGGGATCTACTGACTTCATATCTGCCTATTTTAACTAGCCCTTCGTTTAATAAAGCTTCTGCTTATTTCCTGAAGCAAAAGCGTCCGTTCCAGTTAACAGATCAATATACGGATTTTCTAGTTTGTCGTCTGGTTTCACCTATAGTCGTTGGTAGTGAACTGCTTGGCTTTGTATCCTTACTTCGTCAGGGGTTACCCTTTTCTGAATTAGAGAATATCGATTTAGAACATGCTGCTAGGGTCTTTGCTTTAGTCATATTAGAACAAAAAAAAATCGAGGGGGTCGAAGTACGGTTAAAGGGTGAATTTATTGATGATTTACTATCAGAAAAAATCAATGACCCAAATTCTATCATAAATAGAGCGCGCAAACTTAATTATAATATTACCCTTCCCCACCGAGTTCTAGTGTTAGATATCCTTAACTTTACCCAAGTAGCAAGATCCTTCAAACAAAATGAAGAGAGAATCTTACAATTCAAAACTGAGCTAGTCAACTCCGTTCAAACCTCCTTGGAACGTTTAGGCAAAGGAATGGTCGTCAACAAAAATGATAATCTAGTGATGCTAATCCAACAATCAGAGCCAGATTGTCCAGAAAAAGCCACTAGGCAATTAGCTGAAGAGCTCATCAAACAAATCACTATCCGATTTCCCAAGATTACACTAGCCATAGGTATTGGCGATAGTTGCCGAGAGCTGGCAGATTTTCGACATTCCTTACTTTCTGCAAAAAAAGCCTTAGAAATTGGAAAAACGCTTAAAAACCAAAGCCAAGTTATCTCACTTGAACAATTTGGTACGTATGCTCTGCTTTTTAAAACCTTAGAGCCTCAGGACTTATTTCATTTTGCTGCCAGCCAAATAGGATCTCTATTATCCTATGATAAAACCTATCAAACCCAACTTATATATACGCTACAAGTGTTTTTAAACCACCGCGGTAATGTTGAAGGAACTGCTAGAACTATGAATATGTCGATAAGTGGCTTAAAGTATCGATTACAGCGGATTGAAGATATAACTGGGCAGGATCCCAAAAATGGCCAAGCTTTTTTTAATCTCTTCTTAGCAATCAACATCCTTCAGCTTGTAGGCGAAGACAAAATTTTGAAGTCTTAGAAAAGATTTTAAATGGCTGGGACTGCTGTACACCCGTATTTATATTGACCGTTCTTGAACTGGACACCCTTATCTCTACTTCTACATTAGGCCCATCCTTCGTGCCGCGTCCCTTAATTCTGGCCGAAAATCGGGGTGTGCTATTCCAATTAATTCCTGAGCCCGTTGTCTTATCGTTTTACCACGAAGTTGGGCAACACCATACTCAGTGACAACATAATTTACGTTATTTTTCGATGTAGTTACCGCAGAACCGGCAGCCAAAGTCGGAACAATACGTGAAATCTTACCATCTTTAGCTGTTGACGGTAGAACTACAAAGGATTTTCCACCTTTTGAATTTAAGGCTGCGTGAGAAAAATCCTGCTGTCCTCCAGTTGCACTGAAAGGTATTGGTCCAATGCTTTCAGAATTGCATTGTCCGAGAAAATCAATCTCAAGCGAGCCATTGACAGCAATTAAATTATCATTTAGTCCAGCAATATTAGGATCATTGGTAAAACTTACTGGGTGCATTTCTAGCATTGGATTACGATCCATAAACTCATAAAGTTTTTTGGAACCTAATGATATAGTAGCAACCATTTTACCTGGCATAAAGTTCTTTTTGCGATTTGTGAGAGCCCCTTTCTCATATAAATGCATCAAGGCATCTGTAACTAGTTCGGTGTGCATTCCCAGGTCCTGTTTATCTTCTATCAGCATGAGCACAGAATCGGGAATAGCACCAAGTCCGATTTGCAGAGTTGAACCATCTTTAATAAAGTCCGCTACATATTCAGCAATTGCCTTGTGAACTGGGCCAATAACAGGTAAAGGAATTGTCATTAGCGGATCTTGGCTTTCTACTAGTGCGCTAATCTGAGAGATATGGACTTTATTGTCACCATAGGCAAATGGTACATTGGGGTTTACTTCTACAATAACTTCCCTAGCTTTAGCGATTGCTGCCATAGTGTAATCTGGTGATAGACTTACCGAAAAATAACCGTATTTATCCATAGGAGAGACCATAGTAATAGCCACATCACATGCGACATAACCGTCTGTAATTAATTTTGGAATCCCAAAAAAGCTACTGGGTATAACATCTATCCAACCTTCTTTAGCACCTGCTCGGCTCGTACCGCTAAGAAACCAACTTACGTGTTGAATATTTTCCACTGTTTCGGGATCAAAGTAACCATACTTATGAACAGGATATGGTTGCCTTACTTTTACATTATGATAATCTCGGCGTTGTTCTGATAACGCCGTTAATATTGTGGGGGGTTCGCCGACACCCAAAGGCACACATATTGAATCCCCATTTTTTATTAGTTTGATAGCTTCTTTAACCTCACGTTTTTTGCTGTAATAAAGTTCTTGAAATCGATTCATCTTCAAATTTCCTCCTCTAATTTATCCTTGCAAATATAATTCAGTATTGTATTTTTAAATGATATATTCAGAAAATTATGCAAGATATGTGCCTACCACAGTATATACTGAATTTTTATTTTATGTCGAAATCAACTGTTTCTTGTTATGCGGTAATAGCGTAACAGAATTGGGTGCGTCTCATAATTGAGACATATTTTTAACAAAAATCTATTCTATGCACTGCTATGACAAAGGAATTCTTAAATGTCTCAAATACAAAACAATGTCTCACTAGTGAGACATTGTTTTGTATTTGTGCAAAAATTTACCTAAGATAAGAGATTATGCTTACTTAGTTTTTTATATAAGACTGAACGATGAATACCTAGTGACCGAGCAGCTTGAACCTTATTCCCGTTTGTTTGGCTTAAGGCATTCATTATTAGCTCTTTTTCCGCTTGAAGAAGCCCTTGCTCTAATGTTTTTTCTTTCCATGTTAAGCTTGTATTGCCTACCGACTTCTTCACTTGATAGGGAAGATGTTCCATTCGGATTAGAGTATCATCCGAAATATTCATAGCTCGCTCCAAAACATTTTCTAATTCTCTGACATTGCCAGGCCATGTATAATTAATTAAGAGATTCAAGGCTTCCGGCGTAACGCCCTCGATTTCGGTTTCCAGGCGCTTATTAAGACGTTTAATTAAAGCTACGATTAGAGGTTCTATGTCCTCTAGCCGCTCATGAAGTGCTGGTAATTTTATTTCAATAACATTTAAACGATAATAGAGATCAAGCCTAAACTTTCCTTTTAGTACCATCTCATGTAAATCTTGATTAGTAGCAGCCATGAGGCGAACGTCTACTTTAATCGGATTGGTTCCCCCTACACGTTCAATTTCTCGTTCTTGTATAACTCGAAGTAATTTTGCTTGCATTGAAAAACTCATATCTCCGATTTCATCTAAGAAAATTGTCCCTTGATTAGCACGTTCAAATTTTCCTGGTTTGCCGCCTTTACGAGCACCTGTAAAAGCTCCTTCTACATAGCCGAAAAGCTCTGATTCTAATAATTGTTCCGGTACTGCAGCACAATTAATACTTATAAACGGACCATGTTTTCGAGATCCCCCACGGTGGATAGCTTGAGCAAACACTTCTTTACCTGTCCCGCTTTCTCCCAATAGCAAAACTGTAGAAGAAGTTTTTGTAGCACGTAAAGCGAAGGTTTTCGCTTCGGTAATTTTATCACTTTTACCGATTATATCCTGAAATGCTTCTTGAGAACTATAAAGTTCTTCTTTATAATACTTCAAGTTATCTTCCATAAGCATGACCTTTTTGGCGAACATCTTCGCTATGTTCATGTCCTTAAAAAGAATTTTACCTATTGCTCCTATAATTTTCCCATTCTGTTTTATGGGTGCTCTCGTGACCAAAAACGTTTGATTGCCAATCTTCCAGGGTTCACCCATCTGAACTAGACCAGTCTTAAGAGTATTGGGTAGTCCCGAAGTGGGACTTACTTCGAGAATATGCCTACCTATTACTTCCTTCAAACTTAACCCAATCAAGTCTAGATAAAATTCGTTTATTATTATAATTCGCTCCTCATTATCAATGACTGCAATGCCCTCATAAGTGTTTTCAATAATAGCATCAAGAGTTGCTTTTAACTGTTCAGTCTCATTTAACTTCTTAGTAATAGCTTCTAGTTCCGTTATATCCTGAAAGACGGCAACTGCACCTATTTTTTTGTCATTAAAAACTCTTTGTTTAAAATTTGTCTTCAGTATCTTAGTGCCATATGCTAATCGGTGTACTATTTCTGATTTTCCAGTCTTTAGCACTTCATAGGTTCTAGAATTGGGAATGAAACTCTTAATTGATTTACCTAATATTTGATTTGCTGAGTAGCCAAGAATATCCTCCCCGCTTTTGTTACAGAAGATTGTGGTTCCTTGGTTATCTATTACCAAGACACCATTATTAATCGATTCTAAAACTTCACTATAAAATTGGTTCATCTCCATATTTGATTTAAAAAGAACATTGAGCAAGTCATTTAGAAGTAGCACCCCTAAGACTTGACTTTCTTTGTTGATAACGACTGCCTGCGCAATATCTTGTTCTAGCATAATTTCAAACACATTATTAAGAGGGTCCCCTTCATTTATTGTTAGCTGAGGTTGGTGTACTAAATCCTTAATAAGTAATGTTTGTGTTGTAGTTTTTTGTAACGCCTGTAATACATCTGCTATATCCAGAACACCGATAAATCGAGTATTGCTATCCAATACAGTTGCTTTTTGTACTCTTGTGATCGTAAAAAATGAAATAGCATCGGATAGATTGCAAGTATCTAAAAGGTGAGGAATATCGGTTACTATTAATGATAGTAAGTTTTGCCATTCAAATAATTGACTGTTCAGGATATATCTACTCAATTCGTACCCCCCTATTTACAAATATACAGTTCAGGTTTCTATGTAAATTCTAAAGGCCCAAACTCGTTAAGGATTTTCTTTTGGTCACGAATTGCTAAACATCATCTTTATTTTTAAAGTTTAATTTTTAAATGTTAGTCTTTTTGACTAACTACAATAATATACTTAATCTCAACTAACGCAGAGCTAAAGGCTTGCTAGACCTTGGTAAGATCTAATATTGGTCATTAATTCACCCGTAAAAGAAAGAAAGATAGCTATCTTTCAACTACACAAACTCGCGTTAGTAAACACGAGTTTATAAGAATATATATTTCCTCCTTAATAGAGGAGTATTAAGGAGGAAGTACCTTCCTGAGTAGGATGTTTCCCTATCGAAGCAGAAAATAGAACACCCACTCTATTGAAGTGGGTGTTTTAGGCGTGGATTAAATCATTTAAAAATGTTTAGGGACAAACAACCGATCTAATACCTTCACCAGAGCGTAAAAAGTCTAAGCCCTCATTAATTTGGTCAAGTGAAAAGCGTTTGGTTACCATTGGTACTAATTGGATTTTTCCATTGCGAACCATCTCGATCGCTTTTGGATAATCCTGTAAAGAACAACCTAAAGAACCCACAACTTCCATTTCTCGATACATAACCTTGCTAGCATTTAGTGTCATCGGACTTGGGGGATAACC
>Ga0209639_1003022_pt1 | contig 11908 bp, 8 predicted proteins | sample EPASupsiteHSE605_FD_187268 | JGI IMG/M metagenome (GOLD analysis project Ga0209639, IMG submission 187268) | Bioremediated contaminated groundwater from EPA Superfund site, New Mexico - Sample HSE6-05 (SPAdes) (version 2) | ecosystem: Environmental > Aquatic > Deep subsurface > Groundwater >...
ACCACCGTAGGCGACAATCCCGACTCGGATGACTCGAGCACTACCGGCGGCACCACCGTAGGCGACAATCCCGACTCGGATGACTCGAGCACTACCGGCGGCACCACCGGTTATTAAAATTATTCAATTGAGTCGCATAATTAAGTACAGGTTTATTTAATGCAATAAATGTTTAATTATGAAAGCAGTGATTTTAACAGCTGGAATGGGAAAGCGGCTAGGATTGAAATTGCCCAAAGCCCTCGTGGAGATAGAAAAAGGAAAAACAATACTCGACTTCCAATTAAATTCGTTAAAGGATTTAATAGGTATGCAAGACGTACTTGTTGTTGTGGGTTTTAAAAAAAATAAGATCATTAAGAAATATCCGTCATTATCCTTTGTTAATAATGGAAAATATCGCCATACGCAAACATCAGCTAGTTTAAAATTGGCCTTGGAGAAAATTAACGAGGATGTTATATGGATGAACGGCGATGTTTTTTTTGAAAAAGGAGCGATTTTAAAACTATTGGCATGCAATAAATCGGCTTGCCTAGTTAATAAAAAGCGTTGCAGTCACGAAGAAATCAAATACTCACTGGATTCTAAGGGATATATACGCGGATTATCTAAGCAAATCAAGAATTTAGTAAAGGGAGAGGCTTTGGGAATTTTTTATTTGGTCAAAAATGATCTTGAGAAATTAAAAAAAGAACTTATTGGAGTAAACGAAAAAGAATATTTTGAGAAAGGGGTAGAAGCTATTATTTCCAAGGGGGTTAAAATAGCACCAATTGATGTCGGAAATTTATATTGCAGAGAAATAGATTATAAATCAGATCTTATTCATGTTAAACATTTTGTTGCCAATAGCTTAAACCGAACAATTAAACAAAGATGTCAGAAGAGCTCTCTTTCGAGCAAATAAAGATTAAGGACAATCCAAATAAAAACGCAAAAATAGGTTTTGTTTTATGGTATCCGTTTCAATTTTATGTCTATAAAGACGTTTATAAACATCTTTCTGATCAAGCCGAATTCATTGTTGATTTAGGCGCTTTCTTTCCAGTAAAGCAGCCGGAAAATCTCATAAAGAGCATTCATCATATTCTCAAAGAGAACAATGTATTTTACAGATTTTTAAACTACGATGATTATTTTTCAGACGAGGGCTTGTCCAGTTTTTTTTCAAGGTATGTCGCACTTGTTTCTCTCTGGAAAAGAGGTTGCATGAATCTTCCATTTCTCGAGGATGTTAAAAAAATTCATTTGACTTATGGATCTGGTAAGGATTTGACCACATTTGGCGTTTGGAAAATGTTCTTCGATATTATTCTCTCATATGGCAAACGAGATAATGAAATATTTTCTCAATATACGAAATCTGTCATTGTTGGAAATCCAAAGTTTGATGATTGGTTTCGGAATAATGTTGATGAAATCTCGACGGATCGGCTAAAAAAAAGGATAGACCCCTTAAAAAAGACGATTCTTTATCTTCCTACCCATAGCGATCTTTGTTCTATTGATTACCTCTCGGAGAGCCTAAAAGAGATAACAAATTCCTATAATTTAATTGTAAAGTTGCATTATTACACTAGCCACGAAGAAAATGAGAGAAAAAAAAAGATGCAGGATAAAAGAATAATTCTTTTTGAAGACGATACTGACCTACTGCCTCTCCTCAAGGTTTCTGATATCGTTTTAAGTGATAATTCTAGTGCAATTTTTGATGCTATTTTGGCTGATAAGCCAGTTGTTGTTACTGACATGCTTGATAAAGAATACCTCGATCAAGTTCACAAGCAAAATAAAAAATTTCGCAGGGGAGACGCAGGCGCAATCACTTATTCTGGAAGCATTGAGCAGAAAATAAAACAAGAAAAGTTAGTGGTTGTTATGAGGCAAGTTAGTGATCTGAAAAAGTCCATAGAGGTTGCCTTGGCTGACGATGATTTTTATAGGATAAACAGGGAAAAAATCAGGAAGAAATTGTTTTCCTTTAATGATGGCAAGTGTGGCGAAAGGGCGGCCACGGCTATTGGAAAATTTTTAAAACTAAAGAATTATCCAGACCGCCCGCTTCTTTATCATCTTGTCAAAAAAGGGGACAAGAAAAATAAAGGAAATGCTTCTAGGGAGGAAATGCTTGAGACCATTCGAAAAACTCCTCCTGTTGCGGAGAGTTTTCATAGAATTTCAGTGCGATTATCTTATGATTGTTATGTTTCAGGAAAGGTGATTTTTCGAGATGGAGAAAAAATTGTCCAGCTGGAGATCCTTCGAATCAATCCCTGCTTGCAAAATAGTGCTGTGAGAAGAGTGCTATTGGAATACCTGTGCGATGAAGCGGTAAATTTAGGAGCAAAAAGAATTTCTATAGTTGTTAGACAGCCAGCGACGCTTTTGGCATGTGTTGATATATTTCAAGAAAGTGAATTGCAGTTCTATGACGTGGATAGCGGTGAGAAGTTGGACACAACGGTCAGGGATCTGATGGAGAAAGATAAGTTTTTGGTTTTGTTGTCAGCTTGTTTGAAAAGTGGCAAAATGTCGAGGAATCCAATTTTAAAAAGTTTTATTAAGCGACAGGTCTAATGATTAAAAATAAAAAATACTTGCGCTTTTCTGATGTGGACGACGAGAAGGTTCGGTTGGAACTTTTAGGCTACCTTCAGTTGAGCGCCATCAAGCACAATGCTTTCCTTCCGCCTATCACGCTCGCCTCTAATAATCCTCCGATTTACGGGGATATTTATTTCGCAGGAAACCAAAAGCAATCCTTGCCCAACACCTGGTCAAGGTTCACGGTTGATGTCAAGGAAATTTTAGGCTATGACCGACCGATTAGCCTGACAGCTCTTCTATTACTTAAAAAAATTAAGGCAGAGAATCCGCAGCCTCAAATCATTTTGTGCATGGAGACTACCGGATTTACCTTAGCTGGGGCTATTCTAGCACTTCACGATATTTTTTTCCCGAAGGACAAGCTGGAAGCCTGCTACATAAGGAAAGGCAGGAAAATAGTCGATTTGGGCCGTCTAATGGAAGGGTCAAGAGTTTTTTCAGGGAAAAGAGCTGTTTTTGTTGACGATTTCTTAAATAAAGGCCGGTCATTTTTTAATGTTTCTCGGATTGCCCAAGAAAATAACATTAATTTGCAGAAAGGCTTTTTTGTTGTTCAAAACGACCATGTCCGCATTGATCTTTCCAGAAGGCCAAAAATTCCTTGTGACAGCATTTTTACTATTAATCAAATCATGAACACCAAAATGATAGTTGATAAAAAGATTTTAAAATATTCGTTTGAACACAATAGGACAAGAATGAAACCGCGTGTTGAAAAGGAAACAAAAGACCCTCTCTGGAGAATTGATCTTTTGGGAGACGCTAACAATCGTCTTCTCTCCAGAGAGGACATCGAGTTAGTTAAATTAGCCAAAGATTCTGCGGCTATATCGGTAGCTTCTGAATATAAAAATTCTCCTTATTTGAAATATGATGGCCGCGGCAGTTTTGGATATCTGCCGTTTATGGGGAAATACCTACAACAAAAAGGTTCGGCATTAGTCAAAATAAGCAAAAGGGAATTTAAAAATGGATGCTGGATCAATCGAGCGAGAGGCGCGGCCTTTAGCGGATTTAATAATGATGTCATTGCGCAAAATGTCGTGAAAGCAACGGTTGACGCTTGTAAAAAATCGCCTCGCCTTATGATTCCGCACCAACGGGGGCCGTTTCACAAGGCGATTTGGTCCGGGGAGCTAGGCAGTCTTTCGTTTTTTATTTTTATCGTGGAAGAGGCCAAATTAGTTGATTCAACTGAACTGAGCACAGCCCTGAAAAATGGGATAAAAGATGATGCGGTGTTATTGGTCAAAAAGGATGGCTACCACCGGATATTTTTGGGGAATATGAAAAAAACATTTGAATCCGCCAAAGTATCGGACTTTCTTTTGTCCAATCTTTTTAATGGCGAGGAATTAAAAAATTTTAAATGGCAGGATGATCCCGAGATATATAACCTAAAGGGAAAATGGCTGTGGCTGCCGGAGCGACCGAAGAAGTATTTCTTTAACCATATTGATTAACAATAATGTTTAAATTTCCTCATGTCTATGGTGGCATTGTCGCGCACCATGTATCAGTTTGTCATAAAAAAATAGATCAATTTTTCGAAAAGCTTGCTTATTCTAATTACGATCTGATTGTGCTTTTAGGACCAAATCATTTTAACATCGGTCAAGAAGATATCCAAACTTCCTTAGCTGAATACAGCACTCCGCATGGAAAAATAAGAACCGATACTCAAGTTATCAGAAAATTTTTGGAAAACGATTTGGTTCACGTAATAAGTTCCGAAATGTTTTCCAAAGAGCACTCCATATCAGGCCTTGTACCGTATATAAGAAAATACCTGCCGGCGTCGTTACTGGTTCCATTTATTTTTAAAAGCGGTACCAGTCAGGATAAATGCGACCGGATTGCTGAACAAATCTTAAGATTATCCGTCGCAAAAAAAATATTAGTCTTGGCCAGTGTTGATTTCTCTCATTATCTTTACCAGGCTGAGGCTAATTTCCATGACAATATTTCTATCCAGAGTATAAATAGTTTTGATTTCAACAAGATATTTAACTTAAAGTTGGATAGCCATCCATCCATCTATACTCTTTTAAAATATCTCTTAAATAATTCAGCTGCCAAAATGACAGCCGTAGGAAATTATACATCCAACCAGTTTTCCCAGTCGAAGGACGAAAAAGTTGTCAGCTATTTCTTTGCCTACTTTGTCAAAGGAAAGCCATCTAAAAGCAAAGCCGATTCTATTGTCTTCTTAGGGGACATAAAGTCTAAGCAGATAAGCAGTAATAATTTATTTAAAATGCGCCTTTTTTTCTGCAGTGTTGATTTGATACTAGCGAATATCGAGGGTGATTACATGGAAATCATCAGTGATAAACACCGCTCTTATCGCATTCTTTTGGATTCGCTTCTGGAAAACAAAATTTATGCCATGAAGAACAGAGCTTTTCTGAATCGAGCAGTAATCAAAGAGGATGTCGAATATCTTAGCGAAAACAATGTTGGATTTTTGGATAAATTCAATCATGGAAAAAATTATTTCATAAAAAAACTGAATCATGGCCGCTTGGGCTGTCTTTTGGCTGATAATGTTTCCGAAACATCCCCAGGGGACTATGCGGTGTTAATAAAACAGGTTAAAGCCAAGGTAGATTATTTGGTAGTTTTTGTTTTTTGGAATGAAAATCCGCCCTTAGCGGATGCCAAAGCGAGAGCCCGTCAATTAATCGACCAAGGAGCTGACATTGTAATTGGAAATCTTCGCGAGCGTACGAAGCATGAATTGCATAATGATAAGTTAATTATTTATTCGCTTGACAATTTCCTGAACAAAAACGATAATCATTCAAAGGACTCAATTTCATCTGTGGGTTTAGTTTTCGATTCCCACAAAAAAAATTATAAATATTATTTTTTTTGAAATCTCGGTAATTAATCAATAAGGAATATAAAATGCCTAATGATGGATTGTGGGCTAAAGATTTGAATAGTCCTCCGATAAGTAGCCTTGCTATTATTGTGACTCAAAAATGCAATCTGAAATGCAGCTATTGTCTGCGGGATGCCAACTCCGACGAAAAACCCAATCCGGAAATTTCTTTTGAAAAGTTGAAAAATATCATTATTTCGGCTCACCGGTCGGGATGTAGGTCAACCGGGCTTACCGGCGGGGAGTTTTATCTTTATTCCAAGTGGCGAGAACTTCTCAATCTAATCGGACAACTCAAGTGGAATTGTCTTATCGAAACCAATGGGGTAATCATAAGCCAAGATAAAAAAATTCTTGAATATACGGCAGAATCTATTGGAAATAAGCTATCCATGCTGGTTAGTTTGGACAATTATGATGAACGAAGACACGATTTTCATAGAGGAAAGGAGTCGTTCAAAAAAGCTGTCGAAACAATAAAATTGATTGCGTCACAAAAAGTAAAGTTGGAGGTGAATGCCATAATAACACCGGGGAATATGATGACAATTAAAGAGGTTCAAAAATATGTTCAGTTTTGCGGAAATTTGGGGGCAAATTCTATAAACTTTGGCAGGGTAGTAGCGGAAGCCAGGGGAAATAACGATGAATTGATTTTGTCTCCGACGCAAGAAAGACAAATGGTTTGTGCCATAAATGAATGTTTAACAAAAAAAGGAAATAAAAAAATCAAACGGGGTTTTTTCAGAAACCCCGGTGAAATGTCGGAGTGCAAAAGGATTGGGCGGGAAATTTGCATATCTCCTTTCGGGCTCCATCCGTGTATTTTTCATCAGGAAATAAAAGTCGGAGATCTCGATGATTTCGATCAGATAATATGGAGCGAGTTCATTCCTTCCCTGAATTTTTTGCAGCGAGGTTCAAGAATTGGACACAGTCGGGAGTCGTTTACCTGCTTTGATTGTGCTAAGTTATTGCCCGAATATTTTAAAAAATTAAAGAATACGGAAATAATTTCCATATAAAAAATGAGAAAACTTACTATTGCTTTAAATAATTCAGTTGGTGATATAAGCTATCTTTACGCGAAAAAAAGAGGGGAAGAAAAATCTCTTAATTTTGCTTCCTTGATGGAAGTTCTGACTGACGCGAAAGAGTCAGGATTTGATGTGTTATGCTTAACTGGCGCCAATCCGCTCGGATACGGGCATTTGGAAGAATTGCTCAAAACCGCTTCAGAGACTGGTTTTCGTCTGGAGATGGAATGCGGTCAGTTTGATCTCAATCCGTATATGGACATACTCAATAAATACGATATCAATAAACTAATTTTTACTCTTGCCGGAACAAAAGCTGAAATCAATGATCGGATTTTTGGACATGCTTCTTTTGAATTGATCTTGAACAACATTAAGATCGCGCGCCGGAATCATTTTTCACTAAAGTTTAAATATTTAATGAGCAAAGTCAATCGCGGTATTTCCTGTGTTGATTTGCAGTTTTTAGGGCGGGTTAGCTTCGAAGACGCCTGGCCGGTTGGAAAAATTGCGGAAGACAAGCTATTTGTAAGCAGCGAAGATGTTTTAGAATATTGGCCGCTGGTCAAAAAGAATCTATCTGAAAACAATTACGCAGAGTCTAATTTTCAAGAGGATAAATATTCGGAATTTATTCGAGGCAGAGATGTCTACATCGATTGGAACGGAAACATAAAACCTTTTCCGTTTTCCGAAATGGAAAGCTGCGGCAATATCGATCATGAAAAATTCGGGGATATTTTGAAAAAGCTGGAAATCAAACTTAACGAACTGGCAATGGAGAGCATTGAAAAAGGAAAATTTTTAAACTGGAACTATTATTGCGAAGAACTAATGGCTTGTCCGACCGAATCAAAGAATAAATATAAATGGTCGGTTATTAATAATGCCGTTATTTCCACTGATTTTAGCGTTTTGATAACCCAAAAATGCAATCTGTCATGCGATTTTTGCGAATTTGAATGTTCGTCGGATAAAAACAAAAATATCGAACTTGAAGATTTCGAAAAATTGCTCCGGGAAGGAAAGAGACTGGGAATGTTGCGGGTGATATTAGACGGCGGTGAACCGCTCACTCATCCGAATATTATTGAAATATTGGGGCTTTGTCATAAATATGGTTATTCAGTGCTTATTCTGACGAATGGATGGAAGTTTGAAGAATTTTTGCCGTATTTTTATAAATACAATGTTAGAGAATTTATTTTTGGCATTAACGGAGCTACTTCAGAAACTAATGATCGTATAATGGGCAGATCTGGTACATTTGAAAGGCAGGTAAAAGCGATTAAAAAAAGTGTTGAGATGGGATTTTTTACTGGATTGCACATAGTTCTCCATCCGCTTAATATCGATGAGTTGGATAATTTTTTTCAATTGGCACGCAGTTGGCGGGTTAGATACATAATGGTTTCGAGGGTAGTTGAGGTGGGGAGAGGCAAAAAGAAAACATTTAGTTTGGATGAAAGGCAGATTAAAAAAATTAGAGAAACCTACCAGAAACATGCTGATTTCTTGAGTAAAATTCGTTTTTTTGCATCCTATAGGAACGACCAAAGACATATGAACTGCAAATATCTTAATCGCGATTCCCAGCTATCAGTTCATTGGGGAGGGGAAATCGCCTTATGTTCAATGCTTCCGCTTCTTAACTTTCCATTTAAGAAAATTCACGATCATTCGCTGATGCAATGTTTATCATATATGAATGAAATTAGCTGCCGTTTTCAAAATTTGCGAAATAAAGAGTATCCAACCTGGAAATTATCGGAGAACCCATATTATATTTGCGAATATTGTCATCATGCGATTAAGAAGGATATGAAGAATTCAATGTGAATTGTTGTCTTGTATATTACTGTTGATATGTTAAGATATTAGCAAAGGCGTCTGTCAAAAAATAGAAAAAACAAATATGAAAAAAGTTTTTATTATTATTTCTGTTTGCATAAGTTTTATTACTTTTGTTCTTATTTTTATTTCTGTTCGCCATAAGGCAGCGACTAGCGATTTGCCTAACGCGACAAGCGTTGAAACAGCAAATAAAATCAATCAACCCTCTGTCGCTAATGTTTCTAATTCTTTGGAATTAAACGACGAACTTGCTGAAGATTCGTTCCCAGTAAAGTTATTGAGTGAAAGTAATATTTATTTTGAGCTGGCTAAGAGCTTTCCTAATTTGAAATCAGATAAGTTGTCCCTAATCAGTCCCATTGGCGAATCCGGGAATCCCCTTTCTTTATCTGAATATCTAAATAAAGTAGGTTCTTCTATGCCGAATGATATCGTTCAGGATTCGACAATAAAAATGTACATTTTTAGGGGCAAAAAAGATTTTGGTCCCAGTGAAGCGTTAGTTGTGAAAAATCGGAATGATGCAGGAAAGAATTATGAATTATTGAAAAAACACGAGGCTGAAATAATAGAACGCATGAAAGGGTTTGTGCTTATCGGAGAAAAATATGACTTGATTCAATCATCCGGAAGGCAAAATAGGCAATTTAGCGATAGCGCGTTTTATAGGAACGGGCGATATGTAAATTATACTTCTGATAAAGCAATCTCCTTAAACTGCGTAGCGGCGAATAACTATATAATTTTTGCCAACAGCTTGAGCATTCTCCATAATGTGAGTTACAAGATTTTTACCCTTGAGTCGCTATGAGTAATTTATAAAAAAGAAGAATATAAAAATGGACGGTGTTGGTTACAAAAAAACTGCCTACGAACTCGTTATCGCGTTTGTTTTCCTGGTTATCTTAAGTGTTTTAATAATCGTTTATCATAACAAGAAAGCGCCTGAGGATACAGCACAAAACTCTTTGCAAAATTCTTCTCAAAATATTTCTGCGAATTCGGGTTCCAATGTGGCACCCATCCAGAAGCTTGCTAAGGAAGAAAATTACTGCACAGAGCCTGTAAAATATTCTGTCGGAGGTGTGGATCCTAGATTCAATTTAAGCGAAGAAGCACTTAGAAAGATACTTCTGGAAACAGAAAATATTTGGGAAAATCCGGTTGAAAAGAATTTGTTTGATTATGATCCTGATGCGGCATTAAAAGTAAATCTTATTTTTGATGAAAGACAGCAGGGCATTATAGAAGCTAAGGAATCAGAGGAGAGACTGGCAGACTTGAAATCATTCCATCAACAGATTATTGATAAGCATGAAAACATTGAAGCGACATATAGAAACAGGCTAAATGTCTTTAACGATAGAGTGGCGGACTATGAGAGGCGAGTAGCTGATTATAACTCGTCTGTTGAGTACTGGAAAGATAAAGGCGGCGCTACGCAGAAAGCTTATGACGAACTCAAGAGTCAAAAAAAATATTTAGCAAAAACATTTGATAATTTGAATAAAGAGAGAAAAGCAATTAATGATTTAGTTAACCAGGCTAACAGTTTGGTTGAAAGTGAAAATTCGACAGTTTCTAACTTTAATGAGTTGCTTGATACATATAAAAGTAAATTTGGCAATTCGACTGAATTTGATAAAGGAGTTTTTAATGGCAGTAGTATAGCCGTATTTGAGTTCAAAGATAAGAATGATCTCCGGCTGGCTTTGACACACGAATTTGGCCATGTTTTGGGGATCAGCCATCTCCAAACTCCAAAATCTATAATGTATTATCTTATGGGAGAACAAGATTTGAATGCTCCTCGCCTATCGATTGAAGATTTAAATGCGCTTAGAGCGGCGTGTCAATTACATTGATGCCAAAAAATATTTACGGGAAGTTAAGCCACGTATGTTTTATTGAGTAACAGATATTTTATATGCACTGCGAATTGGCGCGAGATGCTCATTTTTGTGGCTACTCGCAACGCTTCCAGGCAAAAATGGCATGCATCAGACATTTTACATCGATATTGACGAAGAGATAACATCCATTGTTGAGAGGCTTAGAAAAGCACAGGCAGGGGAAGTTGTTTTGGTCGTTCCCAAAAGGGCGCTTCTTATCCAAAGCATCGTCAATCTTAAGATACTTAAGAAAGAAGCGGATCAAATGAATCTTCAGCTCATGATTGTTACCCAGGACAAGCTAGGGAAGCTTCTTATTGAAAAGGCGGGCATTTTAGTTCAGCAAAATATGGACGATCTTCCCGAAGAAGAAATCAGTGAAGGAAGCACTGGCGTCCTGGGGCGGGAAAGTAAAAACTCGATCTCGGGCAGTGACTATGCTCCGACATTGCAAAAAGGACGGCTGGATAAAATTGGCTCCGATCACTATTTTGACGAAAAAACCGCAACTCCCATCAATGTTTCTTCCTTGCCTTCAGCATCTTCTCGGCAAGACTCGAATCAGGAAGGAGAAAGGCTTCTGAATAAAGAATTGGTGTCCGATATCGGAAGGGAAATAAAAAGAGCTCCTGAAGCGATGAGCGTGCCAGTCGGAACAGGAGCGGCAGCGCGAAGAATGGGCGGCGGACCCATGGAGAAAAGAAACCCTTTCTCTATGGATGTTTCTCGAAGCAATGCTGAGCCGAGAAGGGATGTTTTTGAAGGAACGGCAGAGAAAACCCAAACCGCGTCTAGCTATTTGGAACCAAAAGATAAAAAAATAGAAAATTTTTTTTATCACAACAACCAGAACAATAATTTGGACAAAAGAGAAGATTTTCGACGGGAGCGCCAGGAAATGCCAGCTGTCAATTTGCATGGAAAATTTAAAAAATTCGCCCTAATCTTCGGTTTGGTGGGTTTGGTCGTTTTCGCGGCATCTTTAGGGTATCTGTTCATCCCGAAAGCTGTGATTACACTTGCTGTCAGAACCCAAGCCAAATCCAGCGATAGCCAGGTAAAGGGTGATACAAAAATTGAGGCAATTAACTATGAAGCTGAAACGATTCCGGTAAAATTGGTTTCTGCTGACCAAAGCGTCACCCAAACTTTTGCTGTTTCCGGAACTAAGTCCGGCGCGGGCCAAAAAGCCCATGGAACAATAACCGTTTACAATGAATTCAGTCCGGCTACCCAACAACTTGTGGCTACCACCCGGTTTTTGGATGAAAGCGGAAAGATTTTTAGGCTGACAAAATCTATTGTGGTGCCGGGTACGACCAAGGTAAATGGAGAGACGAAACCGGGAGCTATCGAGGCTGAAGTGGTGGCGGATGGAATCGGAGAAGAATATAACATTGGGCCTTCTAAATTCACCATCCCTGGGTTTAAAGAGAGCGGCGGCGATAAGTACAATAAGTTCTATGCTAAATCCACCAAAACGATGGAAAGCGGGGGAAATAATAAGGGAGAAGCCAAGGTTGTTTCTGAAACGGATGTGGCTAACGCGAAAGTTCAATTGATATCTCAATTGAACGAAGCTATCAAACAAAAACTAATGGAAGCGTCTGGAGAGGGTTCGGTTATTT
>Ga0209639_1003023_pt1 | contig 11903 bp, 8 predicted proteins | sample EPASupsiteHSE605_FD_187268 | JGI IMG/M metagenome (GOLD analysis project Ga0209639, IMG submission 187268) | Bioremediated contaminated groundwater from EPA Superfund site, New Mexico - Sample HSE6-05 (SPAdes) (version 2) | ecosystem: Environmental > Aquatic > Deep subsurface > Groundwater >...
AAGGTACCCGCATCGGACATGCCGGTAGCAAGCACTCCGGCCGTGATATCACCACCAACGTAACTGGCTGTGCCGGGAATGAAGCGTACCCAAGCCTGGGGATGGATGTGCAAGCCCACCTGTTCAGCCTGTACAGCCGGTATACTGTTAACCGCTGGGGCATAGGGCTCCAATCGAATATAAGTAGGGTCGACCCCAAGGGAAAGGTGGGTCATCGCGGTATTGCCGGCGCAGACCGCTGCACGTATGTCTGACTGCTCGATTCCCAGCCCCCCGGCCAGGTCGCTGATTAAATCGTTAACCGTCTCTAGAATGGCTGTCTGCAGTTCTTCTAATCCGTCCCGGTTCTCCTCGGCATGGATAATCCGGGAAATAACATCGTCACCGTAAACGGACTGCCGGTTAAAAGTACCCTTAGCCCCTCCGGTCTGACCAGTTTCCAAATCAACCAATTCAGCGGCAACGGTAGTGGTCCCGATGTCAACGGCAAGTCCGTAGCATTTCTGCCCGGGGGAATTTGACTCTACCCCGGCAATTTCCACACACTGCGAGGTATCCTTTTCTGCCAGGGCAACCGCCACCTGCCAACCGGCCCCTCTTAAAGCCCGCGGCAGGGTGCGCAGCACCTCCAGTGTCGTACTCAGCTGCTTTATACCAGTTTCTGCGCGTATGGCCCTGAGTAACCGGCCCCAATCATCCGCAGGGTCATCCAGGGTTGGTTGAGGTATTTCAAGCTTGATTTTCCTATAGACAGGCCGTTCAACATTAGAGCAACCGTTTTCACCGCACAGAATAAAAGCTTCTGCCTCTTCACCATACCGTGCTTCTTGTACCTGGAGGTCCTCGCCAAGAAGCACCCTGTGTTCACCGAGTTTTGTGTCGACCGGAACTTCCACGACCAGATCACTGTCCGGCCAGGACTGGCAGGCCAGGACGTAGCCCTGACGTTGTTCCTCGCTGGTGAGTGTTCCGGGCCCTGCTGAACACACCTGTCCTTCTTTTATAAGTACTCTGCACTGACCACAGGTTCCCCTGCCACCGCAGGACGCCTGCAGTGGTAGGCCTGCAGCAGTCATGGCCTGAAGTAAATTTTGGTCATCGCTTATTGCGACCAATATGTTGTCCGGCAGGATGCGCACCTGGTAATCCGCCATTAATAAGATTAGTCCCTTCTATGAAAGCCTTCTTTTATAAGTGAATTATACCCCCCAGCGCTGCTTTACAAAAGCCGGTATGCCGGCAGATTCACGGGGACCCACCAGCACTTCCCAGCCGGATATTTCCTGCAACTTGCCGCTAATTACCGCCACACCACCAGGCAGCACCAGCTTACGGTGAGATACCAGGTCGGCAATACCGCAACTGTTGAGCATTTCAGTGATTTTTTCGGCCGTAAATTTTCCCGCTGCCCATCCGGTCAGAACCGAAACTCCGTCCGTATCCACCGGCAGGAGATAACCTGGTACCCTTGATGCTTCCACGTCACCTGCAACGCAAAAATAGGTAAGGGAAAAGTTCGTCGTGATGTAAACAGGTGAGTCAGGTCCTGGGGTTAAAATCTCATAAACTTTTGACTCCACGGCAATTGGTTTTTGAGGATCGGTGTAAATATTCAGGCGCAGTGTAACCAACGGCAGGATATCGGCTGGATCTGTGCTGTCCACCACAACAATACTAGCATACTTGGCGATATAGACACCAGCGTCCAGAACAGCCTGGATGGAATCCTCATTGTTCGCAAAGGCAATGGTGGGATAGCCGAAAGGTCTAAATTTCTTCAAAGCCTGCCGCCTGATTTGGGTCTGGTCGGCCAGAACCAGGTTCACAGAACGGGCGCCGGAATCCAGTACCAGCTGCTTCCAACCCAGGGCAACAACCTTTTCCACCAGAGAGGCCAGCTCATTTAGGCCACTTCCCTTTACCAACATGGGCGCCTCGTACTTTTTGGCCAGGGCAGTCATCGCCTCGTAGTTGGTCAGGTTGGCTGGGCCAATCAGAGGTTTTTTAGCTGCCACTACGGCTAATGCCTTTTCTATGGCAATAGGGTCATCGCTCAGCAGAGCCATTGGTAATTCACTAAAGGCGGCTACAGTCTGTACAACAAGTGCAAATCTATCGGCATCTCCGGAGCTGTTGACCACTGCCACCAGGTTGACTCCATGGGCCTGCCCGACCCGATCAAAAACCAGCCCGTTAATTTTTGATACTCTGTCAGCAACTTCAAGCTCGCTAAGCGTATCACAAACAGAAACGGTAATAGCACAAGGATTCTCAAAGCGTTTGTCATGACGGAAAAGAACCGTTTCGTTACCAAGGGTCACCTGTTTTTCACCAGCACCGATCTTAACTAGCGCCACCGGCGGCGCGGAAGCTGAATCAAGTACCTCCTTGGCGGCATCACTCACATGGGGACACTGATCAAGGCTGGTCTTACCTGTGGCAAGCGCCATGGCAAAAGCCAGACAGGTGGCCTGGCCGCAGTCTTTGCAGTTGGTCCGAGGCAATTGCTTAAAAATTTCTAAACCTGTTAATGCCATTCACCCTGGTCTCCTTTCTAAAATAGCGGTTCCATGGTCAGGGCCGGGTGCCCTTTTTCTTCCAGGAAGGGAAGTATTTCTTCTCCGCTGGCGCCAATCGTCTCATCAGCAATACAGTCAATAAAGTCATGGCCCAGGCCTGCTGCCTCAGCTGCTTCCTCCAGTCTGCTTCTCAGATCTTCTTTGAGGTCTTTGGGCATCCAAATCAGCCTGGCCAGTCCACCATCAGCCTGAATAAACTTGGGTGAGGACATGTACGACCTGCCGATACCCATGAAGCCAGGCATCTGGGCGCCTCCGCCAATGGTCCCGGCTAGCGTTGAGAAGGTCATACCACTTGGGGTCATACCGCCGTACTCCCGGCTGACCACCATAAACCCGTTGCATTCAGGCACCAGGGCCAGGATGCACTCAAAGCAGCCGCAGGAGGTCATCGGGTATTCCATGACGGTGTAGAAATTGACTGCCTCCACCGTTTGCTGAGAATTCTGGAAGGTGAAATCGTTGAAAGCCTGCCATTGTCCTTTGACTTCGTCGATAACCCCATCCTTGGGAACAGGCTGGTTCGGGCCATGCGTGTTAATTTCAAAAGAAGCCTTGGCATCCAGCCAGCTTACCGCGCCGCACAGACCAACGCGCTGGGGTGATACCAAGCAGATGTGGGTCGGCGCGAAGGACTGGCAGAGGCTGCAGGAGTAAAAAGTGTCCACCGTCTCATCACGGAGCTCGCGTAAGCGGTCGTCCCTTTTTTGGTAATATTTTCTCGCTCCATGCCTCATTTCGAGCACCTCGGCCTCATCTGTCATTATCGTAATCTGAACCCGGTCAACGATGGAGGGAAACTCGGATTTAAACTTGGCATAAAGGATATTCCCAAGGTGTCTCAGGCGTAAGCCCTTATCATAAGCATCCTTGCTGATCCTTACCCAGACGATATCCCGCTGGGCCACATGCCAGACGCCTTCGCCGTAGTTGGAGTAATAATGGATACGTCGTTCCAACACCGGCTCAAAGTCCTCCTGCATCTTGCGGCCGTAGACCTCTACCAGGATGCCGATGGGCAGCGCGGCGCCTGCTTCCACCGTGTCGATATCAGGACCAATAATGGTTACCTTGCCGTCCTCGATCTCACCTGCACTGGCCATTCGCACCAACTCAAAACCCGGCGTACGCTGCCCGCCAAACTCGCAGTGCATATCCTTCCTGCGGATACTCTCGCCCTCAAAGGCCGGTCCGATTGTGATCGGAGCGTCAATGTCAATGGAGGTGATCTTGATCCCCCTGGTTTCCAGCGCGATCTGGACAATCTTTTGGTAGTCCGGCTCTGATATAAACCAGTCCTTAATCTGCTCGTCTTCAGCCAGTATCTGGTCGGTAATGACGGGGTAACCGGCAAAGATTGCTCCGGCGCAGGCGGCATCCTTGACCATGTCACGCTCGCCCAGGTAGAGGACAAACGCCATGATACGCCGCCTTTGGTAGTCTCGCTGGGCCTCCCTATGCCCTAACGGAACCCCACCAAACATCATGCCGGCGCGAAGGGCATAGTTGGCGGCATGAACTACCTGAGTGAAGTTGCCGACGGGATAGGAAATGTACTCAGCACCCATCTTCACATTTTCTTCAAGCAATTGTTCTATAATCTCGTCACACAAAAACAGCATCATGCCTTTGGCCATCAGGCTGTCCACAATCATTTTGGCATCCTTGCTGGTTCTGGCACGCCCTAAAATCACTGCCTCACCCGGGATTGTCCAGTCTACCATCTTAAGTCCGTACTGGCGGACAACTGGATCCCCGACAAACCCGGTCCAAGGCGGTACATGCAAAGGGTCTTCAGGAGTATTTTTAAGGTAGCGCAGCGCCTCGATAATCTCGGCGGCGTACCAGGTTGACTCACCCCATAGGAGCATGTTTTGGAAGGTCTTTTCTTCTTTTACCCTGGCTCTCATCCGGTTTAAAATCGGGGGTAGTTCACCCAAACTGGTAACCCGTTCACCGCTCATGCAGGCAATGACCGGAAGGTAATAAGCCGTATCAGGGTACCCAACCGGGTGACCGGCTCCATATTGACGGATAGCCCGGCTAAGCAGGATTTCCGCATAGCTTAAGGCGGTAATGGCGCCTTCGTAAATGGACTGGAATAATTTCTTGGGCTCTCTGCCGGGCTCAATGCAACCGTCGTAGATCTGTTCGAAATTAATCTGCTCTGTCATTTTTTTCTCCTTTCTCCACTCCGGCTAATAATTCTGGCAGAGAGTTGTTTTAAAGTTGTCGGCTGCAGCCCGGTGCACACCCAATTTCCAGGTGCGGTATTCCAGGGCGCTCAGCATTTTTTGGGCCGCCACCGCCGGATCCATCTCAAACATGAAATAGCCGCCGTAAACATCGGAAGCAACCTGGGTGACCAGGCTGTATATAAGGTCGCTGCCTTCCAACGGGGGCATGGCGCCCACATGCACCGGCATCCCCATGGCCACACACCAGCAGCCGATTGACACAGCCTTGCCACTCATGGCCTCGGGAGCTGAAGCCACCCAAGGCACCTTGGGGACAGCGACGTTAAGTTGCTTTGCCATATCCATCAATAGGTCTAAGCATCGACTATTGTCAACACAGGAACCCATGTGAAAAATCGGGGGCAGCCCGACTTTTAAATCTGCTTTTTCACTGACCCTGGCCAGGAATTTCTGCAATCCGGCGCCAGCGAATTCCATCGCTTCTGGCGCCAAGAGTCCAGCCCTGGCACATCCCTGCATGGCGCAGCCTGTGCCAATTACAAACACGTCGTTCTTAATCATTTCCCTGGCAATGCTCACATGGCTCTCATCCTGGTTGCGCTTGAGGTTGTTGCAGCCGGCCAGCATGGCTACGCCCTTAATTTCACCGGCTATGATGGCTTCGGTCAAAACGCTGACCGGGTTGTCAGGGTTTACTGAACCAAATATTTCGTAAAGTGCTTCCAGGCTCCAGCCTGCCACCACCTTGTATTTGTCCTTTGGAATATGGTATTTACTCTTGTCCCTGAACGTATAAGCCTCTATGGCATAGCGCAGAGCCGCTTTCGCGTCTTCCAGCGCATGCTCCGCCTGAAAGTCGATATGGTAAGACCCGGGGATTTTTGCGATAGGAGATGTAGTTATGATCCTGGTGTGATAGCACTCGGCCACTGTCCGTATGGAAGGCATAATGCACTGGACATCCACCACAAAAGCATCCAGGGCGCCGGTAAGGATGGGCAGTTCAGCCGAAGCATAGGAGGTCACGATAGGCACACCGCGCCGCATTAAGACTTCGTTGCCGGTACAGCAGATCCCCAGCAGTTGAATGCCTTTGGCGCCGACAACTCTGGCTTCTTCCTGCATCAGGCCGGCGGCCTCACATATGAGTTCGCTCAAGATCGGGCTGTGACCGTAAAGGGCGATATTGACCTTGTCCGGATCTATTACACCCATGTTGGCTTCCGTAACTATGGGCTTGGGTGTCCCGAAAAGTATGTCTGAAAAATCAGTGCCTATATGCATCCCGGTGTAGTCAGCCAGAGACACCTTGAGCGCCGAAAAAATAAGGTTGACCGGGTCGTTATCCATCCCTACGTGAGCCTGGGTAACCAATTCCGAAATAACATTGTAAATCCCGCTGGGCATAATGTCGTGCGTCAGGAACTTCTCCTGTCGTTCTTCTGTAATGGTGGACTGCACCCAGTTGGAATAGCCCTGACCCTTTAAACGGCTGTAGTCCTGAAAAGCCAGCTCGCATAATTCCAGGGCTAACGCCCGGTCGTCCTTACCCGAGCTGTCAATGCCCACCCGGGCACACACACGACGCAGCTTCTCTAAATCCTTAAGTATATAATCGGGAGCACTGCCTTGAATAGCTTTATGTGTGGTCTCGAGGATCACTTGGGCGTGCTCACTGTGCGAGGCGGCTCCTGTCAAAAGTATCAAACCGACGCTCCGCGCGGCAATCGTCCAGGCTGACGCGCCACAGATACCCCTGCTGCCAGGCCCATCACCGGCCTTAATCCGACACGGACCAGCCATACAAAAACGGCAGCACAGGCCTTTATAACCAAACTGGCACTGAGGCTGCTGAGCTACAAAGCGATCAAAGGTGGTGGTAATCCCCTTCTCTTTCCCAACCCGGATAAGTTCCTGTACGTCCGGGTCGATACTCCGGAGGGTTGATTTGGGATCAACTACTCTCGGTGCGTCCGAGGGACGACTGGTGTGGCCGGGTACCCTGAATCTTGGCATTGCATGGCCTCCTTAAAATCAATAAAAAAATAGAAAAGAGTAATTACGCTTGACCATGCTGTCGCAAGTATGAGAATGTCTCCGGCTAACCTCTTATGTAGCAGGCGGCTAATTCCTGCCCGGGATCTCATCAAGAATTTTCCGGTGAACCTGCTTCATGTTTTTCAATAAGACCCCTTTTGGCCTACTATTTCTCCCTGTTTCCATCGCACTTTCCCAGACATCCTCGTCAAAACCGATAAAGCCCAGAACCTCACCGGGTTGGAAACTGTGCAAAATAAAATCTCTTTCCTTTTCGTTTCGAATCTTATTGCCGATTACCCTAACCTTACGGATCCCCAGTTCAGCCGATAGCTTTTTAACCAGCCCAGCTGTGTTGACACTGTTGAAACTGGGCTCTACTACAACCAGCATTAAGTCCACACCTCTTGCTGTACCACGGGAAAGGTGCTCAATACCAGCGCCCATATCCATAATTACAACATCTTCTCTTTCCAGCAGGAGAGAGGAAACCACAGCGTTGAGAAAGGAGTTTTCACGACAATAGCAGGAGGTACCGCCCTTTTTGATCCCACCCATGCGCAGGTATCTGATGTTACCATGGTAGATACAATAGTTGTCGAGTTCCCCGTCCACACTGGGGTTCAGGGAAAACAACAAACCATCACCGCCCATTTTAGCGCTGATGAGCTCTTTCATTTCAACCAGGGGTTTCAATTCCGAGGTTATGTCATCAGAGATACCAATCGACGCGGCCAAACACACATCGGGATCAGCATCAATGGCATATACGGTGGTGTTTGCTTCAGAAAACAACTGTATTAGAGCGGCTGCAATGGTGGTCTTGCCAACGCCGCCTTTCCCAGATATAGCCAACTTCATCTAATCACCCCAACTACGAAGTATATTACCTGCTGATCATAACTTTTCTGGAGCATCCTGGCTGACTCTGGGGTTTTGGTTATAAAAAATTTCTACAAAGATCTTCAATATTCCTTCAATAGCACTACCAAACTCAGCGCCGGTAAGTAAAACCAAGTCAACATGCAGGTTTAATTTATGTTTTAAACCGACAAAAAAGAGCAACACCGTCCTCCAAACAATACCATACCGAAGGAAGGTGTCCTCGTAAATTATGGTATCACGATTGCTTACTAATAATCAATTAGAATCAACGTAAAAAAGCTTTTCAACTGCAGCACAGAATAAAAAATCATTAGTGCTATTCTATAACGTTCACAGTTATATTGCATCAATTTATCCCTAAAATGACTATAAATAGGTCTTAATGGATAAATGGAGCGGTGAAAGGTCTTGGAAACCTGCTAAATTATTTAATATTGAAAAATAGTATATTTTAGAATAGCTTGAGAATACTACGATTACTCCGCTTTGGTGAGTTCTATCTCTCCCCGTCCAGCTCAAGCTGGACATTTTTTTGTATATTCTTGCTCCGTAGAAACTTGACGCACACCTTATATTTGGTTATAATAACGTTTGTATCGGTTTTCGGGATGTAGCGCAGTTTGGCTAGCGCGCCTGCCTTGGGAGCAGGAGGCCGGGGGTTCAAATCCCTTCATCCCGACCATCTCGATTGGGGCGTCGCCAAGCGGTAAGGCACCGGACTCTGACTCCGGCATCGTTGGTTCAAATCCAGCCGCCCCAGCCAGAATAATACGCAAAACAAACATCTTGGGCCATTGGCTCAATTGGTAGAGCAGGCGACTCTTAATCGTCAGGTTGTAGGTTCGAGTCCTACATGGCCCACCAAAATATTGAGAAACGGCAAGGCTTCCGGGGTTCGGAGACCTTGCCGTTTCTATTAACATTTAATCGAAACAGATGGGAGTTTTATAAGTTAAGACATTTTGGGTTTAAAAGTTTCACAACAGGTATTCTCAGACATGTTGCAGACCTTGTCGTCGACACTGGACCTGACTTCAATGTTGTCTGCGAAACACTTACCGGTATTATTGTGTTGACACTCTTCAATTTTACATTCAATACCGTCAGGCATTCAGAGCACCTCCTCTAAATCTGTTGTAATTATTATAACCATATCAACTGAAATGATACTTAAAAATTTGCTAGCTTGAACATCACTTAGTTCTACTTTTTCTTTGCTTGCTGCATAGCCTGATCCGCCAATTCAACCAGCTCAGCAGCAGTAGAAACGTCAATGGTGGGAACTACACAGACCCATCCGATGGCAGGAACGCTATATTCCGTCGCCAAGTCTTGTACCCTTGTGCGAATTCTTTCCATTACCACAGCCGCTCCTTGTACATCTGTTTCGGGTAAGAGGGCCGCAAATATTTCATCGTTATAAAGGGCCAGAAAATCACCAGGGCGTTTTAGTCCACTATTGATTGCGCTTCCCAGTTCCTTAAGATAATTAGGGTCTTTTGGACTGCCGTTGTTGGCGCTGCACATAGCCAGGGTTAGTGATCTGACGGTGCGTGCTGCACGTCCCCATTCCCTCCTCAGGTAATCGTCAAAGAAGCGACGGTTGGGAATTCCAGTTAGACTGTCAAAATAGATATTAGACCCGCAATTTTCCTGCAACAGCTTCTGTTCGGTGATGTCTAGACCTGATCCAATATAACCCTCTTCCCCGGCTGTAAAAACAGTCTTACCCTCTTCCAATATCCAGCGGTACACTCCATCCGCGCGTTTCAGGCGATATTCAGCGCGGGTGTTTTGGCGGTTGTTACAGGCTGCCTTAACAGCTTCGAGATAATTCTGTAAGTCTTCAGGATGCAGGGCTTCCGACCATCCACCTTCTGTCTCCTGCTCTTGAGTACGGCCGGTAAAGTCTAACCAACCTTTATTAAAAAATGTACCGTTTCCGTTCTGGTCTAAAATTTTTAATAAGGCGGGTATATTCTCAACTAAAGTTTGGAAGGGCATACCCCATTCAACTCCTTTGATTCGATAACTTTCACCGTTTTAAGACTATTATTTGCTTTAAAAGGGCTTAAAATGTCAAACTATTATTTAGACACAAACAGCTTAATTCCTCCCTGATAAAACAAATTTTTACCCCTTATGGCCTCAAGCAAGGTTAAACTCCTGATTTATAATCCATGTTATTTTATGTAAATACCAATTAGGAACTGGATTAACAATCCAATTCCTAAAGGACACCTGACTATGATAAGTTAGATATGTTCACCCAATAATCAAGTTTTGAACTGCAGCGAAAGTACGTTTAGCCGCTCAACCATGCGGATCAGCTTTTTGGCTAGGGAGTCTATGTCATGCAAGCTCTCAAGCTGAACTTTAGTATCGCTCCCGGCGCCGGAGCTTTTAGTGATTGATTTAACTAAGCCGTTTATGATGCCGCTCTGGCTACGTATAATGTCCTCGATGTTGGAAGACTGCCGTTGAGATGAGGAAGCCACTTCCTCGATAAAGTCCTTACTCTGCAGGAGCGACTTCATTACTTTTTCCAGCGAATCCCCAGCCTCAGTGACCGCCTCCTGCCCTTCCGAGAGACTTTTTGTGTTTGAAGACAGTGCGGTTTCCGCCGCCGACCAGGTATCGTGGACCCCCGCAAGTTCTTTCGACATTTGGGTTATGCGCTGCGCGGATTCCTCGGAGATGGTATGAAGTGTTTCCGCTGCGTGAGTTAGTTCCTCGTTTCCTGAACGGGCTGCCTCCAGCGCCACCTGAACAGTGCAGGAGGTGGTTTTCTTAAGTAGTTCTGAAAAATTGGCGATGTTTTGACTGAACTGCCGGGCTTTCTCATCCACCTGTCTGATTAAAGTCCTGGTGCTGGCAAGAGACTCTCCTGATTGCTGAATATTGCCACCAACCCGGGAAATAGCATTGACTCCTTTTTCGCTTACCTGAACTGTCTTTTTAACCTCACTTAGAATTTGCAGGATGCCGTCCATTGCATTTTTGGACTGCTCTGACAGCTGCTCGGACAGGGCAAAAGACTGTTTTAAGATGGCCACCTGCTCCTCGGTACCCTGCTTTAAGATATCGAAGGTCTGTGATAACTTGTTGTTGGTCCGGCCTGAGGTTTGGAGTTGGCCGATAATTTGCTCTGCAGATTTATTGATATCTATCACGCTGGATTGCACTGAATGGACCAAGTTGGCCAGGTGGAAAGTCATGGTGTTAAAAGAACTGGCCAAATCACCCAACTCATCCTGACTTTGAATACGGACCTTATAGGAAAAATCTCCAGTGGCCAGCTTTTCGGTGGCAACGGTCAAATCCTGTAAGGGTTTTTTAAGCATTCTTTTGGTAATTAACTGGGCCAGAAAGATGCCTGCAATGATTGCCGCCAGGCAGATCAGTATAATACTAAAGGTCGTTTGCCTGGCCTGCATCGTGAACCCAGCCATGCTCACACCCAGGCGGAAATAACCTATAGTACTGCCGCCAGGATCTTTAATCGGAGCATAAAAGTCCATCAAGGAAGGTTTACCGGTATCGTCTAAACGTAGTTTTACCACATCTGATTTTTCGGCCATGACGTTTTTAGTAGCTTCATCATCTACCCTAGTTCCGACCTGCCTATCATCAGTATGAACGACGACCCTCCCCCACTCGTCCAGAATCATAACATAACTTACGTCCTGATACTTGCCGATGGCTTTAATAATGCTATTAAGGTAATCCAAATTGTTGCTTTGCATGTAATTTAAGGAATATGGCAGTGCGGTATGGACGATGCTCAACCCCTTATCCTGAAATTCAGCTTTAAAAAGCGCCTGATTCTTCAGAATTACTGATGTGCCCACAACCGACATCAAAAACGTTATGAGCAGACTCAAAGCTATAGCTATCTTGGTCGTGATTGATAAGCGGGGAACACGGAAGTTATTTTTACCGGTTCTAAGCTTTTGCATCATCGTGACTCCTTCATTAATAGTTTCAGCTGGTGTCCTACCCCGGTCAGGGTCGCAGCAAGTCGCCCGGCTGGTAGCTCAATGACCATGTGGGAACCGGTAACGATGGGACTGAAGCTGTAGGGCTGCATGTTCTCCATTGTGCTAAGGATGTATGACTCATTATTTAAAAAAATTACATCAATAGGGAAACTCATAAAACAAGTATGGACTGCTTTGCATGGTTGAATGATAAAAGCTTCATC